>Ga0247609_10001855_pt1 | contig 23698 bp, 22 predicted proteins | sample 172DNAGHGlowgp2_FD_193487 | JGI IMG/M metagenome (GOLD analysis project Ga0247609, IMG submission 193487) | Sheep rumen microbial communities from Palmerston North, Manawatu-Wanganui, New Zealand - 1728 DNA GHGlow gp2 | ecosystem: Host-associated > Mammals > Digestive system > Stomach > Rumen ...
ACAGCTTAGCAAGTGTTGATTCATGACATATGTGTTAATGGCGTTGAACAGTTGGGTTACCAGTTCGTAGTCAACATCCTCGCGGAAATAGCCTTCACGAACACCTCGTTGCAAGAAGCCCAGAAACTGGTCGTACGCGTGCTCGCGTTCCTTATTTAAATATTCTACCACTTTCGGATACTTTTGGATTTCCTCATAGAACAGAGGATTCACCGTGCCTACACTTACAACTCTGCGCTGATAGAACTCTATGATGATATCCATCACAGAAGATGCCTGCTCAACGAAGGCTGCCAGATACTGCCTGTTGTTATGATCGTACTGGACAACACCTTGATACAAAAGCTCTTCCTTGTCCTTGTAGATTTCGTAGAGCGTACGCTTCGAAATACTCAGCATTTGCGCTATGTCATCCATCTTGACCGCCTTGACGCCTCGCTGTGCGAAGGCCTTCATGGCTGCTTCCAAGATTCGCCCTTTCAGCGACTTCTTGTATGCTGTTGTTTCTCTTATTTCTTGCATATGTATTAAATTTCACTGCAAAGATAATAAAAAGATTAAAAAAACGTCACGTTTTTCATGAGTTTTTATTAATTTTGCGCCTCAAATGGAAAGAATTCTCATTTAACCCCACTTTGTTATGGTAAAAATATCCAAAGAAGCGGCCCTGCAATATCATGAGTCTGGGCGCCCTGGTAAGATTGAAGTAAAGCCTACGAAGGCTTATCGTACACAAACCGATCTCTCGCTGGCTTATTCGCCAGGTGTAGCTTATCCCTGTCTTGAAATTCAGCAGAATCCTGACGATGCCTACAAATATACCGATAAGGGTAATCTGGTGGCAGTCATTTCAAACGGAACGGCTGTGTTGGGACTGGGCGATATTGGTGCCATGAGTGGTAAACCCGTGATGGAAGGTAAGGGATTGCTCTTCAAGATATACGGTGGTATCGACGTGTTTGATATCGAGGTTGACGAGAAGGACCCTGAAAAGTTCTGTGAGGCTGTAGAGCGTATTGCTCCAACCTTTGGTGGTATCAACCTTGAGGATATTAAGGCTCCTGAGTGTTTCTATATCGAGGAACGATTGAAGCGTACACTCAACATCCCCGTGATGCATGACGATCAGCACGGAACAGCCATTATCTCTGCAGCTGGTTTGAAGAATGCTATGGAGGTCATTGGCAAGAATATCTCTGAAGTTAGGATTGTGGTAAACGGTGCCGGTGCTGCCGCTATCTCGTGTACCAAACTCTATATGGCTATCGGTGCCAAAAAGGAGAATATTGTCATGCTCGACTCCAAGGGCGTTATCTCTACCAGTCGTCAGGACTTGAACGAGCAGAAGCGTTTCTTCGCTACGTCGCGTACGGATATCCATACACTGGCTGAAGCTGTGCAGGGTGCTGATGTCTTCGTAGGTTTGTCGAAGGGTAATGTGCTCACTAAGGATATGGTTCGCTCGATGGCTGGCAATCCCGTCATCTTCGCTTTGGCCAATCCTGTGCCTGAGATTTCTTATGAGGATGCAATGGACGCCCGTCCTGACGTGCTGATGTCTACAGGCCGTACGGACTATCCTAACCAGATTAACAACGTGATTGGTTTCCCCTACATCTTCCGTGGTGCCCTCGATGTTCATGCCACAGCCATTAACGAGGCTATGAAACTGGCTGCTGTCAACGCTATTGCCGATTTGGCCAAGCAGCCTGTGCCTGATGTGGTGAACGATGTCTATAAAGTGAACAACCTGACGTTTGGTCGTGACTATTTCATTCCCAAACCCGTTGACCCACGACTCATTACTGAGGTGTCGTCAGCTGTAGCTCGTGCTGCCATCGAGAGTGGTGTTGCCCGCAAAGAAATTGAGGATTGGGATGAGTACAAGCGCTCACTCAGCGTACTGCTGGGTCAAGAGACTAAGCTCACACAAAAGCTGTATGCCACAGCTGCTGCCCATCCGCAGCGTGTAGTCTTTGCCGAGGCTGTACACCCAACTATGCTCAAGGCTGCAGTTCAGGCCAAGGCTGAAGGTATCTGTCAGCCAGTGCTGTTGGGTAACGATGAGGTGATTGCCAAGTTGGCTGCCAAGCTTGACCTGAATCTGGATGGTATCGAGATTGTCAACCTGCGTCATCCTTCTGAACAGGAACGTCGTGAGCGTTATGCCCGCATTCTGGCTGAAAAGCGTCAGCGTGACGGCTACACCTTCCAGGAGGCTAACGACAAGATGTTTGAGCGTAACTACTTCGGTATGATGATGGTTGAGACGGGTGAGGCCGATGCCTTTATCACTGGTCTCTATACCAAGTATTCGAACACGGTTAAGGTTGTCAAGGAGGTTATTGGTATTCGTCCTGAGTTCAAGCATTTCGGTGCTATGCACATCATCAACTCGCCTAAGGGAACGTTGTATATTGCTGATACCTTGGTCAACGAGAACCCCGATACCGATGTGCTGATTGACATTGCACGTCTGGCTGCCACCAGCGTACGCTTCTTCAACGAGAAGCCTGTTGTCTCTATGATTAGCCACTCTAACTTCGGTTCCAGTCAGAGTGATGGTGCTCTGAAGGTACGTCGCGCTGTTGAGTATATGCAGCAGCAATATCCTGACCTGCCCATCGATGGTGAGATGCAGTTAGGCTTTGCCTTAGACCGTGAACTGCGTGACGAACAGTATCCTTTTACTCGCGTATTTGGCAAGAACGTCAACACACTGGTGTTCCCTAACCTGACATCAGCCCGCTCCAGCTACAAGATGCTGCAGATGCTCGATGCAGATGTGGAAATCATCGGCCCCATCCAGATGGGACTGAACAAGCCTATCCATTTCATCGATTTCGGTGCCTCCGTTCGCGATGTGGTCAATATTGTAGCTGTGGCTACCATCGATGCTTATGTCGATAAGATTAAGAACCGTATCTCGCAGGTCAGTTCTTTCAGATAAACAAATAAAACATTGGGCTCGCAGAAATGCGGGCCCAATTACTTTTATTGCTTGTTGTTCTCTTTAAAGATATCAAAGTCTTTGTTGTAGGCTGGCGATTGTATTGACAGCAGGTTGAGCACGGAATGGAAAATGTAATGCTGCTCAAGTACTGCTGGTAACTCGCCTTCTGGTGCTTCCTGCTTGGTGGATGTGGTCTTATAGTCTCTGAAATTCTCCGATGTCCATACCAAGAAAGGAATTTCATACTGCACCTTAGGTGCCAGTCGCATAGGCATACCATGCATGAACATCTTGTTCTCGCCAAGTGACTCGCCATGGTCGGAAATAAAGATCATAGCTCTCTTCCAGTCTTCCATTGAGCGCAAAGTGTTGATAAGACCATCCAGCAAGAAGTCGGTATAGCGGATGGTATTGTCGTAGGCATTAATCAGTGTGCCAACATTCTTTTCGCCTTCTTCCACATTCCTGGCCACAGGCTTATACACCTCAAACTCCTTGGGATATTTGTCGGCATAGTTCGGACCGTGACTGGTACTGGTATGCAGGATGATTAATACCTTGTTCTTCTTGCTTGACTCAATACGCTCGCGAAGTCCCCTAAAGAGTATGGCGTCGTATTTTTCATCTTCGTCAGGGTATTGAACGCCCAGTTCATCGTCCGTCAGATATTCGTCAATATGGATAGGCGGCTCTCCCCAGTTAGTCGTACGCCACGATACGTCTACACCAGTCCTGAAAGCATAGTTGGGCAGCAACTCATTCAGGTCGTCGCTGTCTATAGGTTCAAGAATGGCTTTCGTACCCGCTGTGGTATAGGTTGCACATGATGTGGCTTGATAAACCTTGAGTCCCTCTTGTTTCGACAGCAGTGGATTGGTGTCGCGTTTGTAACCGTACAACTGGAAGTTGGCTTTTCGTGCAGACTCTCCGATGACGAGCACCACGACTGCCTTCTCATTGTCGGCAATCTTACCGTCAGGTAGCTTTATCTCCTCAGCATTCTCGTCATGACTAAAGCTGATGATGCGACAAGTATTGGCTATATAGGACCATGGCTGCAGCAATCCGCCCAATTCTGTATCGTGCTGGCTGACAAACAGCGTCTGGTTGAAATTCATCAAAGCAACAACAAGGACAATGGCCAATGAACTGCCGCAATAGATGCCCAGTTTCTTCACTTTACCAAATACTATTGGTTGGAACAGACAATACAAGGCTGGCAGTACACCAAAAACAAAGATGAACAGCCACAGCGACCATGTAAAGAATCCGGAAGCCTCTGAGTATCGGGTGTTGAATACATTCTCGATGGTGGTGGCATCAATCATTACGCTATAGGTAAAAACAAAATAAACTGCCGTGGCATTAATGATTGAAAGAATGGCCAGCAGAATACGCCCGACAATCCTCGTCAAGAACATCACAAGATAGGTCATCATGAAGTTTAGTGCTAACATGAGAACTACAAGCGATGTGAGTAGAAAAATCTTTCCTCCTACGCTTCCATTGGAATTATCTGCTACATAATTAAAGAAGGGAATGTTGTAGAACAACAATGTTCCTATGCTGACGATACAGGAAAAAGTGAAAAGCGAAATGGGCTTTCGCAATAATTTCAATAATTTATTTGGTCTCATTCTTTTGAGTTTCTAATTGCGTGCTACTCTTCAATTTCTCAAGTTTAAGAATTTTGTTTTTGCCAAAGTAGAAAATCAAACATGGGGTAATAAAACCAATGATACTACCCATGCATACATCCGACAACCAATGCTGAGAAAGGTAGACGCGTGAATAGGCCCCAAGTATAGCAAGTATCAATAGCGCCAATAGCGTTAAATTGAACAGAAGCCAATCCTTGCGGTTGTGGTGCTCGTGTTTTTTATAGCGGTATGCCAGAATAATGGCACAGCATGTAAAGAATACGAAGAAAGTTGAGGCATGTCCAGAGGGGAAAGAGTTGCCGTGGTGCATGTCAACGCCTTGAACCAATGGCAGAATAGTTTGATGGTAGTTCTCAAATGCGCAAATAGGGCGGTCGAAGCTGAAGGTATGTTTTAGTATTTGGAGTATGGCACCTCCAGATAGCTCGCAAAGTGCAAAGAAGATGGTTAATTCTTTCTTTTTCCAGAATATCGGAAGTAAGGCCAGAATATAAAGTGGCCATTCTGCCAGCATGGAATAATACTTAAAGAAGACGTCTTGAATGCTTGTATGACATGAATTTAATAGCAGATGCAGTTCCAACTTCGGATATATATATAGTAATCCGAGCAAGAACAACAATAACACCAAATATGTGATGATATAAACTGATAATACTTTCGTCATAACTAATAATTTTGCAATTCCGATTGCAAAGTTACGAATAACTGACTAAAAAAACAAGAAAATGCCATACTTTTTGTATTAACCATTTATATAAATGCGTTTTTAGTCGTCAGCCAATTCTTCGCGCGATAGTTGTTCGCGTTCCGTCTCAACCAGTTTTCCGTCTTTCCACTTGTAACGAACGATTTCCACATCATCGTCGAGTCGCCAGACGCTGACGATAGTTTTATTGTCGGAATCGATTTCGGGATCGTAGATGTCACCATTGGTTTTCAGATAGTTGAATTGATGAGCTTTATCGTCCCAAATCCATACATCGTAGGTAAAATTGCCAAAGCCATTCATCGGCCCCATACAAACCTGAAGGTCGGGGATGTTGTCGAAATTCCAGTCGTCCTCAGTAATTTTGCCTATGCTGCCCTTGCTCCAGTTAACTGTATCCAGCGGCTGCGCCTGACTGAAGAGCTGTTGTGTATGCCCCTTGGCATCGGTCAGATAGACAACGATGGTATCCCATCGGACTTCACCGTCATCAACAATTGAACGCACCTCAGAACGGAAAGTGTAGTCGGAACGTTGGGGAACATAATCGTCAGACTGGGCTGTGATAGAGTCGGCAGACACAGAATCAGCCGTACTGGCGGCATTGCCCGCCTTGTTGCCACACGCCACCATCGTCATGGCTACCAACATCAAAGATAATAGGAATTGTCCCTTCCCGGCTATATTGAATGACTTCATCATCTTTATTTTATTCAATTGTATGCATTTTGAAGACCGAAGTATAGAACAGGTGTGATCTGTTGATAGCACAGACCACACCATTTTTCTACCTATTAGTCAAAAAAGCCTGGCTGCTTGTATTCGATGCCCAGTTCGCGGTCAACGGTGGCGAGGATACCCTGCACTTGACCAAGAGCGAACATGCGGCCCAGCAGTGTGTAGCCGGCATTGTGACCGTGGCTCGACTCGTCAAGGATGCCACCAGGCTCGTCAGTGAAGGTCATACCGTGGTCGACACGCATCGGCAGGTTGGGATTCTCTTTCTCGAAAATGCGGGCCAGTTCGATAAGGTCAGCACGTCCGCCCAAGTGTGAAGCCTCAGTGAAGTCACCATTGGGGAAGATGTGGCAGGAGCGCAGATGGACAAAATGGGTGCGTGATGCAAACTTCTTAGCCAGCTCTACAACGTTATTGTAAGCACCAGCTGAAAGGGAACCAGCACAGAAAGTCAAACCGTTGTGCTTGTTGGGAACGGCATCGAGGAACCACTTGATATCCTCTTCGGTGCGGACGATGCGTGGCAACCCAAGAATCTCGATAGGGGGATCGTCGGGGTGAACGCACATATTCATATTGCACTCCTCGCAGACGGGCATGATAGCCTCGAGGAAATACTTCATATTGGCACGCAACTGAGCCTTGTCGATACCTTTGTAAAGGTCGAGGAACTCGCGGAACTTCTGAACGGGAGCTTCGTCGTTCTCGCTGAAGTTACCGCTAACGAAGCCCTGCGTCTTAATGACGATATTTTCGACCAGTTTGTGGTCCTTCTCTGGCGTCATAGTCTTGGCTAGTTCGTCGCACTCGGCAATGACATTGCGGCCTTCACCCCAACCCTCGGGGAACTTAAACTTCTCCCATTCCTCGCGAGCGCCTGGACGCTTGAGAATATAGATGTCGAAGTAGGCGAACTCGGCATAGTTGAAGTAGAGGTTTGTGGCACCGTTGGGATTATTGTGGAACAGGTCAGTGCGAGCCCAGTCCAAAACGGGCATGAAATTATAGCAGATGCAGTGGATGCCTTCGGCAGACAGATTGCGTAACGATTCCTTATAGACCTCGATTTGGTGGTCGCGGTCTGGACCACCATATTTGATGGTCTCAACGACGGGGAGTGACTCAACAACGCTCCAGCGCATGCCGTAGCTCTCAATATACTCGCGCAGGTCGCGGATCTTCTCGCGGGTCCATACTTCACCAAGGGGAACATCGTGTAAAGCAGTAACGATGCCCTCGACACCGATTTGTCTCAACATGGCAAGTGTAATCTTGTCCTTCTTGCCAAACCATCTCCAAGTTCTTTCCATAATTTGTCTAAGTTTTGTTAGTAATTTATTCGTAACGCATTGATCGTGCGGGGTGAATGTGCGATATCAAGTAACTGGGTGCGATGAGCACGAAGACCGAGATGAGCAGTGTGGCAATGTTGAGTGCCACGATGATAGGAACATTAAGCTCCATAGGCGCTGTGTCGACATAATAGCTGGCAGGGTCGAGGTGGATGAAACCTGTCTGCTGTTGCAGAATGACAAGGCCAAGGCCGATGACGTCGCCCCAGAAAAGTCCGCGCCCGATGATGAAGGCGGCAAACCAGAGGAACGTATGGCGAACTGTATCGTTGCGCATGCCAAGTGCCTTCAGAATGCCAATCATTTGCGTGCGCTCGAGTATAATAATGAGCAGGCCACTAATCATGGTAAAACCTGCTACGCATACCATCAGTACGAGGATAATCCATACGTTAATGTCAAGTAACGAGAGCCACGAGAAAATGTTAGGATAGGCCTCGTGAATGGTCTGCGAGGTAAGTACCTCGCCATAGCGATCAGTCTTGCTGTTGACAAGTTTGACCACCTTTGTAGCAGTCTGTTCAAGGTCATCAAAATTGTCGACTAACAGTTCGGCGCCACTACATTGATTATCTTCCCAACCGTTCAGTTTAACAGGAACAGCATAGTCAGTAAAACAGAGGTTCTGATCGAACTGCGACATGTTGGTTTGATATATGCCTTCAACTATAAACTTACGAACGCGAACATCTTCAGAACCAATAAAATACGCGAATACCTTCGAGCCAACCTTTAAGTGTAGTTTATCGGCAATAGTACGCGAAACGAGTAGGGGGTATTTGGATGGCTGCGCGCCAAATTTGGGCAGGCTACCCTCCACCAAATTACTGCGTAAGAAACTGGTGTCGTAGTCGCTGTCAATACCCTTAAAAGCAACACCCAGAAAATCGTCATCGGTCTTCAGTATGCCCTGTGTCATGGAGTAACAAGCTACATGACGAATACCTTTAGTTTTCTTAATGTCACGTATCAGCGTGTCGCTAATACAAATTGGGGCAGGAATGGCCGTCTGCTGGGCCATGAAGTTTGTAATCTGGATATGGCTGCCAAAGCCGACAACCTTGTCACTGATGGAATGCTTAAACCCAGATATTACAGACACGGTAATAATCATCACTGCTAGTCCGATGGCTACACCGATGGTAGCAATGGTAATAGCAGGACGACTTACCTCTTGACGGTCACCGCCCTGACGGTATATTTTCCGTGCTATGAATAAAGGTAGATTCAAGATTCAGGATTCAAGATTAATCTTCCGTCCGACCAGGGTAGGCCTCAAGGGCTTTCTTCAATACAAAGAGTGCACGCTCGAGGTCAGCCTTCTTCAGCACGTAGGCAATACGTACCTGATTGATGCCGGCACCAGGCGTGGTGTAGAAGCCTGCAGCAGGGGCCATCATTACGGTCTCGCCCTCGTAATTGAATTCTGCCAGACACCAGCGACAGAATTTCTCGGCATCATCGACAGGCAGTTTAGCTACGGTATAGAAGGCACCCATAGGAATAGGTGAATAGACACCGGGAATGCGATTGAGTCCATCAATTAGGCACTTACGACGCTCGACATACTCGTCATAGACGTCACGTAGGTACTCTTCGGGTGTCTCAAGCGAAGCCTCGGCTACGATTTGGCCGATGAGAGGAGGAGAGAGACGAGCCTGACAGAACTTCATGACGGCCTTGCGTACCTCAGCATTTTTCGTAATAAGGGCCCCGATGCGGATACCGCATTCAGAATAGCGCTTCGATACAGAGTCAATAAGAATAACGTTTTGCTCAATACCCTCCAAATGGCAGGCAGAGATATAAGGTGAACCCGTGTAGATGTATTCACGATATACCTCATCGGAGAAGAGGTACAGGTCGTACTTCTTGACCAAATCACGAATCTGATTCATCTCGCGACGGGTATAAAGATAGCCCGTCGGGTTGTTGGGGTTACAAATCATAATGGCCCGTGTACGGTCGTTGATCAGTTCCTCGAACTTCTCTACCTTTGGTAGTGAGAAACCTTCGTCGATAGTGGTGGCAATGGTGCGGATTTTTGCACCGGCAGAAATGGCGAACGCCATATAGTTGGCGTAGGCAGGCTCAGGTACAATAATCTCGTCACCAGGATTCAGACACGAGAGGAAGGCGAAGAGCACCGCCTCAGAACCACCAGAGGTGATAATGATATCGTCGGCAGAAACATTAATATTATATTTCGCGTAATAACCCACTAACTTCTCGCGATAACTGAGATAGCCTTGCGAGGGTGAATACTCCAGGATGTTGCGGTCAATCTGCTTGAGTGCATCGAGCGCTACCTGAGGTGTGGGCAGGTCTGGCTGTCCAATGTTAAGGTGATACACCTTTGTTCCGCGTTTTTTTGCGGCTGCTGCAAGAGGGGCGAGCTTTCTGATTGGCGACTCGGGCATCTCCAGTCCGCGTACTGATATTTCTGGCATTGTATGTGTAATTTACGTAAATCGACTGCAAAGGTACGAATAAGTGAGAAGAAAACCAAAAGATTTTTGAGTTTTCTCGATTGAAAGTACTTTCAACGAAGTTAAAGGTACGAAATTTGAGTGAAAAGTGAAGCGTGAAAAGTAAAAATATAGCTTCCGCAACAAAAATAATATGGAAAATGAATCGTAAATTGTAATTTATTTCGTAATTTTGCGCATCAAAACAATAGAACGGTATGAATTACGAAGAACTTTTAATAGCCAAAGCAGGTGGTAAGCTGAATCAGTCGAAGATGCCCATTGGCGAGTTTTTCCGTGCCAAGATGGGTAGTAAATACCAGTCGACGGTCGAGATTTACCAATCGTTGCTGGCCAACATCACATTTTGCGAAGGACTGAAACGTGAATGTGAGGAGAACATCACGATTGGCGATAAGCACCAATTGCATTTCACACCTGTTATGCAGGATGACGAGATTGTCAGGCTGGCTGTTTCGGAGCCAGGCCAATATATGTCGTTTGCCGAGATGTTGAGCGAGACACCTGCTGTCGTGGCTCAGCGCGACTTCTTTATAACCGTACTCGAAGGACTGGTAAGCATTACCGCACTATTACATAAAAAAGGTATTCGCCATGTGTGCTATTCGCCACGAACTGTGTTTGCCCGTAAGGGGGACTTTTCGCCGATGTTGCTTTCGCACGGTTCATACTATCTTTCGATGGAAGATCTGGAAAATTTCTATGGCAATGATGCACAATTTGTGGCACCTGAGGTGTTGCAACACGGTTCCATTGATGACCGTTGCGATGTCTATTCTATAGGCAAGTTCATGCAGGCACTTGGTAATGTGTCAGATATGCCAATAGAGTTTCGTAGAGCGATGAAAAAGGCCACTAGTGAATCGCCCGAAGACCGCTACAATTCACCAGAAGAACTATTGGATGCTGTACGTAGCCAGCATCATATTATCAGGTCAGCTGTTGTCGTGGGTATTTCGTGTGTGATTGCATTGGTTTGCGTAGGCCTTTATTTTGATATGTTCCCAGAGACAAATCCTGTAGAGTTTGTGAAACCTGTTCCCCGCCAGCCGACAGACGATCTCTTAGATGACGGTTTTGATCCTGCTGAATTGGGTGTTACCAATAGTGGCGATTCACTAATATATGATGAGGCGTCAGAACGTGACTATTTGGCAAAAGCCGAAGAGATATTCCGTAAGAAATATACGGAGGAGGCAGAGCGCATACTCTCGAAAATATATAATAAAGAATATATGAGTAATGCGGAAAAGAAGTTTACGTCAGAGAGTCAGTCGACCATCGATGAACTGATGAAGAAACAGGCTGAGCTTGGTAGTAATGCCGGTTTGACACCTGAACGCTCACAACTAATAGCCACAGAAATTATAGACCGCATTACGGAACAAAAGAAAAAAGAGATGGGTGGAACGAATAGTCGGGCCATACAGAAATGAAAAGTGAAAAGTAATAATTATAATAAAAGCAATGAGATCAAGAACAGCAATTTGGTTTGAGTGCAAGATCGCCTACGAGAAAGTCATGGAGGACGGCTTGCAGAAGAAAGTTAAGGAAAATTATGTTGTAGATGCACTTTCATTCACGGAAGCTGAGAGTCGCATCATGGAAGAGATGTCGAGCTATATCAGTGGCGAGTTTACCATTGAGGATATTAAGATTGCCAGCTATAAGGAGATTTTCTTCTCTGAGGAGGAGATGGCTGACCGTTGGTATAAGGCTAAACTACAGTTTATCACCATTGATGAGAAGACGGAGAAGGAGAAACGTTCGAATGTGAATTATTTGGTGCAGGCCGGTACGCTAAAGGGAGCTGTCAACAATATCGAGAGTGTAATGGGAACCACGATGATTGACTATGTGATAGCTTCTGTTTCCGAAACGACACTGATGGACGTATTTGAATACGGTAAACAGTTGCCCCAGAACGATAAGCCTGAATTCGAGGGATGATGTACGACGTCAAAGGAAATCTGAAAGAGGTGCTTGCTAATTTGCCACAAGGTGTACGCTTGGTGGCTATTAGCAAGTATCACCCTAACGAGTATATTGAGGCTGCCTATGAAGAAGGTCAGCGCATCTTTGGCGAGAGCCATGAACAGGAGTTGCGCCAGAAGCATGAGGCCTTGCCAAAGGATATCCGTTGGCACTTTATCGGACATCTGCAGACCAATAAAGTGAAGTATATCGCCCCGTACGTTACGATGATTGAGGCGGTGGACTCGTTGAAGTTGTTACAGGAGATAGAGAAGCAGGCTGCCAAGAACAATCGTGTTATTGATGTTTTGTTGGAACTGCACATAGCAGAAGAAGAGACAAAATACGGACTGAGTGACCACGCATTGTATGAGTTGTTGGATGGTGGGGAATGGCGTGAGATGGTGCATGTGCGTATCTGCGGACTGATGATGATGGCTTCGTATGTGGACGATGAGCAACAGATTCGTTCAGAATTTCGCCACGCCAAGAAGCTCTTCGATGATGTTAAAGTACGCTATTTTGCCGATGCCGAATATTTCTGCGAGCGTTCGTGGGGTATGAGCCACGACTATCTGATAGCCGTAGAGGAGGGTAGTACGATGGTTCGTATTGGTACGACTATTTTCGGTCCAAGAGTTTATTAAGCAGATATTGTCCGCGTTTCATGTTGCCCCAATGGATGGCATGGACAGGACAGTGATGATAACAAGCCAGACAATTTGTACACCGCTCGTTGTGAAGCCACACGGGCGGTGTTCCTTTGATATCGTCGACAGGACAGAGCTTTTGGCAGAGCCCGCATTGTAAACAGGCCTGTTCGTCAACCCAGAATTTCTCGTCGGTAATCAGGTGCTTATTATAATACCCCCCAATGATGTAGGTGTAGGTAAACGGAATGGCGCCTTTGACTAGTTCTTCTATATCATGTTGACGTTCAGTTATAATTTGGCAGATATGTATCATACGCTGGCGGGCAGCCTCTACTTTCTGGCGGGCTTTTTCGTCAGTATCAAGATGGAGGAATGAGAAACAAACGTTTGATTCAGGCATTACGATGGCAAAACGTGCATCTGTATGGAGACCTTTCTGTCGTAGTTCCTTCTCAAAGATACGCATCGCATAGCCCATGTTATCGCCACATGTAGTCAAGGCATAGCAGTAGCTGACGTGTTCGAAGGTCGCCCTACGTATGAATTCACGAACGATGTGTGGTGGTTGCCAACCATGTGTGGGGAAGCAGAATCCGAGGCGTTCACCATCCTTCAGCCTGTAACTCTCAGTTTTGCCGAGCTCATCAGGTATAAATCGTAACTCCTCGCCAGTCGCTTCAGCTAACAGTTGGGCTGCCCAACGCGTATTACCAGTTCCTGTGAAATAGAAAATCATAGTCGTACTACTTGTTTTACGCCCTTTACGGTACGTAGTTTCTTGATGAGCGACTCCATACGATTCGTATCGTCGAGCATAATAGTCAGGTTGCCGCTAAACAATCCGTCGTGCGAGTCGATATTAATGCTTCGAAGAACGAGTTTCTCTTCACGCGAGATGATACTGGTCAAATTGTTGACGATGCCGATATCATCATTGCCAATGACACGTAACGTAATTTCATATTGCGAAGAACCTTTGCCACTCCATTTGGCCTTTACAATACGATAACCAAAGCGTTTCTTTAATTCTGGAGCGTTGGGACAATCTTCGCGATGGATCTTGATACCGCCATTCACTGTCACAAAACCGAAAACCTTATCGCCATAGATAGGTTGGCAGCAGCGTGCCAATTGATAGTCAACACCTTTTAGATTGCGGTCAATGACCAGTACGTCTTCATCGATATGTTCCTTTGGCAATCGCGACTCATCCAACACAAAGTTGGCAGCACTCTCAGCCAGGTTGTTACCAGTAGTAGGTCCGTCGCCTTGTTGTATTTCTATGTAGCGGTCGATGACCGTGTTGACATCCAGTTCGCCTGAAGCTATCTGCCGATAGAAGTCGCTGACTTCTTTGAAGCCCATCTTCTTGATGAGGTGTTGCATGGTGGGCTCGTCCAATTCCAGTTTCTTGTTCTTGAACTTGCGTTCTAGCATCTCCTTGGCAAAGAGACCTTCTTTCACTTGTGTTTCTTTCAGTGCCAGACGAATCTTCGATTTGGCACGCGATGTCTTCACAACGGTCATCCACTCCTGTCGTGGCTTCTGGCTTGATGACGTCATGATTTCCACTTGGTCACCACTCTGTAGCTGATGACGGATGGTTACTACTTTATTATTAATACGCGCGCCCACGCATGCATTTCCTATTTTTGAATGGATGTGGTAGGCAAAATCGAGAACAGTGGCACCTTTGGGGAATTTAAACAAGTCGCCCTTAGGTGTGAAGACGAACACCTCGTCCTCGTAAAGGTCCATCTTGAACTGGTCCATAGCATCCAGCCCGTCACTTGTCTCCAGCATCGAACGGATGTTGGTAAGCCACTCGTCCAATCCAGACTCACTCTTTACACCTTTATAGCGCCAGTGGGCGGCAACACCTCGTTCGGCAATTTCGTCCATGCGTTCGGTTCGAATCTGTACCTCTACCCATTTTTTCTCAGGTCCCAGAACTGTGATGTGCAGACTCTCGTAACCATTCGACTTTGGGACACTGAGCCAGTCACGCAGACGCTTGGGATTAGGTTGGTACATCGAGGTAACAATGGCGAATGCCTGCCAACATTGCATTTTCTCTTTTTCTATCGGCGTGTCGATGATGATGCGAATGGCAAACAGGTCGTAGACACCTTCGAAAGGACACTTCTGTTTCTTCATCTTCTGCCAGATGGAGTGAATGCTCTTTGTACGTCCCTTGATATGGAACTGTAACCCAGCCTCAGTTAGTCGCTCAGATATAGGTTTGATGAACTGTTCAATATAGGCATCGCGGCTTTTCTTTGTTTCACTTAGTTTCTCTTTGATATGATAGTAAGCGTCGTGTTCCAGATATTTTAACGACAGATCTTCCAACTCGCTCTTTAGTTTATAAAGTCCGAGCTTATGGGCTAGAGGCGCATAGAGATAGGCTGCTTCTTCCGACACTTCACGTTTTGCATCAAGCTGTTTCGTGTCGCGGATTTGTCGCATCAGATTTACACGGTCGGCAATCATGATTAGAATGACACGCATGTCCTCTGCAAACGACAACAGCAGATTGCGGAAATTCTCGGTCTCGACAACAGGATTCTTCTGATACAATTCCTGGATGCGTTGTAGACCATGCAATATTCGAGCTACCGATTCGCCATACTGTTGGTGGACTTCCTCAATACTCAGAAAACCCTGTTCGATGCTAGGGCGTAACAATACTGCCAACACACCATCACGACGCAGCCCAATCTCGTCAACGATCAGTTGGGCAGTCTGAAAAGCCAATAGGATAGGGTTCAGTCCAAAAATGTTCCGGCTAACCTGGCATTGCTCTATTGTAGATAATAGGTATTTGCGCATGCGTGATTCGTCATCAGGTAACAGTGTCGATGCTATCTGTTCACGGATGTGCTGATAGAGCATTAATGCTTGTTCTTTCTCTGTTGAGGAAAATTCTAATCTCTCCGTCATGAATGTTTTTGTTTCCTGTTTTTATCGTACAAAGATACATATTTGTGGAGAAATGAGCAAGAAAATGGACCAGAAAGTGTAATTATTCACTTTTTTCGAAAAAAAACAGGAAAAAGTTTGGTGGGTTTCGAAAAAAGCATTACCTTTGCACCCGCAATCAAGAGAGATGCACCTCCCAAAGAGGTTTTAATGCGGAAATAGCTCAGTTGGTAGAGCACAACCTTGCCAAGGTTGGGGTCGCGGGTCCGAGTCCCGTTTTCCGCTCAACATGTTGAACAAAAAAGAGCATTAGCGATGGTTGCTAATGGTTAATGCCCAGGTGGCGGAATTGGTAGACGCGCACGTTTCAGGTGCGTGTGCCGCGAGGCGTGCAGGTTCGAGTCCTGTTCTGGGCACTCTTTTTTATTCACACGTTAAATCGTGTTGGAGAGGTGGCGGAATTGGTAGACGCGCTACTTTGAGGGGGTAGTGTCAATTGCGACGTGGGAGTTCGAGTCTCCTCCTCTTCACATATTGATTTCGAACTTTTTTGAAATGCGGAAATAGCTCAGTTGGTAGAGCACAACCTTGCCAAGGTTGGGGTCGCGGGTCCGAGTCCCGTTTTCCGCTCTTTTTTATACAACAGGAAAACAATCTAATTCGATGAATTTATACTTACGTTATTTTGACAGGGAAATACTTGTCAACACAGTAGATGAAGCTATTGCATTCTTGTCTGATATTGACGAGATAGGTATGAATCATATGCTTGAGGCAGACATACGTGACTATGTGGCCAGTGATGTGGCATATCCTAAAAGATATAAAATACGTCCGCGCGTATACTTTATTATTATAAAAACGGAAGCTGCTACTATGCAGGACTTTAAGGAAAAGCGTGCTGTACGCTCTGAAGTCGCTCCAAAAGCTGCAGCTCCAGCAGTTCTTCGTCTTAATGAAGAGCGCTATGGTTGGTATGAAGGTACTTTGGATTTCAAGCGAGTCACGTTGATGCCAGGTACAGGTAAGTTCCAATATCGCGATACACATTTTGTGGCATGTTGCAAAGCCTATTCAGGCCAAGACTGTTATAACCGTATTGTTGACCATCTGAGTCAGCGTGTCGATAGTCGTAGTCAGTTCCCTTCTTCTAAAGGAAAAAACTTCAAGTTTATATATCTTGGTGATTGCAAACAGTTGGAGGTGTAGTCTATGAACAAGGTTATGTTGATAGGAAATGTTGGTGCTGATCCTGAGATACGTTATGTTGACAAGGATGTTGCTGTAGCTCGTTTGCGATTGGCTACAACTGAACGTGGCTATACGCTTCAGAATGGCACTCAGGTTCCTGATCGTACTGATTGGCATACAGTCCTATTGTGGCGCAAACTGGCTGAAATTTGTGAGAAGTTTGTTCATAAGGGCGATAAACTATATATCGAAGGTCGTATTCGCTATACGACATATGATGATAAGCAAGGGCAGCGGCGCTATGCCACTGAGATTTGGGCAGATAATATGGAAATGCTGACTCCTAAAGTTGCCGAGCCTATTCCTACTGAATAATGCCTTATGGACATAGACTATTTTCAACAGTTATTTTCTGAGGTAACCCTAATGACACCAACACTTGGTGCCACTTTGGCTGGTGTGTTGGCATGTCTTTTGTTGTTTGTCTCTGGTTATGCTTCAGGTTCTGAAATAGCCTTTTTTTCTTTGTCGCCATCTGACTTAAGTGAACTCGATGAGGAGAAGCATGAGGCCGATGTTCAGATAAAGATGTTGCGAGAGGATTCTGAACGCACGTTGGCTACCATCTTGATTACCAACAATCTTGTCAATGTTACCATCATCATGTTGTGTAACTATTTCATAGCACATGTTGTTGACTTTGGTGGTGCCTATTGGCTTCAGTTCCTTTGTATTACAGTATTGCTTACCTTCCTGCTGTTATTGTTTGGTGAGATTATGCCCAAAATATATACAGCAAAGGATCCTCTTCAGTTTTGTCGTAAGGCGGTTGGTGGTATCATGTTTTGCCGTCGACTGTTCTGGCCTATTGCAAATATCCTGTTGCGGACGGGTATGTTGGCTGAGAAGGTGGTTCAAAAAGAGAATCATGTGTTAAGTGTTGACGATCTTGAACAGGCTTTGGAATTAACGGATAAGGAAGATATCAAGGAAGAACAGCGCATGCTCGAAGGTATTGTCCGTTTTGGTGACGAAACAGCCAAGGAGATTATGACCTCTCGTCAGGATGTTGTAGATCTTGACTTCAAGGTTCCTTTCCCTGAGGTAATCAAGTGTATTGTAGAGAATAATTACTCGCGTATTCCTGTCTATCAGGAGAATAGTGATAACATTCGCGGCATCTTGTATATCAAGGATTTGTTGCCTCACCTGAACAAGGGGGACAACTTCCGTTGGCAGTCATTGATTCGCCCACCATATTTTGTTCCTGAGACTAAAAAGATTGACGACCTGCTGCGTGAATTCCAAGAGAACAAAGTCCATATTGCCATTGTTGTCGACGAGTTTGGAGGCACTAGTGGTATCGTGACGCTTGAGGATATTCTTGAAGAAATCGTTGGCGAGATTAATGATGAATATGATGAGGATGAGAAGAGTTATGTCCGTATCAATTCTAATACCTTTATCTTTGAAGGAAAGACACTGCTGAGTGACTTTTATAAGATTCTAAACCTCGATGATACAATCTTTGAGGATGTGGAGGGCGATGCAGACACACTGGCAGGTTTGATGTTAGAGTTGAAGGGCGACTTCCCCAAGTTGCACGAGAAGATAGACTTCAAGAATTTTACCTTCGAAATCGTCGAGATAGAGGAACGTCGCATAGCCAAGGTCAAGGTCGTCGTTCATGAAGCGCAGGAGTAAACATGAAATAGAAATAGAGACATAAACAAGAAATAGAAACATAAAAAAGAGGTTCATTTGTGAAGTGAACCTCTTTTTTGTCTTAAGTCGTTTGCTTATTCTATAACCACCAGTGCATCGTCTTCCATAACGCTCTGGCCGGGCTTTACGCAAATGGCAATTACCTTACCATCCTTTTCAGCTTCAATGTTGTTGGCCATCTTCATGGCTTCCAGCACCAGCAGTGTGTCGCCTGCTTTTACCTCGTCGCCGACAGCCACCTCAATAGAGGTAATGACACCGGGCAGAGGAGCCTTAACGGCATTATTGGTGTTGACATTTGCATTAGCCTCACCGGAATCACTTGACTCGTTAGCCTGAGCTGCTGCAGGACGAACTACAACTTTCTTCTCGGGTTCAGCCTCTGGTTCCCATGCCACTTTATATTCCTCACCATTCACGGTGACTGTGGCTTCATTCTCTACAATCTCACCAATGGCAACTTCATACTCATTACCGTTGATGGTGTATTTATATTCTTTCTTCATAATTGTTCACTTTTCACTTTTCCTTTATCAGGGGTGTTCTGTCATCGTCAGAGCATAACCGTTCCACTGAGTCTGTTTCTCGGCAATCGTGATGATGCCAGGTTCCTTGTCGTGGACGTTATTGCCCTTGAACTCGTATAGTGCCATCGCAATGGCTGCATAAACTTCGTTCTTCATAAATATTGAATATAGATAATGAGAGAATCTCATTTTACATTGGTATGTTACCATGCTTCTTGGCGGGCAGAGCATCGCGCTTAGTAGCGAGCTGGGCCAATGCACGACAGATGCGGAAACGCGTGTTGCGAGGTTCAATCACATCGTCGATGTAGCCATACTTGGCAGCCTGATAAGGATTAGCAAAGAGTTCGTTGTATTCCTCTTCCTTCTCAGCGATGAATGCCTTCACATCCTCACCAGCTTCCTTCTTTGCCTTAGCTTCTTTAGCATAGAGCACTGCGGCAGCACCTGATGCACCCATGACGGCAATCTCAGCTGAAGGCCATGCATAGTTCAGGTCGGTATGCAGTTGCTTAGAACCCATTACGATGTGTGAACCACCGTATGACTTACGCAGGGTAACGGTAATCTTGGGTACAGTAGCCTCGCCGTAAGCGTACAGCAACTGAGCACCATGCAGGATGACAGCGTTATACTCCTGACCAGTACCGGGCAAGAATCCAGGAACGTCAACGAGTGATATGATAGGAATATTGAAAGCGTCGCAGAAACGAACGAAACGAGCACCCTTACGGCTGGCATTTACGTCAAGCACACCAGCATAGCAAGAAGGCTGGTTGGCTACGATACCTACACTTTGACCGTTGAAGCGGGCGAAACCTACGATGATGTTTTTGGCGAATTTAGGCTGTACCTCGAAGAACTCGTGGTCGTCAGTAATAGCCATGATGACCTTGTACATGTCGTATGCCTCGTTGGGGTTCTCAGGAATAATCTCGTTCAGTGAGTCCTCCAGACGGTCGATAGGGTCGTCGCACTTCTTGCGGGGAGCCAACTCCATATTATTAGAAGGTATATAGCTCAGCAGTGTCTTCAGCATCTCGACAGCCTCTTCTTCAGTCTTAGCAGTGAAGTGGGTCACACCAGACTTCGAAGCGTGTACCGAAGCACCACCCAGATGCTCCTGGTCGATGTCCTCGCCAGTCACGGTCTTTACCACCTTCGGACCCGTCAGGAACATGTACGATGTGCCTTCCATCATCAGGGTAAAGTCGGTAAGGGCAGGGGAGTATACGGCACCACCGGCGCAAGGACCAAAGATACCACTGATCTGAGGAATCACACCTGATGCCAGAATGTTACGCTCGAAAATCTCAGCATAACCGGCCAGCGCGTTGATACCTTCCTGGATACGTGCACCACCCGAGTCGTTGATGCCAATGACGGGCGCACCCATCTTCATGGCCATATCCATGACCTTGCAAATCTTCTGACTCATAGTCTCAGACAGCGAACCAGCATGAACAGTAAAGTCCTGTGCGAAGATGAATACCAGACGACCGTCGATGGTACCAGAACCGGCAACCACACCGTCGCCCAGGAACTGCTTCTTCTCCATTCCGAAGTTATGGCAGCGGTGTTCCTTGAACATATCGTACTCCTCGAACGAACCCTTGTCGAGCAACATCTCGACACGCTCTCGAGCCGTGTATTTACCTTTGTCGTGCTGTTTCTGTATGGCTTTCTCGCCACCACCGAGACGGGCTTGTTCACGCTTCTCGATGAGCTGTTTAATCTTTTCTAATTGCTTACTCATTGTTTAAATTATCAATTATCAATTGTCAATTATCAATTATTTACTCTGGGTGCTCGCACAATTCTGTCAGAATGCCACATGTAGATTTTGGATGCAGGAAAGCAATGTTCAGGCCCTCGGCACCCTTGCGAGGCTTCTCGTCAATCAGGCGAACGCCCTTTTCGCTAACCTCTGCCAGTGCATTGGCAACACCATCCTCTATGCAGAATGCCACGTGGTGTACGCCCTTGTTGCCCTTATCGAGCCATTTCTGGATAGTGCTCTCGGGTGATGTCGGCTCCAGCAGTTCCAGCTTTACCTCACCACACTTCAGGAAGGCAGTCTTTACCTTCTGATCTTCTACCACCTCAGTTGCATAACACTCCAAGCCCAACACGTCTGTGAAGAACGGCAGGCTCTCTTCAATGCTCTGGACGGCGATGCCCAGATGCTCAATGTGAGAAATCTTCATACCTTATTTATTAATTAATTAAATACTAATTGTCTGCAAAGGTACGACTTTATTTTCATTCTCACAACAAAAACTACAAATAAATTTGGCATTTTACTCACTTCTTTGTACCTTTGCCGACCAAAAGGAACAGAGATATGTGTAAGACTAAATATTTTAAGGTTGCGGACGTCGTTTTTGCTGTCACCGCTTCTGATGACGATTTCGGATTGATGAAGAATTATGAGCCGTTTGTCTTTGATAACGACAAACGGGAATCTGCAGTTTTTAATCTCACAGTCAGTGAAGGCGACACCATGGCCTATACGGAAGAAATGCGGCAGGACGACGAGGGGCAGGTCATTGTCTGTGGCAAGACTGCCAACGGCAGTCCAGTGTTTGAATTTATCTGGGCCAACGAGACGGCGGGCTGGCTGCAGTATCCGCACGACTACCGTCAGGCATCGCTGACAGTGACCGGTAGCTACCGCAAGCTGGCCATCGACAATGCGCTGATGATACTCTTTGCGCTTTCCACGGCCAGTCATGGTGTTGCCCTGTTCCACTCGTCTACAGTGTCATACGCCAATAAGGCCTACATGTTTCTGGGCGTCAGCGGCACAGGCAAGAGCACGCACTCCAGTCTGTGGCTGAAACATATCAAAGGTACGGAACTGCTGAATGACGACAATCCCGTGGTCAGGGTCTTTGATGACGGTCATGTTACCGTTTACGGCTCGCCTTGGAGTGGCAAGACGCCCTGTTATCGTAATTTGAGCTATCCGTTGGGGGGCATTGTGCTGCTGAGCCAGGCACCCTACAACAGGATACACCGCTTGTCGGGCATCCAGGCCTATGTTGCCCTGGTGCCCAGCATCAGCGGCAAGCGTTGGGACAAGCAGATAGCTGACGGACTGCACCAGACTGAAGATGCGCTGGTCAAGACCGTGCCCACTTGGCATTTGGAGTGTTTGCCCGATGAAGCAGCTGCCCAGTTGTGTTGTAAAACTATTAGCGGTGAATCATGATGATTACTGACAAGCTGATTATTGAGGAGGCGAGCCGATTGGCGAACGAAGGTGTCTGCGTCACGCTGCCCGTCAACGGCCAGAGCATGCTGCCTTTTATTATAGGCGGCAAGGAGAGTGTCATTCTGCAGAAGCCCGAAGCGCTTGAGGTGGGACATGTGGTGCTGGCATGGGTTGACGGTACCCATTATGTGGTGCATCGCATCACGCAGATTGACGGCGAGGCTGTCACGCTGATGGGCGACGGCAATCTGGTGGGCGTGGAACACTGCCTGCTGAGCGACGTCCGCGCTTTGGCGACGCACGTAGTCGATGCAAATGGACACCGGCATTATTTGTATACAAAGTGGCGGATGCGTGGCGTTCGGATTTGGAACGCGCTGCATCCACTCAGAAGATATATATTAGGCGTTTACAGAAGAATAAAACGGTAAATAATAAGTAGAATATGAAAATCAAGAAAGGTTTTGTGCTGCGCCAGGTATGCGGCGAGAATGTAGTAGTAGGCGAGGGTCTTGATGCCATTAACTTCGGCAAGTTGCTGTCACTGAACGAGACGGCTGCATGGCTATGGCAGCAGGCTGTCGAGATGGGCGACTTTACCATTGACAGCCTCGTGGCCAAGTTGACGGAGGAGTACGACGTGACGGAGGACGTGGCCCGCCGGGACGTGTCGAACATCGTCAATGAATGGCAGAAAGTCGAGGTCGTAGAATAACATAAAGTGAAAGTTGAAGTTGTAGAATAACATGAAGTACGTCTGGTGGCTATGGCAACAGTCGCGCGGCATTCGCTGGAATTCGGCGGTGCGCATCGTGGCAGGTATTGTGCAGGTTGGTCTCGGTCTGCTGATGATATGGCTCAGTCGCCGTTTCATCGACGAGACGATACGCACGGGTACTGCCGACGATATCATCCACATGATTGTGCTGCTTGTCATTACGGTGACCAGTGGTGTGCTGTTGCGCCAGCTGGGCTACTGGCTGACCACGACAGCCAACATCCGTCAGGTCAATGCCATGCGTTTGCGCATTTTCGGTTGCCTGTTCCGCCGCCAGCTTTATACTGAAGAGGAACTGCATTCGGGCGATGTCACGTCGCGCATGTCGAAGGATATCGAGACGGTCAGCACTATCACTACCGACACGCTGCCCCAGATGGCCATCACCATGATTCAGCTGAGCGGTGCGTTCCTGCTGATGCGCTGGTTTGACGAGCGGCTGGCCTGGGCGCTGCTGTTGCTGACGCCGATGGCGCTGGTGTTCGGCAAGCTGATTGCCCGCAAGCTGCGCCAGATGACGCTCGACATCCGTCAGGACGAAAGCCGCATACAGATGCAGGTGCAGGAGGGCATGGAGTATAATGCCGTGCTGCGCTCGCTGGGTTCCGAGCAGTGGGTCACCGACCGGCTCGACTCCATGCAGCAGCGTCTGCGCGGCAACGTCATGCGGCGCCTGCGCTTTACGGTCATCACGCGCATCATCATGGGTTGCGTCTTCAGTCTGGGCTACCTGCTGGCCTTTGTGTGGGGCGGTATCGGACTGCGCAACGGCACCATCTCGTTTGGTGTCATGACGTCGTTCCTGCAAT
>Ga0247609_10001856_pt1 | contig 23685 bp, 24 predicted proteins | sample 172DNAGHGlowgp2_FD_193487 | JGI IMG/M metagenome (GOLD analysis project Ga0247609, IMG submission 193487) | Sheep rumen microbial communities from Palmerston North, Manawatu-Wanganui, New Zealand - 1728 DNA GHGlow gp2 | ecosystem: Host-associated > Mammals > Digestive system > Stomach > Rumen ...
GCAAGCTACTCAAATTGACTTTTTTACTTAGTTTTCAAAGATCATTGCTTGCTACCAAGTCTTTATTTTTCTCGGTTGCATTAGTAATATATCAAAATGATTTTTCAATGTCAACTTTTTCTTTAATTTTTTTTAAAAAAAATTAAAAAAGTAAGTTTTTTGATATATTTTCTTGCTTTTTTTCATCAAAAGCATCTCCATTATAACACTATTTGACCCTTTGTCAAATTATTCTAGCGTTTTTTTGAATAATTCTTTTTTATAGATGCTATAACATATATTTATATGTTTTATTATCTGTTAATAATATATTCATATTATTATCTTTTGATACTATTTTATTCAATAAAAAAAGTAGTTTTAAACTACTTTTTATGAAAAGTTATATACTTCATCATTTTCTAAATCTACTGTCATATTACAAATATAGTCATCACATTCTATTGTGTAACCATCTTCTTTTGTAGTTTTATCTTTAAATTCATAGTTAGTTACTTTAGATATATAATCTAATTTATAATTATCTTCATCAACATTTAATTTAAATAATTTATCATTTTCATCTATTATGTAATAAATAGTTTCCTCAATTTCATCTACATAGATGATGTATTTGAATTTTAATGGTTCTTTTTCATATTTTAAGGCTATTTCTTTATCATTATTATATACACTTAATGTTCCATCACTATATCCAGAGATAAATGATCCACCATATATTTCATATTTATTAGCGTTAAACTTTTTAAAATTGATATCGTACAATTCGCCTTTTACTGAATATAACAAATGAGTAGCAGCAAATTCTAAATTAAATGGAATGTAGTATTTTAAGTCATCGACTTTTTTAGGTAAGTTAACTTGACTTACACAGTCATCCAATTCATTTTCTTCATCTCTATAATCTACGGTAGCACAATCAGCACCAAATATGTATACTTTACCATCTTGTGATAAGAAGTATATATCTGATCCTCCAACATCTGTTGGTGGTACATCTACGTGTGCTTTCATTTTTACATTTTTTATTTCTTCAATATTGAAGTAATCATCTTTGATTGTTCCATCACTATTTAACATATCAGTTTCTCCATCTGAAATATTTCCGATGGATTTTTTTTCTTCTATATCGTATGCAGCGATTTTTATTATATTATTTTCTTCTTTTTCTTCTTTTTCTTCTTTCTTTTCTTCAGCTACACATTTATCTTGTGGCTTGTTTAAGTTCTTTCCTATTAAGAATCCTGCTCCTAATAATAGTATTCCTACTATAATTGCTACTATAATTGTTATTATTTTTTTCATATTCATCACCTACTATAATTAAATTGTACAATCTTTAATAATCTATGTAAATAGCTATATTACTTTAAATATTTTTTTCTTTGACTAAATAGATATAATGCTATAAGAGATATACCACCAAGAATAACTGTTAAGTATAATGCAAAAGTTTTAGTATTTGGATTTATTGGTATAAATGTAGCTTCTATAGTTACATCTGCTGAAGGCATTGTAAATGTATAATCAGTAAATATTACTACATTACCATTAGCATCTGTTACTTTTACTTCTCCTAGTACATAGCCTGGTTTAGGTTCAACTGTAAATTTGACTGTTGTTCCTTCCCATGCTGTATCATATGTAGCTTCAATGTTTCCTTCACCTTGGATATTTTTGTTGATTAAAAACGGATATGAGTAATAGATCATAACAGTTGATGGAGGTTGTATTCCAATGATATCTCCCAAATTTTGATCTATACCCGCTCCTTTTATATCACATACATAATTAATTTGATTTAATTCAACCCAAAAGCCTCTATTACTTATCATTAGGCTTGTAGCAGATAAATTATTATAATCTAGATCTTCTGATAAATCTCTTACAATATTTCCACTTTTATCATATATAATTAAGTAATTATCTTCATTACTATTAGCAACTACTACAATGTAATTATCAAATATTTTACTAATATTATTAACAATAGGGCCATTACAAGTTTTGCCTACATATTGCAAAGACCAATCATATACTTCTTTTTTAAATATTTCATTTATAGATTTATCATAATATATTATATCTAATTTTGTATAGTGTTCATCTTTTTCTCCATCGCCATCTGGCGATTCAACTTTTTGGTAAGATAAAACATTAACTATATAATTGTTGCCATCTTTTTCTACTGAAAAGGATGCACCTGAATAATAAAAACCGCCATCATTAAAGTATTTTTTAGTTATATAACCATCCTGTTCAAGTTTATTAATAATTTCAGGATAATCATTCATATAATCAATTTCAGGCTTTGTATTTTTATTTAATATATTTGTTATAGAAAATGCTACATATCTACTATTATTATAATTGGCTAAAGAAATTGAATCATCAATATTTTCTGAGATTGAATACCAATGTCCTGAAGTATATATAGTACTCTTTACTCTAACATAAATTGTTCCTTTATCATTTATTATTCCATGATTGTATCTTCCTATAGAGTTATTGATACTGTTGTTTTGGATAATGTTATCATATTTATGCTCAATTGTATTCGTATTTAATATTTCTAGATTTTCACTAATTAAATATAATTTTACATCTATATATGAATTTTCAGAATCCTTTTCGATATATACTCCAGTTGATACATAATACTTGTCATCCTTTTTGGCTATTGTTGCCTTTACACCTTCAGGTAATTCTAATGTATCTAGTATTTTACCATCTAAAGAATACTTATATACTTTGTCCTCTTTTGCCAACATCATTGTTCCATCTGCATTACTATTTTCTGGAACTATTTTATAATTCTTGATGTAATAATTATTGTTATTTATGTCTGCAAAAAATAGTTCTTCGTCATTTAATTTATAACTATTAGTTGAATATATTGTTAAAAAATCATCTTGTTCTTTGACATTTCCTTCGAAATCTATAAATTTTACTACCCTATGAAATCCTTTATCATCTTCATATTGCCAAGAAACAACAATTCTATTTTTATCGAATAAATTACAATAATTAATCCTAGAGCTACCTAAGTTTGTTTCTTTAATTACTTGAAGTTTTTGATTATAAACAGTGACATATATATTTTCATCATCTGGATTATTCCCAATTGTTATTATTTTATTATTGGTATAATAGTAATATTTCCCCAATACATCTATGGAAGTACTTTTACCACTATATTTTTCAATACTAGTTATTTTTTCTCTATTATATTTAATTATATTTGTATCTGTATAAAATGTACCAACATAATTATATGGTTCTTCTTTCAACCATATTTTTAGTAATTCATCTGCTGTTTCTGCTTTAACAAAAAATGGTATTAATAAAAGAATTAGTAATAAGATTTTCTTTTTCATTATTCTACCTCTATTCTATATAAATTATAGCAAAAAAATAAAGTAGATTAAACTACTTTATTTTAGATATTCTTTCTTTGATTCTATCTTTACCTAGTAATTGTAAGATAACGTATAGGTCTGGTGTTTGAGAAAGAGAAGTTACACCTACTCTTATAATATTAGATATGTCTGCTACTGAACCTTTATAGTTATCAGGATTTTCTTTATAAGCTTTCATATCACTAGAGAAACCAAGTTCATCTGTTAATTCTTTCATTTTATTAAACCAAGTATCTTTGTCATCATTTTCATCATAGTATTTATCAAAATATGTTGTTAATACTTCATGAATTGTTTTTTTATCAAATTTAGGATCAAAGTTAAGTTCTACATCTTGATATAGTTCATCAAACATATACCATATTTGTCCTTTGATTTCTGAAAGTGATGCATAGTCTTTACGAGGTTTCTTTTGTTCTCTTTCAATATTAAGAATAGCTGTTGTATATTCTTTATCTTTATTGATTAGTTCATTAAAGTCTTTATCATATTCTTTAGACCAAGTATCTAACATATCAAATACTTCAGTTGCTTTTAATTTAGAAATATAATTCTTAGATATATTATCTAGTTTATCTAAATCAAATAGAGCACCTGATGCTGACATTTTCTTTGGTGAGAATTCAAAGTCTGTAAATGGTGCATCTGGATGAGAATCTCTCCATGCTTCATAGTTAGAGTTAGCAATAGTCATAATTGCTTCAATAACTGAATAGATTGGATAACCTTTTTCTTCATAGTAAGTCATTCTTGCTTCTGGATCTAAACGTTTAGATATTTTTCTTATTTTATCTCCATCTTTTTTAAGAATTAATGGTGTATGAATATATTTTGGCATTTTGAATCCAAATGTTTTAAATAATTCATAGTGTGTTGGAACACTTGAAACCCATTCTTGTCCTCTAACTACATGAGTAGTACGCATTAAATGATCATCTACTAAATGAGCGAAATGATATGTAGGTAATAAGTTACTAGATTTCATTATTACTACATCTATATCATTTTCTGGAAATTCCATAGTACCGAATGCTAAATCATCAAATTTGAATTTTTTATTAAAATCACCTTGAGATTTTAATCTAATAACATAGTTTTCTCCATTTTTAATACGTTCAGCTGCTTCATCTGGAGATAAATTACGATATTTAGCATATCTACCATAGATACCAATTCTTCTTTTGTCTTTTGTTTGAGCTTCACGAATAACATCCATTTCTTCTTGAGTTAGGAAACATGGATAAGCTTTGCCTTCAGCAATTAATTCTTTAATAAAAGCATGATATATTTCTTTTCTTTCTGATTGGATATATGGTCCATAATTACCTTTTGTTTCTTTTGTATCACGATATTCGTATTCATCTGGATCCATATGGTAATGTTCAAGAACATGTCTAATGTATTCAACTGCTCCTTCTATTTCTCTTGCTCCATCTGTATCTTCGTTACGAAGATAGAAAATACCATTACTTCTTTTAGCTACTACATAATCAACAACTACAGAGTAGAAATTACCAATATGCATGAATCCTGTTGGAGATGGTGCATATCTAGTTACTTTAGCTCCTTCTGGTAAATCTCTTTCTGGATATTCTTTTTCATAGTCAGCTACTGTTTTTGTAATGTTAGGAAATATTAAATCTGCTAATTCTTTGGTAGTCATAAAATCACCCTTTCTAAATAAAAAGAACTATTCATCCAAAGGACGAATAGTTCGTGGTACCACCTTAATTACTTCTTAATATCTTAACGCGATTAACGGAATAGTTTGTATACGCTATTCAACTCCAAAGTTTCTTCAATTAGATTAAATACTCTTTTTCACCAACCAAGAGTTCTCTACAAATTAATTACTAATTTACTATTCTTTTTCTTCGTTTGTGCTTTAATTATAGCAAATTAATTATTTTTGTCAAATGATATTTTTATTTACCTAAATGACTTAAAGCAGGAATTACTACTCCATCAAAATCTTTATATCCAAAGTATTCATTCCAGAATTTTTTAAATTCTTCTCCTTGTTTTGAGAAAAGAGTAAGACATTTAGCTACTGATCCACGTTGGAATCCTGATAAACCAAGTTCTTCAAATACTATATTCATGGCTTCAGCATAAGGAACTCCTTCTTCCATTTTTTTCATCATTTCAATAGTTCCTTTGATAATCCAATAATAATAGCCATCTTCACCTTTCTTTTCAATAAAGTCTAACCATTGTTTGACTGTTTCTGGTTTAACTAGTGCCAGTCCTTCTTTTTGAAGTATTAGCTTATTCTTTTTAGCTAATATAGTTGATTGCCTTAAGTATTCTTCGCCTTCTTTTACTGCTTGTTCTTTGGTTCTTATTTCTTCATCTACTATTCTATCACCAAAGATTTTTCTTTGTTCATTTTGTACTTCTTTTAAGTCTGTTTTATCATAGTCAAAACCAAGACTAGAATTAATATATAATACTTCTCTATCTTTAGAATATATGATAAATATAGCATTTCCATATCCTACGAATGGAATTCCCATTGTTCCTATTTCAACATTTATAAAGTCTTTAACTCTTTTTAATTCACCTTTGTATGTTTTTAGTTTTCCATAACATATATATTCTATTGTTACTTCTTCATTAATATGTTTTTTTAATTTAGTAAACATTCCTTTGGCTCTGTTTTCTAGTTCTTTACTTTTTACCACATTAATCACCCCTATGAATGAGGTTTATACTAAATTAAAATACATTATTTGTCAAACTTATTTTTCATCTAATACTAATCGTTTTGTATAAATAAAAAGACTATTCATTTTTATGAATAGTCTGTGATTATTTTAATCTTTAAAGATATCTACTAGTTTTTCTTTTGCTAAGTGAATAAGTTCATAATTTTTTTCTAAGAATTCATCTTCAGATACTCCTTCATTAGCTGGATAGTTATAGTATTCATCATTACTATCAGCCCTTATAGTATCTATAACAAGAAGTAATGATAGTATTTCTTTATTTAATTCATTTCTTTTTTCTTCAGTTGTTAAAGTACTTGAATTAATCATAAATATTCACCTTTATCTTTTTTTAACATTAGCTTTTTGGCTTTCTTCAAAAATAACTCTTTCTTCATACTCAGCAGGAGCTGGTGATATATTCTTTTGTTGAGCAAAATCTTTGAATTTTATTCTATCAGGTCCTTTTCCAGCAATAGCACGAAGATATTCTTCATATATTGTTCTTGATTTAGACATTTCTTCTATTAATCTTAAAATGTAAATCTTTTTATCTTCATAAGGCATTGGTGGAGTCTTTTCTGATTCTCTAAGATAAAATCCTCTTTCTATTCTATCTTGTTCAAATTCAAAATTCCTTACACTGCTTAATTCATCTATTAGTTCGTTTACTCTTAAATAAGTATCAGTTTGTTTAAAAGTATTCATACCTTTCTTTAATTCTTCGAATTCTCTTTCTAATTGAGTCTTTTCTTTTTTATACTCAACTAGTAATTCTTCCATAAGTTTATATCCAGCAGATTTAAAACCAAGACGTAATTGATTTTTTGATATCAAGTCAATATTAAATTCTACTTTAAGTATTTTTTCATCTAATTCAGTGTATCTTTCTAGTATTTCAATACATTTTAATAAATCTTCTTTAAATGCTAAAGCTTTTTTCTTTGGTTCAGGAGTTATGATGTATCTTCTTTTTTCTACTGGTATATTATTTTCTCTTTCAGCCTCAGCACTAACAAAAATATCATCTATTATGCCTATTAATTCACGTGCTTTAATGATTATGTTTAGGAAATGTTTGTTATTTTCTTTTATTTTATTCATTTGTTCTTCAAATGCTTTATTTTCTTCTTTAGCTAAATCAGAGCTGAAAAATTGCATTGCTTCTGTAGCTGCTTCAGTATAAGAAGGTAAATTTGTTGGTGAAGCTGGGCCAGTTGTTGTATAAAAATGTTGTTGATTATCATAATGTGAACTTCTAAATGATGACTCTAAGCTAAAATGGCGATCATCCATTTTCTTTAGTTTTCTATATGCTTTTTTAGAAAGTCTCTTCATTCTTCTTTCTTGATTGTATTTTATCTTACTCGCTATTTTATTGCTATCTTCACCAATATATTTTAATTGACTTGCTAAATTTTGAGCTAACTCTAAAGATAATAAATCATTTAAATTGTGTTTTGCTTCATTTAATATTTTCTGTTGTTTTTTTCTAATACGATCCATTTTATTCATTCTACTAACGTTAATGTTTCCTTTTTTCACTTGTTGCCATGGAAAAAAATGGATAGCATCTTTGTCTAACTTTACTTGTGATTCTGATAGTACTCTTTTTATGGCAGCTATTGCTTGGTCATATGATTCTATATCTATGTCTCTTTCCATTATTCCTCAACCTCCATCGCTATTAGTTCATCTAATTTTTGAGTTACTTTCGCATACTCTTTATCATCTTCGATATCTTCTATTATGTATTCTCCTTTTTCTTCAACAAGTTTTACAATATAGCAATCTATTTCTTCTTCTGTTTCTTCACCTTTGTTGTAAACCAAGTAATTATTTCCGTCTAATTCAAATTCTGTTACATATTCAACTGTTGATTCTTTACCATCTGGATCAATAATCGTTATCATTCTTTCTTTGTCCATATATATACCTCTATTCTATTTATATTGTATATAAAAAAAGCAATAAAATCAATTTATTGCCTTTTTAATTTACATTATGTGTCTTCTTTAATGTTAAAACGCATTCTGAAACTTGTCTTAATTTCTTTTCGGTATTGAATTCTGTTATATATACTTTATCTATTGTTCCTTCTTTAGTAAATGTAAATGTTACATCTAGAAAACCAGGTATTGGACCATATGTATAGCTTTCTGGTAAAGCATCTGATAAAGCTGGTACAAATATTAAAGGAGTATCTTTTTTTAAATCTATTTTCATTTTATGAGAATGTCCTCTAAACACCATATCAGATTCTTCAGGAATAGCCATTCTTCTGTTTTTTAAGTTATGTTGTAAGGTAATGATAGAGTTTTTAACAGCAACATTAGCTTCTCCATATCCTAAAGAGATAAAGTCTGGTCTTTCTTCTTCTAATCTGGCAGCTACATCAATACCATAATCTGTTAAGGCGTGATGATCATGGTTACCATATAAAACGAAGTTAGTAACAGATGAAGAATATGGTAAGTGTCTTAGTAAGTGTTTTATTTGTCCTTCAATTGTTTTTTGTCTTAGTTTTCTTTCTGGTTCATGGTATATGTTTTCAATAACATCACCAGTATTAAATAATATATGAATATCTTCAGCAGTGGCATGGTCATATACTAAATCTAAGTAATCTAGACAGTCTTTAGTATTACCTGCATGTAAGTCGGAATAGAATAAGACATGAAGATTGTCTTTATGTACTATAATTCTTTGTGGTTCATTAGGTTTCTTAGATGGATTATAGATAATTCTTCCATCTGAGTAATAGTTAGAAGGCATTTGATGTAAGACTTTTATGTTTTTTAGGGCGTTTAAAAAGTCAGTATTAGAAACTCCTAATCTTTTTTGAATATCATCTAATGATACTCCACTTGTATATAGTAAATAAATTCTTTCTTCTAATTCAGTCATGTTATCTCCTTATCTATTTAAATTATAAAGAGATGTTTATGTTTTAAAGGCATTGATAGTGATGAATATTCTTTTTTTCTTTTTCATATCATCACCCTCTATCTATAATAATTATACTATTTTAGTAATAAAAAAACTAGTCTTTTGACTAGTTATTTTTAAATGGTGATCCGTATGGGATTCGGACCCATGTATGTAACCTTGAGAGGGTTATGTGTTAAACCACTTCACCAACGGACCAGGTACAAATTGATTATAACATAAAATATTAATTCTTCAATAAAAAAAGAACTCTTTCAAGTTCTTAATCGTTTTTTCTTCCAAATAATCTTACAAAGTCTATGAATAGATTTATAAAGTCTAGGAATAATGAGAATGCACAATAAATACTAGCATTAGTAGGTGCTTTAGACTCTGATAATCTTAAAGCTTTTTGAACATCATATGCTGTGAAGGCACAGAATATTAAGATTCCTACTACTCCAATTACCATATTTAATGTATTGTTCATAACAAATATGTTTATAACTTCTAGTATTAATATAGCTATGATAGCAAATAATAGATATATTCCCCATTTAGACATATCTGTTTTAGTAAATCTACCAATTATAGCAAATGAACCAAATACTAATGCTGTTGCTAGGAAAATAAAACATATTGATTCTTTTGTATATGCAAGTAATATACCTGTTAGTGTTAATCCTGTTAGGATAGTATATAGAAGATATACTATTATTGCTGTTATTGGTTTCATCTTAAATACTCTTATTGATAAGAATATTGCTAATATAAATTCAGCTATTAAAAATATTAAATATCTACTTCCACCATATACAAACATGATAATACTTTCATTAATACTTGTTAGATATGATGTAATAAAACATAATAGCAATCCTACAAATAACCATCCAAAGGCACCAGATAGGACTTTGTTTTTATTCATTTTAGTTTTCCTTTCTTTGATAAGCTTTTCTTATCATGGCTTTATTTTCTTCTAATAATTCTATGTTATCTATATCTTTAATATTTACTTTTCTTACTTCGTAATAGTTGTCTGGAGTATTTCTTTCTAGTTCTTCTCCACTTAGTTTAAAATCTCCACCTATTAATTTAGTATTGTAAATATATCCGATATTTTTATCATCTTCTACAGTACCAAGCAATTCTTTAACTTCTACATCTAGGTTAAATTCTTCTTTTACTTCTCGAGCTACACATTCTTCAATAGTTTCATTTTCTTCTTTTCCACCACCGGGAATAGCATAGTACTCAACTATTTTGCCATCTCTATTACGACGACGGAACATTAAATATACTTCGTCATTTTCTATTAATATAGCTCTTCCTGATACTCTTTTATCCATTTTTACCAACTCCATATTTTGTTACAAATGAATCTAAAACATTTTCATTCATACTTCCGTATCTACCATAAACTATTCTTCCATCTTTAATAAAGACAGTTAATGGTGTATTACCTAAGAATGTTTTTAGTGTTCCTTTTTGACCATTATAATCATATTCGAATTCATCTAGTTTATCTAATAGTTGTTTAAATTCTTCTTCATCGCCTTTGATAGTATTTAAATCAAGGAAATAGGATGTAAATCCTTCTTTCATTTGAACTATTCTAACATATGTTACATAGTTTTCAGTAGCAGGGCAATCTCTTACACTTAGGATTAACATTTTAGGTGAATCGTCTTCAAATAGTTTTACTGTTTCTTTTAAATCTATTACATTAAAGTACTGAGTATCTACTACAACGGGATCATCAACTTGTCCTTTAGTATAAAAATGAACTACTGCTATTACAATAAGACATGTAATAAGTATTAAATATATAAGTATGTTATTTTTTATGTGATTTATGATTTTATTCATTTCTATCTTCCTTTATCAGAATAGATATAGCTTTAATAGCAACTATTATTTCTTTGTCTACATCAAAATTCTGATCTTGTGATATTCCCCTTTTTTCTTTTTCTTGATTCCATACTACAGATAGTATTGCTCCAGCTTTCATACCTAGGTATCTAGATATTATAAATAGTGATGCAGTTTCCATTTCGCTACATAAAGCTCCGGCTTTAATCCATGCATCCCATTTATTTTGTAATTCATAACCAATAGGCATTCTTTCTGGAGAATGTTGACCATAGAATGAATCTTTGCAATGAACAACTCCTACATGGTTTTTAAATCCTAGTTCATCTGCTGCTTGTTTTAAAGCACATGTTATTTTAAAGTCTCCTACTGCTGGGAATTCAACTGGAACATATTCTTTAGAGGTTCCTTCTTGTCTTATAGCTGCTTCAGCGATAACGATATCTCCCGCATCTACGTTAAGTTGCATTCCTCCACTAGTTCCTACTCTAATTAAGGTTTCAACACCTAGAAGATGTAATTCTTCTACTGCTATGGCAGTTGATGGACCGCCCATTCCAGTAGACATTACTAGAATGTTTTCTCCTTCTAGTTCACCTAAGTAAGTAGTATATTCACGATTAGTTTTTATATGAACTGGATTTTTTAAGCATGCTGCTATTTTAGGTACTCTACCAGGATCTCCAGGTAGAATAGCATATTTAGCTCCTTTGATATCTTCTTTTGAAAGATTTAAGTGATACATTACGTCTTTGTTTTCCATAGTCATCATCCTATCTATTAATAATTATAACAAAAATATGATAAATATAAAAGGAATGATTATTCATTCCTTATTATAATTCAAAACTTTCTGGTAATAGATCTTTTAATGTATAAGTGTATAGTTTGTCTTCTACTTCATCATATGTATAAATTAAAAAATTTGGATTAGTATATTCTCTCATAAATTGTCTACAATAACCACAAGGTAATGTCTTTTTAAATTTTTCATCACTAAGGTTTTTACCTACTACAGCTATACATATAAATTCATTACTCATAGATGATAATGCTTTAGTAAAAGCTACTCTTTCTGCACATATGGATTGAATACCATCATTTTCAACATTAAATCCAGTATATACTTTACCTTCTTTACTTAGTAAAGCTGCTCCTACTGTAAAATTAGAGTGTTTACAACAAAAGTTATTATTAGCTATCTTTTTAGCTTCTTCTAATAATTTATCTATTACTTCTTGTTTCATATTATCACCTATTATATTATAGCACAAAAAAACTAACTATAAGTTAGTTTCGTATACATATGAACCATATTTTTTTGTTTTTAGTTTAGGTAAGACAATAAGTCTTTTGTTATTAAGTAAACTTTTGTAGAATTCTAAGATGTCTTTTTCAGCATCTAGTTGAGGTAATTTATCACTTTCAAATATGTATGATATTTGGAAGGCATTTATTTCTTCAACTTTAGGTGTTTCTTCTATTTCTTGATATGTAAATATATCTAATTGAACTGGTTCGCTATTTTTTCTAGGCTTTTCTATTTGAGTATTATTAAAGTATTGTTCATATACATCAGCAATACTAATATTACCTTTAGCTAAAGCTACTAGATATTCGTTACCATAGAAGATATCCCAGAATAATTTACTTAAACCAGTTATCTTATTTCTTAATCTTAAATATGTATTTAAGTTAGATATTGGTGAATAGTTCTTTTTCTTAATATTATTTAAATATTCAGTAAAGTCTTTATATTCGTTTTTATCTAATTCAATAGCTGCTGCTAATTTTAATTCATCTATATATCCTAATGTTTCTTCTTCATAGAATGTTTTAGTTATATATTTATTATTAAATAAGAATAGTTTTCTTAATCTTGAATCGCTTGGTTCATGAATATAATCTGTTAAATCAACATAATTATCTTCATAAAGACTATGAACTCTTAAAGAAATATCAATGATATCTTTTAATTCATAACAACGTTCATAAGATAATGATTTACTTAGTATTTCTAAGAATACAGGAACATTTACTTCATCTTTTCTTAAGTAAGCAATGTGAAGCATTATTTCATTAATCTTTTCATCACTAAGGTTTAATCTTTTTAAAAACTCATAGATATTAATGATAACTACCTTATCACTACCTAATTGCATCTTATTATATGATTGTGTATTAAATGACGAAAGAAACATATTTATTTCTTTGTATGTCATAATCAAAACCCCTCTTCTTGCTACAATTTTAGCTTATAAGGGGTAAAATTGTCAAATTTATGTCAATTATTTCAAATGTTTTTTTACTGTTTCTGCATTTAAAGAAGTACTATTTGTAATACCATAATTAGTTAAAAAATCTTCTAAAACTAGTTCTCCATCAAATATTCTTTGAATATTAGCTAGTATTTCTTTTTTAGTATTTTCATTACTTCTTACATATAAATCATATAATTTATATGCTTTTAAGATAGATATTATATATGTTTCTCTTTCTATTATTTCTTGTTGAGGAATTGAATGTGTCTTAGAGTAGTTAAGCATAACTAAGCATTCAAATAAATGTCTTAAACGCATTCTATCACTTATTATATACGCATCTTTATCTTGTTTATAAATAGCTATTTTTTCCATAAGTATAGATAATACTTCTTTATTATAGTAATCTCTTACAGAACCTTTAATACTTTCTAATTGTGTATGAGTTATTTCATGGATATAAGTAGCTGTTGAAATTTTAGTTATATTATTACCTAATTGTATAGAACTAAAGATAACTGGAGATTTTTTTAAATAGTTTTCATCTGGTACTAAAAGTAATGGTTTTTGTGTTTCTCCTTCCATAGTATGACCTGGTACATAAACACGTGGTATTTCTAATGGATTACTAGGTACTATTATAGAATTAATTTGTTCTAGTAAGTTATCTAAAGATGTTGCACTTTGAGCTACTTTTTGAATTTCTTCTTGAGATGCATAATTAACTCTATGAAGTGCAAGTGATGAATCTGAGAAAAAAGCAGCTGTATCTTTTAACATTCTATCTTTTGATATAGCAAATCTAGAAACAGTTTTGTTTTCTGGTAAATACTGAAGTATTAAACCTAATTCTCTTATTAATGGAGTTAAATCTATTCTTTTTAGTTGATCATATCCATAGAATTGTAACTTCATTCTTATTTGTTCTTGAATGGTCATATAAAAACCCCTCTTCTAGAGGAGTATATTAATAGTATTGGATTATTTTGTCAAAAATAGACTACTTCATTTCTAAAAAACATCCTTTTTCATGGTCATTTATGACTCCAATGGCTTGTAGATAGGAATAAATAATGGTAGATCCAACAAATTTCATACCTTTTTTCTTTAAAATACTTGATACTTCGTCTGATAAAGGAGATGTTGTAGTACCTTTTCCTTTTATTTGTTTATGGTTAGTAAATGACCAAATAAAGTTAGAAAAAGAACCATATTCTTTTTGAATATCTTTAAATATAAGAGAATTGTTAATAGTAGCATTTATTTTAAGCCTATTTCTAATAATACTAGGATTACTAAGTAATTCTTCTATCTTTTTGTCATCATAATTTATTATTTCATCAATATTAAAGTTATCAAAGGCTTCTCTAAAAGATTCTCTTTTATTTAGAATACATTCCCATGATAAACCTGCTTGAAATGATTCTAGAATAAGCATTTCATATAGATATTTATCATCATAACTAGGTATACCCCATTCTTCATCATGATATTTAACATATAAGGGATTATTTAAATTACACCAAAAACATCTTTGCATAGTTATCACCTGAAGGTATTATAACAAAAAAAGAAGATTAATCTTCTTTTATTTTGTGATTTTCTAAATCTTTACGATTAAATCTTCTTGTATCTATTTTTTCTTTAATATTGAAGAATAGTATTTTTAGATATCTTCTATTATTTATTAAATAGTTATATTCTTGAATATATTCTTCATCATATTTTTTATGAACAGGTTGATACTTCATATGTTTTAGTTTCTTAATAATTAAATCTATTAGTAATAATTCTTGTTTACTATAGAAGTCTTTTTGATAAGCATATATTTTAAACTTATCAAAGTTAGAGAATATATCACTTAAAATAGTAGTAAAGTCATGTTGATGGAATGAAGCATTGGAATTAACTCTTGGTGATCCACCATATTCATAGAATAAAGAATAGTCAAATACTTGATCTAGTGCTGTTAGAACAGAAGAATACATTCTTCCTCCAACAACATAGTATTTACGATTATATGTTTTACATTTTACTTTTTTAGGTATTACTACATCTTTATACTTATCATATATTTCTTCAAATGCTTGTTTATGTTTATGATTAAATATATTAAATTTTTCTTTTGGCTCATCATAGAATATTTTTAATTTATTCTTAAGTAATGATTGTTTTAATTTAGTAATATATTCATATTCTGAATTACTATATTCATCTCTATATTTACGAGATATATAGAAGTTTTTGTAATTAACCAGTAATGATTCTATTACTTCTTCAAAAGAATGTACTTCTTTTGTTATGCCATTAGCGTCAAAGTGATAAGATAATTCAAAGTCAACAAAAGCTACTAATACTTTATTTATTTTGTTGTATTCTTTATCTTTGTAATAATATGTTACATATTTCTCTTTATTGTTCCATACAGTATATGGAATAGTAATGTTTTTGTACTTATTTTTCATATAATCACTTCTTTATAGTTCTATTTTATCATTTTTCTTATATTTTTTATAGTATGTCTTTTATTTTATCTATTTCATTTAGTTTTATACTATATTCTTCTCTAGTAAACATGTTTTTTATTTTGAATTCTTTTTTAGTTATTTCGTTTTCTCCTAGAATAATTACATAAGGTATTCCTACTTTATTGCAATAATCTAATGATTTTTTAAGTTTTTTATTTTCCATTTCAATATCTACTTTGTAAGATAGGTTTCTTAGTTCATTAGCTATTTTTAGTGATTCTATTTCAGTACCCATAGGTATTATATAAATATCTATATCTGATTCTTTATTTAAATCTTCTCTATTAGATAGTAATGCAAATATGGAAGTTAGACCAAATGATATACCTACAGCTGGATAGATAGTTCCATCATCAATAAAGTCAGTTATCATTTTATCGTATCTACCTCCTCCACCAATAGCTCCAGTTAATTTACCAGTTGTTTCATATACTTCAAAGACATTACCTGTGTAATAATCTTGACCACGAGCTAGTGATGGTGTAAAGGTTGTATATTTAGATAGTTTTAGTTTCTTTAAATATTTTGTAAGTGTATTTAATTCTTCTAATCCTTCTTTTAATAAGGTATTACCTGTCTTTTTAAATATTGTTGTTAATTCTTTTAAATCATATTTAAAGTATTCTATTAACTTAATTATTTGAGTATTATTTAATCCTATATTTAAGAATTCATTTGTTAATTCAAATTCTGTTAGTTTATCTATTTTATCTATTATAGTGATGGTATTAGAAATAAGTTCTTCTTCTACACCAGTTTCTATTATTAAACCTGACATTAATTTACGAGAGTTATATTTAATATTAATAGGTATTTGTAATTTATTAAATGCATCTACATATAAAGACATTAATTCAGCTTCAATGAATTGTCCTTCTAAACCTACTACATCTACATCACATTGTGTAAATTCTCTATCTCTACCTACTTTTACTGGTCCATCTCTAAATACTTTATTTATTTCATATCTTTTAAATGGTAGTTTAATGTTATTTTTATTTAAAGCAATGAACTTGGCAAATGGGACAGTTAAATCATAACGTAATCCTAATTCACGATTACCTTGATCTCTTAATTTATATATTTCATTTAAGATATCATTTGTTTCATCGTATTTACCAGCTAACATATCAAAGTAACAAAGTATTGGCGTTTCTATTGGTTCATAACCAAATCTTTCAAATGTATTTCTTAAAATACCATTAATATAATTTCTAATTCTTTGTTCTTTAGGTAGAAAGTCATATCCACCTTTTACATTTTGTATTATCATTTTTTACTCCTTCTTTCTAATTCTTTTAACACAATGTCTAAAGCTTCACTAGGTGTAGAAGCACTAAGACATTTTAATCTTTTTCTGTTATCAAAATATTTATTAGACATTTTTTTAGACCAACCATTAAATTTATCAATTGTAATAATTGGTATATTAGCTTGGTAAGCAATAGCCATTTCAGTTAATGTTCCAGAACCACCTGATATAGCTATAATGGCATCACATGAGTTTACTAAAACAAATTCTCTTCCTCCACCCATTCCAAGACCACATGGTATTAAAACAGTTGGTCTAAAATTACCATATACTTCTTTGCCTTTATCAGGTGTTATCCCAACAGTTATTCCATTGTATTTAGATGCTTCAATAGCAGCTTCTGTTGATAAAGATGAGTACTCTTTTTCAGCTCCATAAACTAAAATATTATTTGACTTTGCAATTAGTTTTCCTAATTCTTTAGCGAAGTTTAAAACTTCGTCATTGTAGTTAAGATCAGCAGCTGATCCCATAATTCCTATTTGATACATATTTTATTCATCCCTTTCTTAAGAGCTTTAATTACTCTATCATTTTCGTTAGTATCAACTATTCTTTCTGGCATTTCAGATATTAAGATATTTCTTTTAGATAATCTTTCTATTTCTTGCCATAGTTCTAAAGATCTTCTTAAACAAGTAAGAGAAAATTTCTGTTCTTCTATTTCAGGTATAGATGACCTGTTAACTGGATCACCATATGGTTTAAAGTATGGTGCTTTAAATACTTCATTATTTTTTATTATTGAAATACCTGAACCAGCTATACCAAAGTAGAAGTCTCTTTCACATATTTGATCAATTACATCTTTACTCATTAGATATCCACATTTTAAACCTAATGGTAAGATTCTATTAAAGTAGTCATAACCATCTCTAGATGAAATAGCACTTCTTATTCCTATTACTTTTATATTACATTTTTTAAATGTTTCTATAATTGTTTTTAGAACTGATCCAGAAAAGACTACATCGTCTGCTAGAACTATTTCATTTATTCCTAATTTTTTAAACAATAAACTTAGATAAGTAATCTGATTAATTACTGAAGATTTATCATTTGGTTGTCTTCTAGATACTAATACTTTAGAGTTATCCATTCTTGTACAATCAAGGAAATAAATATATCTATCATCAATTCTTAAATAAATTTTATCTAGTGAAACAATGGGGATAGATACCTAGTACATCTTTAATAGAATTAGAAATACTAGATATCATGTCTTCCTCACCTATTATTGTTACTTTAGTAAATATTCTCTCTGTCGTTGTTTTAAAGTCACTCCTTAATTCTTCTATATTACTTGGTAATGTTACATTATAGTTATAATCCAAGTTATTATAACCTTTTAAAATTAATTCTATATCGTTTGAATAAACGATACCTTCTTTTATATTTTCCATAATAATCCTTCTTTCTTAAATAATAAAAAGCTATACAAGTGATACCTGTATAGCTTTTAATATCTATATATATTATTTACTAAATACAAGCACCACAAATAGCACTTGTACTTACGAGTTTTAATGTCGTATTAACAAGTGCAGATTATTATGATGATGTAAATTAGTAATTATTTTATTCATAAATAATCTCCCTTTCATGATTAGATAATATTACAAAATTATTGTTTTGTCAAAGATTTAATATGATTAATAATGTTTTCTATTTGTTTGACAATTATGTAAATAATAAATAAACAAATTGGAATTATTGTTCTAAAAGTTGTAAAACTAAACAATATTGCTTGTATAGGAAACATAGCAAATCTAATCAAACATACAATTACAACTAAAATATAGCTTCTATACTTCTTAAAATCTATCATAAAAATAGCATTATAAATAAAAATTACTATGATAGGTATTAATACATACCAATAGTTTTTCAAATAGTAAAATGGTAAGATTAATTTTAAATTGTTGTTTAATAATTTAAATAAATCAATTTTAAATTTTAAATTATTGCCCTCATATAAATATCTATTAAAAATATCGTATATTATTTCCTTATCGAAATAAAAATAATTGATTATGTTTTTAATTATGAATGGCAAAATATATGAAATAATCCAAATTGTAATATATTTTATTCCTTCTTTTATTGATAGTTCTTGTTGAGAACATGACTTTAATATTATTAGCATTGTTAATGGAAATGTTAAAGTTAAGGTTTCAATAGTTAAAAAATCAAATAAAGAAACTAATAATCCATTAATCATAAAAATGTATGGAATAAATTTGTTATCTTTATATTTTTTTGTGATAATAATTGTGCTAATCATACTTATAATCGTACAATTGAAATATGATATATTTTTATATATTCCAAATAATGAAAACATCAAATAAACAATTAAAAAAGAAATTGCTAATGATTTATTTTCACTATAAATTGAGATGAATGTTATTATAGATACTATTATTAATACTATTATTTCTAATACAATGAAGCTCTTTATATTTCCAAATAGCATCCATATTCTCAAATATAGAACTGGAGCATGCCAATATCTGGCATATTGAGTATAACTATAACTATTTTTATCCAATTCATTGAGATTACCTTCTAAATAGCTATTCATTTCTACTAAGGAGTTAATCGGATGTCGGTTATCTACAAGATATATCATTTCCATATATCTTAAATCTCCATCATCACTTTCTAAGTATTCAGGATATTTATAAGACAATTTAGAATCTATAAAAGATTTTCTAACAAGTTTTATTGATTCAATAGAATTTTTTGATATATATTTTCGTGGTATACAAAAACTAATACCCATCAAAGCAATTATTATTACAAAAGTTAAGCAATATACTTTTATATATTTTATTACTTTATTCATATGCTATATTTTTCTTAATATTTTATTATTTCTTAACTTATTTAATATAGTTATTATTAATGCTGTTGATATAAACATTATTATCAAAAATGTTATTTTATCTTTTGTATTAGGATTTTCTTGTTCTTTGTTCAACAGTTTCATTGAATAATCAGATTTATTATCACTTGCTAATGGCCCAATATTGTAGACGATGTTCAAACTATCCATTATTACATTATCTGATATTGTTTCATCTGTATCTATAGTAAATTTTAACAATTCTACATCTAAACTTTCCCCTAGTACAGCTGATTGTAAATCATAAAAAGTACTTTCATCTTCACCATTTTCTATATAATCTTTACTGTATAGGACTATTTTGTCGTTTTTATAATTTAATTCAAAGTTTTCACCAGGTTGTAATTCTGTTTTTTCATTAACATATTTAGATTGTTCAATAGTATAATAATCGATATTATATTCACTATTTACATATAGAATACAAGAATTGTTTTCACCTTTGTTAATAGCATCTTTTTCACATTCTATTTTAAATTGTGGTCTATTAAATGCACTAAATGTAATATTTGTTCCTCCTGAAGATGCAAAACCACTGATATTATAAGCATCACTATCATCATCTATTTTTCTATCAAAGTTTTCCATATCATATCCAACTTTTAAATAGTTTAATTCTTGATTTTCTTTTCGGATATGATTATTATCAATGTAATAAAAATTCGGTGAAGAATAATTCATTGGAAAGAACCAAATAAATATATCTCCATCTTTTGCTAAATAATTTATATATTGGCTATCACCAGCATCCCATCCTTTGTGTGCATAATAAATAATATTTGATCCTTCAGGGATATCAAAAGGAATAAGATCAACTGTAATATTTCTATTATCAGAAGTGACATTATTTAAAGCCCATACTTCAGCAGCTGAATTATCAACTTTATAAATACAACCATGGTATACATTACTTCCTTGTTGATAGTTATTTTTTATATATCCATTTGATGATTCTATATCGTTTTCTGGAGTATCTGTTCCGATCAATTCTCCTTTACTATTGTAGTAATTAATTGTTACCTCTGGATCTCCCACTGCCTCTCCCCAATAATAGTCATATAAATATGATCCATTTGGAATAAGACTTCCTTTTTCGTTATAGATTCTAACAAAAAAGTCTTCTGTTCCAGTAACTAATGCTTTTACATATGTAACATTAAGCATTGCAATTATTGCTGCAATCGTTATAATTAATTTTTTCATATAATCACCTACTATATATAATATTATATCATATGTTAATACATAAAAAAAACAATTGTATTTTACAATTGTTTGTTAACTATGAGATCTAACTACATTTCTAGTAACTATTAGTAATACTGCAAATGAGATACCACCTACAATAATAAACATATTACTTTCATTTCCTGTATATTGTTTTTCTTCTTTTTCTTTTATTTCTTCTACTTCAACAAATAGATTACTAGCTTTAGTATATTCTTCACCTGTTTTTTCATAGATTGTGATTACTCCGTCTTCACTAATTGTTATGTGAAGATTTGTATTCTCATCTATATTAGATATATTTTTAGTAACTTTAGCTTTTTGTTCTTCATCTAAGTTAATCCATTTAGAAACTCCAGCAGCTTTATATACTTCAATGATTTCATCAATATCATCAACAATAATTGATATATCACTATCACTTAAAGTGTGGATATCAAAGTAGTTATTAACATCTTTAATAAAAGTTTCTTTAAATTTATATGCCTTGCCATTAATTTTTTGAATTTCATTTACTTTAGTAATTATAGCATTAGTTTCTTCAGCATGTACCTGTTGTGTAATTACAAATAAACTTATAAGTAATACAACAAATGAAAACATTATTTTTTTCATTGTTCATTTCTCCTTACTCGACAAGTATAATATTTATAAAAAGTATTGTCAAGGGACACAATGTCAAAAAAATAACTCTTTCGAGTTATTTTATTAATTGACCATTTACATATAATTTATAACCGTTTAAATCAATATTACTATAAGATGTATCTTCATCGTCTAATGATGTGATATAGGAATCACCAGTTAGTTTTATTTTAGAAGATTTATCTAATTTTATACTGATTTTTTGAGCTTCATTAGAGGAATTAATTGCACCGACATAAGTAGAAGAGGTCATATTCATAGAAAGAATGGATATTGAGTCGATGTAAATATCTCCTTCAGCTTTTTGATTAGTCATATTTAATGTTACTTGGCCACCATTTGATCCTTCAGTACCCCAAGAACCTGCTTGAGCTCTTAGGAATCCACCTGTAGAATCGGTATTAATAATTTTATTGTTTGTTAAATTTATAATAGTTGAAGTGTTAGTAATAAAGAAGGTATCACCTTGATTAGTTGTAATTTTGGAATCTGATGCTGTAAAAATAGATGTACCATCTTTTGCATCACCAGACATTGAACGATATAGGAATATGTTTTTGTATGTAGTTGATTTACCATTTATTTTGTTATTTGTATCTGTTAAATCAACGTTTTTTAAAGTGACAGTATTTTGTCCTTCTATTACAACACCTTCACTAGCTGTTGAGATTAGTTTAGCATCTTCAACAGTAATATCAGCAGTTGAATAGATAGCGGGAGAGCCTTGTCCATGACTTGTATAGGTACCCCCAGTAACACTAACAGTACCTCCTCCTCTATCTGATCTTATTGCTGCAGATGAAATGCCTGATGTTTCAACAGTTAAGTTTCTAGCTATAGTTGTTCCTCCACCAGTGGTCATAATACCACCGGAATTATTTTGGGTAGTTGTAATTTTGGAATCACTTATAGTAATAGTAGTTCCATCTGATGATGAATTAGAGTTATTGGTAGTAGCACTACCTCCATAACTAAATACACCATTGGCACCACTTGCATCAGTTGTAATAGTCGCATTTTTAATAGTAAGGTTTGCTCCATCTTTGGCTATGATTGCAGAATTAGTTCCATAAAATGATGTATTATCTCCACCATCACTATCTCCAGTTTTATTAACAGTAACATTATCTAATGTTACATTAATATTCCCAGAAACAGAAAGAGAGTTTTCATCGTTTTCTGTTGATTCATAAGTTTCATTTTTTATTGTTTTATCTTCAGTTATTTCATTACTAGCATTATAAGAAATACTTGTATTTTGATTCATTTGGTTATTATTTGAAGTGTTTGGAGTAGTGTTTATTTTTGATAATTGTATTGCACCAAATGTTGTTGCTGTTGTAATTATAATTGTTGCTAAGATACATATTACAATTTTATCAGCATCTTTAAATGTTTCTTTAAAAGTTTTCTTATTAGCTTTTGATAGTATTAAGTACATAACTGATGATGAAAGAATAATTCCTTCTAAAGTATATGCTACATAGTAAACAGGAGAAAGATTAGCCTTATTTGAACTAGTATTTCCTTGTTGAGGTTGTCCCATTTTACCACTAGGCTTTTCAGGACGTTCTCCCATTTGGTTATTACTTTTTTGTTTACTGCTTTTCTTTGTAGAAGTATTATCTTCGGTACTTGATTTACTTTTCTTTTTAGTATCTGTTACTTCGTTTGTTTCTTCATCTGGTTTGGCAGGTGGCTCTTCACCTTCTGTCATCTCAGGTGGCTCACCCATTTCTCCATTTGGCATTTCAGGTGGTTCACCCATATCACCATTTGGCGGTTCTTGCATTCCTCCTTGACTTAATTGAGTATTATTTGAAGTAGTATTTGTTATACTTTTATGAGCAAAGTAAATTGTTGTACCTAAAGCTAAA
>Ga0247609_10001858_pt1 | contig 23675 bp, 22 predicted proteins | sample 172DNAGHGlowgp2_FD_193487 | JGI IMG/M metagenome (GOLD analysis project Ga0247609, IMG submission 193487) | Sheep rumen microbial communities from Palmerston North, Manawatu-Wanganui, New Zealand - 1728 DNA GHGlow gp2 | ecosystem: Host-associated > Mammals > Digestive system > Stomach > Rumen ...
AACTCATTTAAATACAATAGATTAAATATAAAAGACCGTGGATTTTAGTAAAATCAGTATAAATGGTGAAACAAGGTGGAACGTTTTTTTCTTTGCACAAATCGAAAGAAAACATACTTTTGCACAATTCAAAACAAATTCATCGTCATTTCTTACAACTGCGTACTATTTGCGTACTCGAAAGTTTGGATAATTATTGTTTTTGTCTGTATTTTTGCAACAGATAATAATCTGAAGAAAAAATGAAAAAAATACTTAATCTTAAAAGAAAGGAAAATTATGGAAAAGCTTATTTACAGAACTTCTTTGAAAGTGTTTAGAATTATTCTGGGATGTCTTTGTTTCCTTTTCTGTCAAGAAATGGTAGCACAAAGAAATTATGACGATTATGATATACCCCAAGATAAATGGGAAATGTTCAATAGTGATATAACGCAAGGATTTTACGTCTTTCTCTCTGATAAGGGAACACGAAAATTATTCAATGTAGTAACAGACTCAAGAAATCCTTATTATAAAATGACTTTTGATGGTAAGGACTACACATCAGTCCAAGTTTATGACTATGACTACATTGAGGTTTTTTGGTTTTACTATAGAACAGAAGACAAAAAACTCTACCGCTATAATGAGAAAAAACAACAAGAAGAGTTGCTGATGGATTTCGGCCTTGTTGTCGGTGATGTATTCGAGCGCCCCGATGGTGTAAAACTACAGGTGGTAGAGGTAAGTGATACTTTAATTAGGGATGAAAAAGCACGAAGAGTATTGAGTTTGAAAGGTGTTAACGATGAAAGCGTGTGGGACAAATGGATAGAGTCATACGGCTCAGTTCGAACAGGACTACATCTTGTAGATGACTTCCCTGGCTATCAACTTACAGATTTGCTGTATATGGAAAAGGTGAATAATGGTTGGTATGATTATTGTAATGGCATCTATAATGATATCAACAAGGAGTATCTTCGTTCAGTATGTAATGACATGAAACAATTGAGCAATAAGGAAGAAATTTTCATGGATAATAAGAATTATTACCTTGACGGTGATATTTTGTTTTATCTCGGGCGATATCTCTCAGAAAAATCATACAGCTTTCTTCTTAAAGAAACCGAATCCATTTTGAGATTGCGCATATTTGGCGCAGGTGACTCGCAATTTTTCTATAGTAATTCTGGAGGTAAAGAATACCAAATGAGCATGGACTTGAACCTTTCCCCAGGAACATATACATTCTATGATGCCGATGGAGTTGAACAGAACATCACAATTGGCGGTGATGCCGATGCCATCGGCGCCATAGAGAATGACGCATCCATTTCAAAGCAAGGTAACGGTTTGATCTTCGACCTCACAGGTCGTCGGCTTTCCTCAACACCACAGCGTGGCATATACATACAGGATGGAAGGAAGATGTTGAAATGAAGAACTGACGAACGCGGCAAGAGCAGAGGGCATGTACCTCTATTCCCTAGTGGAAGACGACAAAGTAGTTGTAACCAAGAAAATGATTCTGTTAAAGTAGAAAAAGGAGATATGTTATGAAAAGATTAATTATATTAGTTATGTTCTTTAGTGCCATTCAAGGATTATTAGCACAAGATAATCATATTCCCTATCGAAATATGGAGGCAGTAGAAGATGGAATGATTGTGACATATCATTTCAAAGGAGCATCAATTTTTTCTAATCCAATATTTCCTAACACTTATTTTTGGAAAATTCCCAATTTCGGTATCAATGATGTAGAGGGTGAACCTGCAATACCATTTAGATGGGATATGTTTACAATTCCTCCTAATATGAATTTTGAAGTGGAGCTATTAGATAGCGTATATAATGATACTTTATTGTCTCTTTCTCCTGCCATGAGCCCAGTTATAGGGAAAGAAACAAACTCAACACAGAGCAAAGGAATTACACCATATCAAGGTTTTTTTCCACAAGAAACATTGTTATTTGACGACTTACGGTACTATGATGGTTATAATCTGCTGAAGATCTGTGTGCAACCCGTGAAATATGATTTTGAACATAAGATTGTACGTTATTTCTCCTGTTTAAAATATAAGGTTCGTTACATAACAGATAATCAGAAAGAGTCGATAACGAATACTATTAATGATATTAACCCAATTTTAGAGAATGTTTCATTAAATTATCAAGTGTTACCATCGGTCAAAGAAGCAAAATCATTGAGGAGTACCGTTTCATCAGCGTTTTTAGAAACGAATAGACACTTGTTGATTATTTCAACACCATTATTTGCGGATGCGGTCAATCGCTTTGCTAAGTGGAAGCGGACAAAAGGATGGACTGTTCATATAGAGATGAATAACTCTTGGACCATTGACTCTGTTAAAAGCACTGTTCAGAATGTGTACATTACAACCAATCATTCTTTGAAATATTTATTGATAGTTGGAGATGAGAACTTTGTTCCAACTGAAATTTTAGATGAAAGGTATCCACATGCCTCGGATTTATATTATGGATGTGTCAACAATAGTCATCGCCCCATGGTTCATAGGGGTAGAATTCCTGTAAAGACAAATACGGAAGCTCAAATTGTTTTCAATAAAATCATGAACTACGAAAGGAATCCTATTAGTGAAAGTTCTTTTTATCAAAACGGATTTCATTGTGCCTATTTCCAAGGAAATGAAACTGGCATGGAAACTTCCAGATTTGTGAGGACAGACGAAGATGTAAGAAATGCTGTATTAACACTTGGCAAAAGTATAGGAAGATTCTATAAGCGTCAGACGAATGTTACCCCTCTTTTTTGGAGTAATTATTATGCAGATGGAGCAGCTATCCCAGACTCTTTAAGACTTGGTCATTTCAATTGGGATGGATCTAAAACAGAAATAACAAATAACATCAACAATGGTACTTTTTATGTTTTATATAAAGGGCATGGTGATGTTAATAAATGGGAATACATAGATTATACCATAGATGATTTAACAGATATGGAAAACAACAATAAATTGCCTGTTTTTTTTAATATCTGCTGCTACACGGGTTCTTTTCAAGCTGATGATGATTGTTTTACCGAGACTCTTCTAAAAAAAGAGGAAAGAGGTGGTGTTGGGGTATTTGCAGCAACGGGGAAATCTGGAATGGGCTATAGTGATGCGATGGCAATTGGAATGTTTGATGCTATTTGGCCATCTCTAAATTTACGCCCTGCATTTCCTAATATTAGTTATTCTCAAATGACTCCTGTGAGTTATCCTATCTATGAAATGGGTGCTGTTTTAGATCAAGGTCTATTAAGAATGGAAGAAACATACGGAAGAATTAACAATGACATAGATAACGTGATTCGAACTTATGAACTTTTCCATTTCTTTGGTGACCCCACCATGCAGATGTACACGGAAAAACCACAGAACTTTGTAATGCCAACTATTTCTAAAAATGGAAACACGATACAAGTGCAATCAAATGACGGTGATGCGAGAATTGTGTTCTACAATCCTTTGACGGAATCTGTATTATCGTATTATGGAACCAGTGCGCAAATTTCTACAGATGCAGATAGCTTAATCATTTGTGTTGACAGACATAATTATGTGCCTTTTGTACTGCAATACTCCAAAGATATGTATATTCAGAATGAAACCATTAATGGTGTTCAAAACTATTGGGGAAATATTATTATGGTTGGTGAACATGTGACAGCTACAAAGCCTGAAGGACCAGTTGTTATTCAGAATGCCAATGTGAAGATGAAAGCAAACACTGTGGAATTACATTCTGGTTCAACAATCATCAATTCCAATGTAGAAATAAATGGATCAAATTAAGAAATCAGAGATTAAAACGTCTCTGTCTGTTTCTTTATATTTTAATTGGCTAACAAAAGAATTTGAAATATGAAAAAGTATTTACTAATAGTCATAGTTTTGATGGCAAGCTTTGAAGTGTGTCAAGCAAATGATAGGTCTTCAAATACACCTAATAATACAGTTTCCACCAATTTTCATCCATTTCCACCTTGGTTATGGGAAGACATCCGCAAGAGATGGTGTGGTTATTGTATGTTGAAGAATGGGGATGAGTTTCTTGTGTGGACTTTTGAGAGAAAGGATTCTGTCATTGCAGGGACAACTTATTCTCTGATTGAGTTTCAAGGGAAAGATACTCTTCAGTTTTTTGAAAGACAGGAAGGGAAGAAGGTGTATCGTTATGACATGGACACGCAGACAGAAATGTTGATGTTTGACTACTCCTTGGAGGTTGGCGATGAAGTGGAGGTGGATGGTGGCGTAAGGCTGAGAGTGGTGGAAACGGATTCTGCATTTAAAAGTATTCCGATGTATGGAGTGAGATACAGCAAAATGATGAAGCTTCAGGGCGTGGATGATGAGACTGTGGAGGATGTTTGGGTGGAAGGTGTTGGCTCGATCAGTTGGGGTGTTCTGCCTCGTAGCATGATGACCGAAGTGGACAAGATGTATGTTGCCAATGTGAGCTTTTCCCTTTGGATAGGAAATGCAGCATTCCCTATCTACACGGAGCATTACAAGGCAAGTCTTTTGAATTATCGGGACTTGACTGAAGAAGAGAAGCAGAAAGTAGATGGATTGAATTATGACGAAAGGGAGTATCTTGATTATTATTTCATAGATGACACTTTGTGTGTGACGGGTATGTTGGATATTATGCCATACGACTTTCAAATAGAATGTTTGCTTGATAGTCAAAATATTGACATTAAAATTTACATGATTGACGTTGAAGACATTTTGGAGAGTGCTTCCAAAATACGATATATCGAGAATAAGTTTCCTGGATTCAAGGATGGAGTTTATCAAGTGAGTACAACTCGATGGATTGGAGCATCCCCAAAGTTCCCAGACCCTAAGTTCACAAACGTCTATAAAGTGACCTATCATGATGGAAAGCGAGTGGAGGTGGTGTGTGGAGAGAGCAATGGCGTGAGGGATGTGGAGGTGCAGAATAAACATCAAAGAACACACAATGGTATTTTCGACCTCACAGGACGGCCTGTTATCACTCCAACAAAAGGAATCTACATACAGGATGGCAGGAAAGTGTTGAAATGAAGAACTTAGAGATCTGCGAAGCGAATGAAGAATTAAAGTTCGCGTAAATACGCCTATTTTTTAGGTCTCGCAGAAATAATGGTGATACGAGTCACCGCCACATAAGTAAACACTCGAAAGAGATCCGAAAATCTCACTATACTGATATCCGAATGAGGTGCAGCGCAATTCAAGCACATTGTCGATAACAGGACCCATGTAACGAGGAAATAACCTTCTTACGGGAAATATTCCGCCAAAGGGAGTGATTTTTCCAAATTTTATGTTTACTTTTGCCATGTCATTGATGATTTTTGCTTGTTTTTAATTGCAACACTAAGGTGAGTGAAAAATCTGATATGGCAAAATCATGAGCAACTTTTTGTTGCTCAGGAACTTATAAAGAAAGTTAAACTAAAGTGTTGCGGAAGTTAGGTTTTCTATAAACAATCATGATATGAAACGATTAATTTTCTCAGTTCTCTTTTTGGTGAGTTTCATCACGGGTTTTGCACAGCAGGAAGCAGGTTCGCTCACCATTCAGCCCAAGGTGGGAATCAATTTGGCTAATTACAGAGGTGACGACTTTATAGATAAAGGCGAAAGCTCCGACCTACGTGCAGGAGTGGCTGTTGGTGCAGAATTGGAGTACCAATTCACCCATCAGCTAAGTGCATCGCTTGCCGCCATGTATTCCATGCAGGGAGCTAAGGTGCATATGGGTGCAAGTTCTCCTGGCTATATTCACGATTTAATATTCAAGACGGATTACCTCGTTTTTCCCGTGATGGCAAATTTTTATATCACAAAGAATGTGGCTCTGAAACTTGGCTTACAGCCTGGGTTCATGTTTCGGAAAAAGTATGATATTCCAGGTAATGAAAAACTGAGTGGTAGTTTCTCAAGAGTAGATATCCAAACGAATGACTTCGATTTGTCCATCCCGATGGGCTTTGGCCTGTATTTTGGCAGAGCATTTCTCGATTGTCGCTACAACTTGGGATTGACGCATATTTTCAAAGGATATAATGTTGAAAACAGTGTCTTCCAATTCACTTTAGGCTACAAGATTGGCTTGAAATAGAGGCTTGAAATCATCAGTACTACAGATTTCTTTAGGACTAACGGCATTCCATTGATGCATTTCTTTTCTTGTTTCTCAGCACTAAGATAACTGAAAACTGACGAGGCAAAAACCTTTGACAACTTTTGTTGCTCAGGAACTTGTGAAAATGTTAACAAAAAGCGGAATTAAGGTTGAATATGATGAGAAAACAAATAATGATAAGCGGCAGAATTGTCTATTTGCTAATGCTCTTGTTGCTAAGCTGTTGTCAAAATAGACGTTTCGATGCATCCCATACAGTATGTGTATGTGATTCAACTTGTGCGGGAAGATTGCAACCCGTTATTGAGTATTTCCAAGACTCCGTTGACAAGTTCGGTCGCGTTCCATATACGGTGGAGGTTTGTGAAATAGATTTTGATAAGAGCTTCATGTCGGTTTTGGATTCTGTATTCTTTTCAAAAATCAAATCTCACAGGAAACTAAAGGGTACTCGATATGAAGGACTTAGGTTTATTGACATTGTTTCTCATCTTCAAGAAGATGGATACGTTTTTGCATTTTTGAGAAACCACCTCTCTGAAACTGCTGTAGCAGGCTTTATACATAATGATTATCTTTGTTTTTTATATGGAAAATTTCCTTTTCCATTGGTAAAAACGGGTAGGGTATTAAAAGTTTCATCCAACAATCCTGACTATTTTCTCCCCGATGATGGGGCTGATATCGAAATTCCTTATTCTGGTAATAAGCTTCTGCCTGCAAGTAGCACGCTCTATGTCAATGATAAATTAGCAGTAGCAGAGAATGCAGTAGAAACAATGTGTATGACAGATGAAGCACCATGTTCTATTTTAGAACGGTGTGGGATACAACAAAGCTCTTTGTGCAAATGTGGACAGATATGTGTATGTGGAATTTTTCCTGATCCAGTAGATGCTCCAACGATGGATGATTACAAAAGAATCAACCCTAATTATATTAATTCAGATCATTAATTTTCTGACAATTAAAGATATAATTAACTAAGTATTGCTTATTAAGATTTTAATTTTAAAACAAAATGAGAAATATTCGATTTGACTTTATCTTTTTACTTGTTTTCTGTGCGGGCTGTTCATTGCACGCACAAAAAATATTTGGTATGGATGAGTATGTAGTTTTGGACTCTGTTCAACCGTCAAAGGAACTACTCCGCCTCATAGATACTAAAGAGTTCCAAGATTATTTTCCCGATTTCAAAAGTAAAAATGACAATTACTGCATCATGTTCCAATTTTCCTTGTCTCCAGATAAGGATGTGTTTCCAGTGAGCATTTACCCAGTATGCTGCCATCGCCCTGAGAAATCAGATAGATATTTTTGTTATCGCGGACGAAACATCTTGCTGAGTGGCAATATTCCCAATGGTTTATGCTCCAAGCGGTCCCAATGCAAATACCGAGTCCGTCCTCCTCACTGTTATGAATGGAATGATTTAGCTGTAGGTGTGTACAATAGTAGGGAAAGGAAATTTGGAAAGATTGTGTATAAAGAGGATGATTTTGTTTATTACGTCGCTGAAACCACGGCGGATTACCCAGGTGGTGCTCACAAAATGTTACAATTCATTCAACAGAAGTTGGCGACAAAAAATATCAAGGGAAAAGTCAATGCCTTGATACAGTTTATTGTAGAGAAAGATGGCTCTTTGACAAACTTTGAAGTTATTCGTAACGAAACAAAAGTAGATGAAAAAATCCTGATTGGAATTGCCAAAGAAATGCCCAAATGGATTCCTGCAAAAATACGGAAAAAGACTGTTCGGTCATATTTCACTATACCGATTATGAGAAAATATGTAGTAAAGAATTAAAATACAGTAGACTATGAAAAATTATTGGTATTTGTTTCTTGTTCCTGTTACAATAGGACTAACGGCATTCCATTGTTGTATTGCTTTTCTCGTTTTGCAGCACTAAGACAAAAAAACTATACGAATACTAAAACCAAGAATGCATTATTTGAACCAACAAATGAAGAACATTTAAAAAAAATCACTAAAATATTAACATTATTAATAACATAAATATGAATCGGAAAATGAAACATGGACTTTTCAAGGCACTCATGCTTGTGGGTTTAATTTCTTTTGTTGGTTGCAGCGACAAGGAAGTGGAACTGCCTGTTGGTGACCCTCGCACTCCAGACTTGATTCTCAACAAGGACTCCATCATGATGGATGCTAAGGGAGGAGTGGACACGCTCATAGTGGAAAACTACAATGAGTGGGCAGTGACTGGAGGATATACAATTATAGATGGGGATACAACCGACTATCATTTAGAACCAGCGATGCAAATGCCCTACGATTATAAGCATTATCTTCTGAGAGGTGAGTGGTTCAAATTAGAGATTCCTAATCTTGGGAAAAGCAACAAGGCTGTTGTCACGTTGGAACCCAACGACACGGAACAAGAGCGTGTAATGGTGGCCGTGATGTTTGTTCTCCATAATCAAAAGCTCGTCACCATCAGACAAAGAGGAAAATAAAAGATGAATAAGCTTAACCCACCTATATTTTAAACGCAAGTAACAACATTTATGAGAATGAATAACAATAGTATGAACAAGAATAAGTTATCATTGATTTTGCTCGGCTTGTGCCTGTTGGCATTAGGCAGTTGCTCGGACGACAAGGATGAGCCAAATGCGAATCCCGAAGTTCCTCACTGGACCAACAAGATGACTGCTCGACTGGACAGCATCAGCTTAGGAAATGGGGCGGAGAAGCCTTACTATCAGAACATCTATGATGAGAACGGAAGGCTGATGGGCTACGAAAAGAATGGGTATTGGAAATACAGAGACACGCTACAAATCCACTACGATACGAATGGTTTTCCAGACACAGTGAAAGTGAAGAAATGGCTGAGTGATTATTATTGGGGATTAAGCCGTGAAACTCATACGTATGTGCTGCATTTCAGTGGCAGTGCATTGATATCGATGGTACATTCGGGACCTTTTGCCAGACCAGACAGTATGGCTTTCAGTTATGGGAATGGCTATTTGCGGGAGTTGGATTACTATCAGAGGAAAGACACGACGCAAGAATACTACCTGCGCTATTCTGAAGAATTCATCTGGGTGGATGGTGATTTGAAGGAAATCAAGTATGAAGACTTGTGGGTGAAAATAATGGAATCCACGGAAAATGAACGTTACTACGATGTCACTTTCACTTACGATGAGAAGGAGTCGAAGCTCTTGCTTCCTCAGCAAACTCATTTCATTCTGTTCGACAAAAAGGACTACGTGTATGGACTCTTGGCATCGATGGGCTGCTTTGGCAAGTTGCCGAAACATGTTATAAATTGTATTCAATTAAATCATATGGCAATTGCAGATACCTATACATTTACCTCTACTGCCAAGAGAATATGGAATTTTGAGTATGACGCAGACGACAATATCGTTAGCATGGACGAAAGATATGAGTATTATAGCTTGGATGAAGAATACCCAAGTGATGCTTGGTGGACAAAAACGCAAAAACTCTACTGGAAGAAATAGTTAATAGGAGCGCTCAGTCCGTCATTATCCGCGAGGGTAGTGACGGTTTTTTTTGTGCTTTAAGTTTGAAAAACAGATAAATAACGGGAGAGACAATGTAGAATGAAGAATGTAGAATAAAGAATGTATTTTACTACCATCCGGATGGCTTCTCTCCCCCTCGGGGGAGTTGGAGGGGGCCTGTGGATTTGCTGAAGCGAATGTGGGGATTTACTGAAGCTCTTTTGGGGATAATCAGAAGCAAATTTTTGGACTGACTGAACCGCTTCTTTGAATTCAACTAGTTGCCGAGCGCTCACCGATTCGATGACGAGCGCTCGTTATCGCAACGCCGAGCGCTCGCCGTGTTAACGTTGAGGGCTCGGCAGTTCAGTAAAAACAAAGGATTTGTTCAATGTAATCGAAGGGGAGGGAGAACACGAACGAAGGAAAGCACCAGTACAAACGAAGGAGAGGGCCAGAAAAGTCGATGCCTTTCAGGTCGTTTGTCGTTTGCTATTAGTATCTCAAGTTTCGCAAGATGCGAAATCTTTGGTATTTAGTCGCCTGCGGCGAGTTATCGAGTTTACTCGCTTTGCTCGCAAAGAAATCTTTCAAATCTAAACAAATCAAACAAATATAATATGAAAGATTTGAAAAGATTTGTGAGATTTCTGTCACGAAGTGACACTCATTATTAGACATTTAGAACTTGCGAAAGTTGAGTTAGTATTCTTCAATGCTGATGGCACCACGTCGATTCAAGCAGACACGGAAGCGATGATAAGATTCGGTGTTTTCATAGCGAATGCGCATGATGAAATGCATATAATAAACCTTCTCTGCCTGCACTTCATGAAACTCTGAATTGCCATCATTAATATAAATAGGTACGTGGGAACTATCAATATGGCGCAGAAATTCTCGTAGGTTGATGCGGAGAATTTCGTTCACTCCATGAAGAGGATAATGACTCAGTGTGGCGAGTTTTTTGCCATACATTTTGAGGCGCTGACGGAAAATGATGACTTGTTCACGCAGTGCTGAATAACCTGTTTCAAGTTCGGAAGTGCGACCTCTTCGCTCTCTCACTTCCTTTGGCAATTTGCGTTCACTCACGAAATCCATGCCACGCTTAATCCAGCCAATCGGTTGTCCACTGAGTGCCAATTTGGTTTTGAAGTCGTAGAGTTTACTACCTAATTTCTGAGCAAACCAAAAGCGCATCAATTCCTTGATACGGTCCTTGAACATATAACTCACCACAAGGGCAATGAACAGGGGCATGGTGAAATTGCCAAAGGTCTTTTGAAAAGAGAAAGAAATAACCGTGGCAAACACCATACTCATTCCGGCTGCCAACATGAAAAGAATCTGCTGGAGCACAAAAGTGTTGCTTTTGGTGTGTGCCAGCAAATAAAGGTCACTTTCCACATATTTTTTCAGTTGTCCTCCTCGATGCAAATAGTCTCGATTATGTGCCACAGCTTCCTTCTCCATCGGTTGGATGAATTGCTGTTTTTTCTCGTAATCAATTTGTTCATCGAGGAATTCTCCCAAAGAGTGTGTCACTTCTGAATAATCATCTCCCAATCGTTTCTTCAGCGCTTCCAACAAATGATAGGTGCGCAATTCGAAAGTGCGACACAACCATTCGTCACCCAAACGGAACCATTTTTGATGTTCGGTATCAAGCATATTGATACCCGTTTCGGAAGGAATGGCACGATAATGAAGAAGGATAAGTCGGGTGTTTTCCACCATCGTATCAATGTCGTGACGCAAAGTATTTTTATCCTGAAGTTTGGAAATACGAATGGCTTCATCACGGTAAGCACTGCGGGCAATGCTGCAAAACATCTTGATTTGATGCTCGTATGCCTTTTCATTCTCCGTATTGATTTCTTTGGCTAAAGCAGAACACCATTCTTTGAGACGAGACAAGGGAAGGCACTTGGGATTGGCTATCTCCTCCAGCGTAAACACTGGAGTCAGCAGACGCATCATCGCACGGAAATCACGATAGAAATTAACTTTAGTGTAGGTACCCTGATTGATATTCATCGAATCAGGAAGAAACAGCCACGTATCCATCACGAAGTCACTCACCTCAGCGTTCTCGTCGCTGCGGGAATAACCTATCTTGAATTCAAGCGTGTAACGGTCGTGTATGTCTCCTTTGATATTAAACATATTGTATTAATAGACCCCCTCCAAACCTCCCCGAGGGGAGACTATTGAAAATAGTTGCATTGCTTTCGAACGATAAGAGTAACTTCCTTCTCCTCCCCTCGGGGAGGACGGGTGGGGGCTTATTCTTTTTTCATTAAATCAGCAATCTTCTCCAAATACACCTTGTCGGTTTCGTCGAAAGTGTTCAATTCGGCAGAATCGATGTCGAGAACAGCAAAGACTTCATCCTTCTCATCGAAAAGCGGAACGACGATTTCGCTGCGGGATGCACTGCTACAAGCGATATGCCCAGGAAATAAATCCACATCGGGCACGACTTGAGTTTTAGCTTCCGCCCAAGCAGTACCACACACGCCCCTACCCTTCCTGATACGTGTGCAAGCCAATGGTCCTTGGAAAGGACCCAACACCAGTTCTTTATCAGAAATGACACGATAGAACCCCGTCCACCAAAAGTGGAACGTCTCGTGAATCATCGATGCCACATTCGCCATGTTAGCGACAAGGTCGGATTCGTCGGCTACAACCGATTCTATTTGCTTCAGCAGAGCCTCGTATTTTTCTTCTTTGGTGCCTTCTATGATATTCAGTTCTTCAGCCATCGCTTTAATATTTTGAGTCAACAAATTTCCACAAATTATCTCGAAGTTTTTAATATAAAAATAATTTGTGCCTCATTTGTGTTCATTTGTTGACAAAATAAAAAAGTTAATAGTAAAAAGTTTAGGATATAGCGTGTAGCAGCATTGTGCATAGCCATTTTAACTTTTAACTATTAACTTTTAACTTCTAAAGTGACTCGTATAGGATTTCATATCCTAAAAGCCTGCTGGCAGCAGTCTTACAGATAAAAATCCTCTCGACTTATCAAAGCAAGCTTTGTTCGTCGCGAGTCTTTTTCTCTGTGACTCGTATAGGATTCAAACCTATAACCTTCTGATCCGTAGTCAGATGCTCTATTCAGTTGAGCTAACGAGCCATCATCTTTAAGTTTTGCACTGCAAAGTTACAACATATTTTCTTTTCAACCAAAAGAAAACATGAAATTATTTGTTGATTGAACCATACCAAAGCATGGGTAGAAGTAAAATACCATATTCATGCGATTGCACAAAATTCAAATAGTTCGTAACTTTGCACCCGAAAATAAAACAAATCTCTAAATTATAAATCCATAAATTGTAAATCTTATTATGGCACAAATCGCAAAAAAACTCACCGAACTCATCGGCAACACTCCTCTTTTAGAGTTGGGTAAATTTTCAGAAGAAAAGGGATTGGACAAACCTATCATCGTGAAAATAGAATACTTCAACCCTGGCGGTAGCGTAAAGGACCGCATCGCCCTCGCCATGATTGAGGACGCAGAAAAGAAAGGCATCCTCAAGCCAGGAGCAACCATCATAGAGCCAACCAGCGGTAATACAGGCGTAGGACTCGCACTCGTTGCAGCTGTGAAGGGTTACAAACTGATTCTTACCATGCCTGAAACCATGAGTGTGGAGCGTCGCAACCTTGTGAAGGCATACGGAGCTACCGTGAAACTCACCTCAGGTAAAGACGGTATGCCTGGAGCTATCAAGGCAGCAGAAGAACTGCGCGACTCCATCCCTGGCAGTGTTATCCTCCAGCAGTTTGAGAATGCCGCAAACCCTCAGCGTCACTATGAAACCACTGGTCCTGAACTATGGAAACAGACTGATGGTAAAATCGACATCTTCGTAGCAGGCGTAGGTACAGGTGGTACCATCTCAGGCGTAGGCAAATACCTCAAGGAGCAGAACCCTAACGTGAAAATCTATGCCGTTGAGCCATCTGCATCACCAGTTCTCAACGGTGGCAAGAGCGGTCCACACAAGATTCAAGGTATCGGCGCTGGATTCGTTCCTAAGACTTACGATGCAAACGTCATCGACGAAGTTATCGATGTGGATAACGATGATGCCATCCGCACCAGTCGTCAGTTGGCAGCCACCGAAGGTCTCCTCGTCGGTATATCGTCAGGAGCATCAGCTTTCGCAGCTACCCAGTTGGCACAGCGTCCAGAGAACAAGGGAAAGACCATCGTAGCACTCCTCCCAGACACTGGCGAACGCTACCTCTCCACCGTCCTCTACGCTTTTGAGGAATACCCACTATAAGCCCCCTCCAAACCTCCCCGAGGGGAGGCTTAAAAAATAGTTGCCAATCGATTCAGTGATAAAAGTAACTTCCTTCTCCTCCCCTCGGGGAGGACGGGAAGGGGCTTATTCATTAATTCAACACATGGACTTTATTATTGCTGACAATCAGGAAATTACTCGCTTTGCTGTAGAACATCTGCTTGATGGATTTCCGAGCAAGCGAATCCTGCATGCGTCTAAGAAAACAGAGCTCATCGAGCAACTCAAAGAACACGAACAGAGTGTGGTCATTATCGACTACACCCTGTTTGACTTTTTTGATGCCCAGAACCTGCTCATAATCAGCCAGCGCTTTCCTGCTGCCAACTGGCTCCTCTTCAGCGAAGATCTTACCGACAGTTTCTTGCGCACCATCTCCTACCAAAGTCAGAACATGAGCATCCTTTTCAAGGACGCACCGTTGCGCGAATTTACCGAAGCTATCCGTTCCATCCTCAGCGGCAGACGCTATTTCTGCCAGCGCGTCACCGAGATTCTCCTTGCCCAAAAGTTGCGAGAAGAAGAATCACCTTCCACCCTCACAGCCACCGAAATTGAAGTGATGCGAGCCATCGCTCAGGGAAAGACAACCAAGGAAATTGCCAACGAACGCTTCTCCAGCATCCATACCATCAACACTCATCGCAAAAACATCTTCCGCAAGTTACAAGTCAACACCGCACACGAAGCCATCAAAGTAGCAATGCGCTCAGGACTCATCGACGAATCCGACTATTTCATCTAATCCCCCTTCCCCACCCAATCCTGTTCATTTCAATACAAAAGTTCAATCACAAAACCAATCACCACCATCGTTCCACTAACTGTACTGAATCGCTCGTTTGATTGAACTGAATCACTCTTTTGATTATACCGAAACACTGAGCCTTCGTCGTTAATCAAGCGAGCCCTCGTTTGAGTAACGCCGAGGGCTCGTTATTGAACAAACGAGCCCTCGGTAACTAGTTAAATCAAAAAGAGCGGTTCACTATATCCCCTCATGCGCTTCAGATAATCCCCTAAAGCGTTTCATTAAAAAGCATTATTCTTGCCCCTCCATTTTCCCTTTGTCCTCATGTCCTTGTCGCAAGATAACATCATCACCTTTTCTTATCCAGAACTGACGTTATCATGAAAAAAAACTCAAGAGGAACGATAGCATATTTTGCAAGCAATTCTTTTTTCTGATTTGGCTTGTTTAAATGTTACCTTTTTGATTGATGCACTACACTTGTTCAAGCCTCTACATTTTTTACTTTTATGATAGCTATATGCATATTTTCCTGTGCATATATACACATAAGTATCATAACTTCTATTTAGTGTATTGGTCGGTAAGAAGGACAAAGAAATCCATAAACAGATTGAAAGAAAACATCTCATTATACTTTGTTATTCGTTTTCAATCAATTTTTCTTTATTAAAAGGCAACATTGCTTCATATTTATTTCTACAGCCCTTTGGTATTATTATTTTTTCTAATGAACTACATCCCTCAAAAACTCCAGAACCAATCTCTATGTCTTGAGAGTTGAAACAAATAGTCTTTAATGAACTACAATTTTTAAAAGCATGACTCCCCAATAATCTTAATTGATGCGGAAGTGTTATTGATGACAAAGAAGAACATCCACAAAAAGCTTCAGACTCAATATATTTAAGACTCTCAGGGAAATCAAAACTGATAAGATTAGAACAACCATAAAATGCACATGTTCCTATGAATTGAAGATTATCAGAAATAATAATCGTTTGCAATTGACTACAATAAAAAAAACAAGATTCCCCTACAGCTATAACAGAGTTAGGCATTAACAAGTGCTTTATGGAAGAAGAAACATTATTAATGTTAAAAGCTTTTTTAGTTATACAAATAGTATTATTTGCGATTTTATACTCTTCCAAATAAACACTATTATTAACAAAAAACAAATATTTACCATCTTCCGAATATACAACTGCACAATCATCGTTAGTAGAATTCCCATTTTTGGAGATTTGACACATTTCTTGAAAATCCGTTTGAGTCATTTCTTCCATTTCTTTTCCCACACGAGATACAAATTTTTTTAAATCATCAATTGATGATATTTTAAAAATAGAACCATTTAGTTCCAAATATCCATTTATTTTACTATCCATAATTTTTTAGTTTTAATTATTGTATGCTTTAATTTGTTTTTGAGCTGTAAATGTACAAAATAATTGCGTTTCTGAAAAAAGATTTGAAAGATTTTCATTCAGAAAAGAGAAAAAGTCTATCTGTTCAAGAATGCTTGTCCTTCTTCAGCCTTTCGGCAATGGCATATTGGAGAGCGGCGGCATCTTCGTCGCCTTGTGCAGAAAGAATATCTCCGAAGAGTTGGTGGGCACTGATATTCTTAGGTTTAAGACTGGTGCAGCGGTCGAGGTCGGCAGCAGCGGCATCGAGTTCTCGCATATTGAAAAGGATTTTTCCACGGGTGTAAAGTGCCTTGAAACTATGGGGAGCGATGCGGAGGGCTTCGTTGATGTTGTGTAGTGCCTTGGTGAGTCGTCGCTGAGAGAGTTGCACGCGGCTCTTACCGATGAGAGCCTCCACACACTGAGGATTGAGGGAAAGTGCCTTCGTGTAGTTGGCAATGGCTGAGCGTGCATCGTCCATTTCGATGCTTTGTTCTGCCAAATGTACGTATTCTTCAGCCAACTTATTGAGCTGACGCTGTTTCTCCTTGAGTTCCGCTTCCATCGTCACCAATCGATTCGTGAGAGAATCAATGGTGTCGCGCTGCGTGGTGATGATGGAGAGTTTCTTGCGGATGAGTCGCTTTGCCCAAGGCTTTTCTATATCGTAACGAGAATGCATGGCACGGATGAGCTGTTCGAGCGCTTCCTCGAAATTGCAGGCATCGAACGCTTGGGCAGCATCGTGATATTGAATGTCGGCTTCGGCTCGACGCAATGCCACTTCCACAGCATGTTGGTCGTTAAATTGTTGGGAAAAAGTAACGACATTAGGATTTACGAAGATGTCGGAAAAATTCAGTTCTTGTGAGAGTGAAAGCCCTTCAAGACTACGGCATCGACTGAGTGCCACGTAGGTTTGTCCTCCTGCAAATACACCACCCGAGAAATCAACATTCACGTGGTCGAAAGTGAGTCCCTGACTCTTATGAATGGTGATTGCCCATGCAAGACGGAGTGGGAACTGCTTGAATACACCGAGCTCTTCTTCCTCTATTTTCTTTTCCTTCTCGTTGTAAGTGTAGCGCACATTTTCCCAAATCTCGCGCTCCACATCATGGTGCTTGCCATCTTCCGTCATGACATAGATGAACTTACCATCCACATCAATACCTTCTATCATACCGAGCGAACCATTCACCCATCGCTTGTCGCGGTCGTTCTTGATGAAAATGACCTGTGCACCCACTTTCAGTTGCAGTTCGAGCAAAGTGGGCAGAGAATTCTCAGGAAATTCTCCTTGAATCTCTCCGCTGAACGTTTGCACGTCGCCCTCAAGAGCAGAGAGTCGGGATTGATTGATGAAATCGACGGTATCGCGACGTGCAGCAAGGGTGATGGTAAGTGCCGAAGTATCGCTTTCAGTTTTGTTCTCACTTTCGTTTCTAACTTGGCAGTTGATAAGCTGAAGGTCGGCTTTAGTAGCAGTGTTGGTGCGGATATGGTCAAGAACAGAAACGAATACTTTATCGGTTTGTCGATACACCTTTGTGAACTCAATGGAGACCAGTTTCATTTCCTGAAATACACGAGCGGAAAAGAAATAAGGTGTTTCATAGAATCGGCTGAGAATATCGCGTTCATCACGTTTTACAACAGGTTCCAACTGGAAGATGTCGCCCACGAAGAGCATCTGTTTGCCACCGAAAGCTTGACGCTGATTGCCAGAATAAGTACGAAGAATACGGTCGATGAAATCAATGATGTCAGCTCGAACCATTGAAATTTCATCGATAATAATCAGTTCCACCTCACGAACCAACTTGCAATGCTCCTTATTATATTTAAGGAATTCACGGAGTTTACGCCCCGCATAGCGGGGATCATCGGGAACAAGGGGATGAAAAGGAAGTTTAAAGAAGCTATGAAGGGTGGCACCGCCTGCATTGATAGCAGCAATGCCTGTGGGTGCCAGCACCACGTACTTCTTCTTGGTGTGCTCGCAGATGTATTTCAAGAAAGTCGATTTGCCAGTTCCAGCCTTTCCTGTGAGGAAAAGGGAGTTGGAAGTGAACTGAACAAGATTCAGTGCATTTCGAAACTGCGGGTTCTGGGTATCGATTTCTATCTGCATGCCAAAATAAATGAAGAGTGAAAAATGAAAAATGAAGAATCACTATTCATTCTTCAACAAAGCATATCTTATTGAGATGGGATTGTAAAAATGTTTTTAATCGTAGTTGGAGTATATGTAATCAGAATCCGAAAGAAGATAATCAAGGGAATCCATCTCTAATGAATCTTCATAATCACCCTCGTAGGTTTCGGCAAGGATTTCCTCCTTCATTTCAGGGAACTTGCCATGATAATGCTTGAAATTACTGTCGTGCATCACCTTGTCCATAAAATAGCCGAAGATAGGAAGGGCTGTGCGGCTACCCTGACCTAAGGCTCCTGTGCGGAAATGGATACTTCGGTATTCGCCACCAAACCATGCTCCACCTACCAGATAAGGAGAGCAACCGACAAACCAAGCATCGGAATGGTTGGAGGAGGTACCTGTCTTTCCACCAAACTCAGTGTCGTAGCAATGGATGTATTCCCATAGAGCCTGAGACGTGCCTCCAGGTTCATGCATTCCAGCCCAAAGCAATCGTTGCATATAGAACGCAGTTCGATAGTTCATGGCGCGTTTTGGAAGTGGCACTTCGTTCTGGCAATTATAGATGATATTGCCTTCACGGTCAACGATTTGAGTGACAAGTATCGGGTCGCGTTGCATACCATCGTTCATCACACAGCAATAGGCATCGATGAGTTCAAGGAGTGTCACATCGCTGGCACCGAGTGCCAAAGAAGGTAGGTTCTCAAGTTTGCTCTTGATACCCATACGTTTAGCCATGTTGATGACATAAGGAATGCCAGCTTCCTGCCCAAGTTTCACGGCGATGGTATTGATGGAACGGGCAAAGGCAGCACGAAGTGTGACGAATGCATTCGTGCAATAACCATTGGCGTTATGAGGTGTCCAATAGCCTTTCTTGCCTTTGGAATCCGTCACAGGGATGGAGATGTAACTGTCTTGCCGACGGTCGGTAGGTGTGAGTCCGAGCACTTCCATCGCTGCCGCATAGACAAAGAGTTTGAAGGTGGAACCTGGCTGTCGCATGGCTGTCACCTTGTCGTATTTCCATGCATTGAAATCGATGTCGCCCACCCATGCTCTCACAAAGCTGGTCTGTGGTTCCATCGCTACAAATCCGCAGTGCATCTGGCGAACCATGTAGCGGATGGAGTCCATCGTACTGATTTCGCACTCCATCGTACGGTCGGGAGTGTCGTAGGTAAAAAGCTTCACGGTGTGAGGCTGATTCATGTAGAAGTCAATGGAATCAGGCTGATTCGGGTATTTCTTTTCAAGAATCTTGTAATAGGATGAGTTCTTGGCAATGTTCTCGATGAAATTCGGAATCTCACGTCCATATTCATCTCGCCAAGGGGTGCGTCCACGCCAATGTTGGTCGAAACGCTGCTGAAGCACACGCATCTGCTTGAGCACGGCTTCCTCCGCATACTTCTGCAAACGCGTGTCAACCGTAGTATAGATTTTCAGACCATCGGCATAGAGGTTGATATTGTTTTCCTTGCACCAATCAGCAAGGTAGTCCTTGAGCTTTTCACGGAAATACTGAGCTTGTCCGTCGTAGGTATTTTCAACGCTATAACTGAGGTCCATCGGTAGTTGCGAAATAGAGTCACACTCTTGTTTCGTAAGGCTACCATACTTCCGCATGTTGTTGAGAACCACGTTTCTACGTGCCAAACTATTCTTTGGATTGACCTTCGGATTATAGGTGGTGGTGGCTTTCAAGAGTCCTACCAATGTAGCACACTGCTGAGGATTGAGTTGGTCGGGAGTCGTGTTGAAATAGGTTTTTGCAGCTGTCTTGATTCCAAAGGCATTGCTTCCGAAGTCAACAGTATTGAGATAGAGCGTGAGGATATCCTTCTTGCTATAGAGATTCTCAATCTTGATGGCAGTAATCCACTCTTTCGACTTCATGATGAGTATTTTCAGCACAGGCACTCGACCCAGCACACCAGTGGAATACTGTGAGCGCATCTTGAAGAGGTTCTTCACCAACTGCTGCGTGATGGTACTGGCTCCTCGGGCATTACCCTTGAGCATATCCTTGAAGGCGGCAAACAATCCTCCGTAATCGATGCCATGATGCAGATAGAAACGTTCATCTTCCGTACTTATCAGCGCATCAATCATGTAAGGAGAAATTTCCTCAAACTGCACAGGAGAACGATTTTCATTGAAGAACTTTCCAATGAGCACACTGTCAGCACTATAGATAAGAGAAGCTTCATCGTTGATAGGGTTTTCGATGATTTCCATATCAGGCGACTTGCCAAAGAGTCCCAAGAAATCAACATCCACGGCTCTCAAATAGAGGAAGAAGAGAACGATGAATGTGGCTATGGGAGTGACAATTCGCTGATACCAACGCCCTCGATACTGAGCTTTGTACCAAAACCAAGCACGGCTCAAGCCATGTCCTATTGCTTTGAAAACATTAATCATAGGTGATGTAAATTAAAAAATAAAAAGTAAAAAGTAAAAAAAAACTCTCACTCTTCATTTTTAATTTTTCATTTTTATTATTTCATTGATGGAAGAAATCGCTTCCTCCACGGATGTATCGTCAAGATTCAGCCAATGAATATCCTCATCGTGCTTGAACCATGTCATTTGCTTCTTCGCGTACACGCGCGTGTTCTTTTTTATTCTTTCTACAGCCATCGGCAATGCCCATTCCCCATCAAGCACCTTGAAGAGTTCCTTATAGCCAACTGTATTGAGAGAATTCAGATGCTTCAGATGATAAACGCTTCTCACTTCTTCCATCAGCCCTTCCTTCATCATCTCATCCACACGTTGGTTGATTCGCTGGAACAGCACTTCTCTACTTCGCATCAATCCGATTTTCACGATGCGGAAAGGACGCTCCTTCTGAGTATGGGTGCGGAACGAACTGAAAGGCTTGCCCGACTGATAATAGATTTCCAACGCATGCACAATACGTTTTTGATTCTTTAAATCCACTATCGCATAATAGTCGGGGTCTATCATTCGCAATTCGGCTTTCAACACATCGAGCCCTTCGTTTCTCAAACGTTCATGCATCAAATTCCTCACGTCGTCGCTGATGGTTGGAATATCATCGATTCCTTTGCAAACAGCATCGATATACATCATGCTTCCGCCCGACATGAGGGCTACATCGTGCGTCTTGAAATGATTGTCCAACAGTTGCAGAACGTCGCTCTCAAACTGAGCAGCACTGTAATACTCATCTAGCTCCAGTTGATGCACAAAATAGTGTTTCACTTCTTGAAGTTGTTCTTCAGTAGGTGCAGCAGTGCCAATTCGTATCGTCTTGTAAATCTGACGTGAATCAGCCGAAATGATGGGAGAAGACAAGAGCTTAGCCAAAGAAAGACTAAGCTCTGTTTTTCCGACCGCCGTTGGACCTAAGAGAACAACCAGGGTTTTCATAACAATCTCCTGTTGAATGAAACATCAAAACACACGAAAGGGTTCTCAATTACTGAAATGGATCACCATCACTGATGTCAAGTCCTTCCATGTCGATATCTTCATCACTGATACCATCGCCGAACATATCATCATCGTCCATGATACCAGCATTCGTGTCTGTTTGAATAGGATTGCGAGCAAAGAGTTCATCGAAGTCGAGTTGTTGTGCAGGTGGATTTCCCAATTGACGCGTCACCTTTGGCTCCTTTAAACTCTTACCCATGATGATTTCAGAGAGTTCGATGAAGAAAACACGGTCTCCCAGCGGGTCGTATGTATATAGCAGATGCTGCTTTTCCTCTTCCACAAAATCACTGATTCGAGTCTTTGCCATCACGTATGAATCCTCATCGGAACTGGTACTCATATCCTCGAGTGTGATTTCCTGACATTTCTCCCAACCATTCTCACAGATGGTGAAAGAAGTGATTTGGTCGTCATTATAACCACACGATTTCAATATTGCCTTGTGGAAATCAAGGAAAGTGGCATCGGAGTCAATCTTTATTTCTCGCATGAAGTCTTCCACCTCATCGGAAATCAATATGAATCTGTAAACCATGGTATGTAAATTTATAATGAAGAATGAAGAATTAAAATTACTTAAACTAAAATACATTCTTCATTTTTCATTCTTCATTCTTAATTTTCTTATCGAATAATTCCTCTTTGAGAACTCTTAACGAATTCGATGATATACCTCACCTCAGGACCCAGTTCAATACCATATTCGATTTGCTCGATAGCTTCTTGAACCGTGAGGTTGCTGTTATAAATCAAGCGATAGGTGTCGTGAATGTCCTCAATGATATTAGGTGGGAACTTGCGACGACGCAGACCCACAATATTGAGTCCGGCATAAGCAATAGGCTCTTTACCAGCAATGATGAAAGGAGGGATGTCCTTGCTCGTACGACTACCACCCTGCACCATCGTGTAGCCACCAACATGACAGAACTGATGCACAAGCACCGACGCAGAGATGATGGCATTGTCATCCACAATCACCTCACCACCCAGTTTGGTAGAGTTTCCCATGATGATACCACTGCCAAAAAGGCAATCGTGAGGGATGTGTGCATTCTCCATGATGAGGTTATTGGAACCCACCACGGTCTTACCTTTCGCAGCAGTACCACGGTTGATGGTCACATTCTCACGTATCTTATTGTTATCACCAATCTCCGCTGTGGTTTCCTCACCACGGAATTTCAAATCCTGAGGGATAGCACCAATCACTGCACCTGGGAAGATATGATTGCCACTGCCCATACGGGTACCACTCAAGAGAGTCACACTATTCATCAGCACATTGTTATCACCTATCACCACATTTTTATCAATGTAGCAGAAAGCACCAATCTCACAGTTTTCACCGATCTGTGCTTCAGGATCAATATATGCTAAAGGACTAATTTTTGCCATATTTCGTCTTTATTATTAGTTTAAATATTTTGTCTTTAAAGCCACCGTTTTTAAAAATTTCGTTTTTAAAACAACTGAGTCTTCGCAAGATAGCTTTTATTTTCACTTATTCTTCACAATCGAAGCCGTGAATTCAGCTTCTGCCACCACGTTGTCGCCCACGAAAATAAGTCCTCGCATCGACGAAATGCCTCTCCGTACAGGAGCCAGCAGCTTCACAAGGAAGATGAGCGTATCGCCAGGTACCACCTTGTGGCGGAATCTCACGTTGTCAATCTTTGCGAAGTAAGTGGACCAACGCTCAGGTTCATCCACAGAATTGAGCACCAAGAGACCACCTGCTTGTGCCATTGCCTCCACAAGCAGCACACCTGGCATCACAGGCTCCTGAGGGAAATGTCCCAAGAAGAAAGGTTCGTTCGAAGTCACATTCTTGACACCCACAATATAGTTATCGTGAATATCAA
>Ga0247609_10001859_pt1 | contig 23671 bp, 19 predicted proteins | sample 172DNAGHGlowgp2_FD_193487 | JGI IMG/M metagenome (GOLD analysis project Ga0247609, IMG submission 193487) | Sheep rumen microbial communities from Palmerston North, Manawatu-Wanganui, New Zealand - 1728 DNA GHGlow gp2 | ecosystem: Host-associated > Mammals > Digestive system > Stomach > Rumen ...
TTTTAATTCAAAATATGATTCAAGCCTATATTTTTGTTAAATTCATGAGTGAAACAATATTTGAGCATAGAATAGAGAATGGAATTCTTTCATTTTACATTATAATTTGTAACTAAAACACATTAATTTCATTAAAAATGAATGTAAGAATTGAGTATAAATTCACGAATTAATTATGATTGAATGATTGATAAAATAATGCTGCCAAAGCAATCCCGACGTGCTGCTGAATCGATTAATGCTCCTTGATTCGTGGATAATTCATTCTGAGGCACGATAAAATTCATGTTTTGGTTCCATCATTTGTTCTAAAAAATTGATAAAGTATCGGGTATTTAATTGGAAAATGGTAAATCATCAAAATTCATGTTCTGGTTCCATCATTTGTTCTAAAAAATTGATAAAGTATCGGGTATTTAATTGGAAAATGGTAAATTCATGGTAAATCATCAAAATTCATTCTGAGGCACGATAAAATTCATAAATTCATCGACCACCTACACAGTGATATTTCAACACATCCTCAAACCCTTGTTTCATCATCAATTTTACATCAAAAACAATGAAATTTCATGATTTCTGGAGACCATGCCCCGACACTTTTGATATGACCTTGGAACCTTGGAACCATGGAACCATGGAACCAATTAGAACCACTAAATAATTATATTGAATTTCTTTAGGGAAAAACTAGATTAGAACCTGGTTCCATTTACTTTCGGCCTTAATAAATCTTTCGTAATTCTTTAGGGAAAAATAAGTGTCGGAATTTCATTCAAATTCATCGTAAATCATCAATTTTCATTGATTTCCACAAATCAACATCTTTAAAACCTTGTTTCATCATCAATTTTACATCAAAAACAAGCTCAAAACGCATTTCAAAATGACCATGCCCCGACACTTTTGATATGACCTTGGAACCTTGGAACCATGGAACCATGGAACCGCTAAACAGGCCTTAATAAATCTTTCGTAATTCTTTAGGGAAAAACTAGATTAGAACCTGGTTCCATTTACTTTCGGCCTTAATAAATCTTTCGTAATTCTTTAGGGAAAAATAAGTATCGGAATTTCAATTTAATATCATCCAAACATCAAATTTTTCATCAATTTTCACTTGAAATTCACAAAATTGACCACACAAACCATCGTTTTCATTGGTAATTATCATCACATTATGCGGTAATTTAACGTTTTTCAAAGCATGGTAAATAGATTTTGAAACCGATGGTGTTGTTAATAAAATGATAATCGTCGAGTTAATAGAATATGTATTAATTATATTTTCAATTGATTCATTGATTGTTGTTTTTGATATATTCAACTTATTAAAATCATGTTGAAATGGTAATTTTGGATTCTTGAATTTAGTAATAATATGCTGATTATCAAATCTAAGTTTCACCATTTCCATAATTTGCTTTCTCAATTCTTTGAACTCTTCATCATTTGTTGATATTGATTCATTCACACATTCTCTCAATTCATCATCGGAATCAACACCATAAAATTCACAATACATATTGCGTACATCATGTTTCAATTCATTCATTCTCATAACTATTGCTTCATCACATAAATCGGTGTATCTGGTACAATCATTATAAATGACATTCTTACCTCTTAATTGTTTTCTCAATGTCTTTGGCATTCTAGATTTCAAATCACAAATGATGACATTTTGTTGTAAATGTAAATCTGGTCCTTGTTCATTTTGTGCTGCGCTAATTGGTATTGACATATTTAATTAAAAATATAAATTTCAAATCATTCATTAAAAAATTAATTAAAACAATTCATTTGGATTAACATAATCATTTTCATAAATCATGCTTGTTTCAGGATTACCACTATTAATCAAGAATAACGGAGAATGTAAAGAACCTTTAAACACATTATATAATCGTTCTAATTGTGGTTTTGTAAAATCTCCATAATCATAATAACTTTTGATGATATCCTTAAATTGTAGCATTGTCAGACTATTCACGAACAATATAAAGCAGTTGAAATTCTTCCTGTATGGTGTGGGAAATTCCAATAAATTTTGAGTCAATACAAATAATGAAGCTCCATATTCAACACGTGATAATTGTGTAATATATCTTTTAAACATCAACCATTTATCACTTCCAGGTTTTCCAAAAGCATTAATGAAATCATCCAATACGACAGCCATTCTACCTTTAATTATCTTTGATACAGTGTTTAAATCATCAATCGTCGGTAATTCATCCTCACCAATTATAATGAATAATACAATTTTAGGCATTTTGTCAGCCATTTTAGCTAATGAATTATAAAATCCTGATTCATATGATTCACGAGGAATAATAAATATCATCAATTTAAAATCATCAATTAAATCAGATAATAGCATTTTCAATAATGTTGTAGTTTTACCACTTCCAGTTTTACCAATTATTAAACAATTCATTCTATATAATCCAAGATTATTAGGTTTTCTATTCTCTTTAATCTTCAATACTTTATCTAAATCAATTTTGCTCATCCTCTCAAACGCTGAATGTATTTTATCTGAATTTGATATTTCAGTTTCATCACTCATTTCATTATTTTCAAATATATTAAAGTAGTTAAAGAATGAGTAAATTTAAAATCGAAGATTCTAGGTCGCAAGCTCCTAAATTCCATGGATTATCAAGCCCAGAAGATTTAATTGAAATGTGGAAAGAATTAAAACATGATAACGATTCAAAAGATATAAATGTAATATGGGATTATGAGCATCCAGAACAATTAAAACCAGGTTTCAACATTGTCAATATCTTATATGATTCAAATGACCCTAACCAAATAGGACATTATGTTTTAATCACAGTGAACGACAAATCAAAAGAAGTTGAATATTTCGACCCTATCTCATCACATACACCAGAAAATGAAGATGAAATTGATTTAATCAATGATTACTTTAAAAATAAAGGTTATTCTCTTAACATATCATTAGAAGGAACACAAAAAGAATCAAGTGAAAATTGCGGTTATCATTGTTTAACACATGCTTTTAATTTATATCTTCATTCCTTGGATACCTCCGGAAATTCCGGAAACAAATCTGGTAGATTGCCAGAAAATCCAAGTTCAAAAGATATTTTAATGGATATTCTCAAAATGAATAGAGCAATATATTATATACTTAAAAATGGAAGCAATGCCGAAATACCTCCATTGAAATTCGAGAAGAAGAAATCAAAGGATAAAGGAGCAGGAGCAAAGCGACTTGAGGAAATGAACATTGGAGCAGGTTTAGCCGATGATGTAAATAATGATAAATATTATTCATTCAGTGAGATTAAAGATTTAATTGAATAAATCCAAAGAATTGAAGATTAATTAAGATTATATTTTTGTTTCAGGTATTCACATTTTTAGAATATCAAAATGAATTTGGACACAATTTATAAAAGAGCACCTTTACCATTCAGAGGCAATAAAACCAAATGGATTAAAGATTTAATTAAATATTTCGTTCATAATCATGACAAATTCGAAGATTACACATTTATTGATGTATTCGGTTGTTCTGGAATTATTTCATCATTATTAGCTAAATTATATCCAAACAATAAAGTTATTTACAATGATTTCGATTATTATACCAAATTATTAACAAAATCAAACATTGATAAATTAAATGAATTAAGAATGAAAATATATAATATCATTCAAAATCACAAATACGAACATAAAGCGAAAATAAATGATAATGATTCAAATAAAATAAGATATTTAATAAAACGTTATTATCCAAATTTTGAAACCAATAATAAGCTTAAAAATATATTTGCTGCTTGGTTAATGTTCAATGGTACTGATTTTAAATTCAATTCATCATTTTATAATGTTTTGCCTAAAAATAATTATTCCTATGTTGATATTAATGATTATTTACCCGATAATGTAATAATTGAACATTTAGAATATAAAGATTTAATCAATAAATATAAACCAATTTTAAACAAATCATTATTAATTCTAGACCCTCCATATCTTGGAACATCAAAGGAATTCTATAATAAAGAATGGGATTTGAAAGACACATATAACATATTAAGATTATGTATTAAATATAAATGTTTATTATTTGAAGCCAATTCATCAAACATAATAAGATTAATTAAAACAATAAATAATAATTCACCAATTAAATATAAATTATTTAATAAACATAATCTAGGCTCAGACTCAAAATCAATCGATTATTTATATTTATTTAACATTTAAATGTCCGAAGATATTGAAAACACTAATTTAACAAGTGATATTTCAAAAATTATTAATTCATTTATTCAATTATTAATGCTATTAGCAGTTATGACAATTGCTATATTACGGTTTATAAATACTCGTTCCCAATTGAGAATTAATAATCTTAAAGATGTATATTTCAAAGCCAAAAATAAAAGGTTAAGTGAATCAGATTCAGTTTAAAAACGAAAGTTTCTATGGCTTAAAAACTAATCAAATAATTGTACTATCTTCCAATCGACCTTATAGAAATCATCACATTTTAATTCGTCTTTATTCAATAATTCTATATGATATAAACCTGTTGTTTTTCCAAATTCTGATTTATCAATTTTCATACCATCTACATAAAATTCCATTTTCAATGGTTCATAATATTTCTTAATCAATTCTTCAGTTTTATTTTTCCATTCTTCAGGTTCAACAATTCGTGATAAACTCATATTAACACAAGGTTTTATTTCAAATGAACAATGAATACATGAAACATTAACATTAGAACTAAATCCACCTGGTAAAATTATTTCGCTATACTTCTTATTCGTACTTGAATTTTCAAATGGTGGTCCTAATTGTATTCCTTTAATATTTGGACTTGCTCTATCATGTAATTTATAATGACATTCAAATTTCAAACATTCATTAATAAATGGTGCTCTAGTGAATCTAATCAACAATTCATAACATGAATTATATTTAAATTTAATACCTGGGAATATTTGAGTAAGATATAAACAACCATTTATAATCATTTCATCTAATCCAGTATACATTCTACGAGCAATTGATTTATATTCATCACTATCTTTACTTTTTATAAACAATTCTATATTCTGAAATATAAATAATGGTGTTTGTCTTCCTTTAGCCTTTGAATATTCTTCTTCCAAAATCTTAATTGTTGATTCTACAAATTCATTGAATTTTGATTGCTTTTCTCTTAATTCTTCTATGTTCTTACATAAACAACCTCTATGTAAACTAAGACATTTTTCACGTAAATCATCATAATATTTATTGATTTTATCATAATTGATATTTGTATATTCAATGTTAAAATAAATATCATCTTGAGTTATATATTTGCTACCTTTAGGAATTGTAATTGTAAAATCACGACTACATCCTGTATCATTAGTATTTAATGGATTAACATTTGCGAATGATTGATAAGTCATCTTTATTTGATATTTCATTAAAAACAAAAATTAAAAAATGAATTAAAAATTCATTCATTTCATTTACATCTTCAAATACCAATTAGGACCATAAATAGTTTTAAAAACATGTCCAAATTCAATTCCATATCTTAAACTATTATCAAATATTTTATCCATTAAATATAATTTATAGTCATACATGTCAATTTTAAATAATTCAACAAATGAATAAAAAGCTACAAAATCAATTATTGATTCAATTGTTATATTGTCATTATAAATTATCATCCTTTCAATTACAAAATCAACATATTCATCAATTAATTCAGCTTCCGGACATTGTGGAATATATAAATCAATATATCTGAAATTCAAATCATTCACTAAATTTAAATGCTCAAAATCTTGTTCTGGTAAAGAATAATCTTTATATTTATTTATCATTCGTTTAATTAATACTCCTTTAATTGATGGTTTCAAATTTGAATTCATTATGTCTTCATAATATTCTTTAATCATTGCTCGTGCTATATGAACAGATATGTAAAATTCATCATTCTTCAACACATAATCAACATTATCAAACAATGAATGATATTTGCGATTTTCACTACAATCATTAAATATTAATATTTTTCTCACAAACGATGAAATCATAGATAATATATTATCCATACAGCATGTTAATATACGATTATTAAAATTATCAACTCTCATAAATACGAAATAAGACAATTTACACATATAATATAACATTATATTAATTAATTTAGTATTCTCTTCAACCTTCGACACTCTAAATATTATTCCTTTTAAATTCTTATTGCCATGAAAATAATATGATGATTTCTTATAAATGTTCAATAATTCTTCCAATTTAATAACATCTTCATCATCAAACAATTCACCATCAATAATATTATCTTCACCGTATAATTCATTTAATTTTTGTTGTTTGTTCATATTCATTTATTTTAAAATAAAAATATAATCATTTAATTATATTTTTCATTTCATTTGATAAGAGACCTATTCACTTTATTAAACTTTAGAATATTTTTCACAATTTTTAACATATTCTTCCAATAATAACAAAACATGTTTAACTTTGATTTGCCATAATCCAGGTCCTTTATATTCTTCAACATCTTCATCACTCAATTCATAAGTATCCTTATATGTTCCTAAACCAATAGATTTCCAATCTGGCATTTCATCCTTTTTGAATTTAATATATTTGTTATTTTCACTCCATTCTTTCAAGGCGATTAACATACAACCAATTAAACAAGTACTTCTTGTAAGCAATTGAGAATCAAACCATTTAATTATTAATTTTTCAGACAATCCATTAACGCAATATTCATATTCTAATTCTTCCCATTTCTTTTTAACATCTTCTTTAGAAGAATATTCTGTCATTATTGCTGTTTTATAACTTGTTGATTCCGCATTTGGTGAATCATCCTTTACTTTCTTGTATTCTGTAATATTTCCATTTCCTTCACTTCCACAATAAACAACACTTTCACAATCTTTCAAATTGAAATACTTTTCAGCACATCTATAACGATAATTATATTGTTTTTCATTTCCTTTTGTTCCAAGAATCAAGAATGTAATTAAATTATAATAATTGTCTTTATTCTTTGGTATTTCTTCCTCAACATCCAAAACATTATAACATTTTGTGTCAAGATTAAATTGAACGATTTTCTTGATTGTATCAATTAATGTTTTAAATGAATATACTTTATGACATTGATTAAATATTTCATCATATTCTTTCAATTCTTCACTCTCAAAATCTTTTTCTTGAATAATTGGTTTTTGTCCTACTGTTTCATTTAATTTCAAAAACTTATCCCATAATTCCTTACCTGGTTTAATCTTAAAATCTTTGTAGAATTTCTCTTCAACATAATACAAAGTTAAACCATAAAGCATGTAAAGCATTTGATTTTTAACGAACCCTTTAACGTCAAACTGTAATGATTTACCCATTTTAATAAATAAAGGTATATTTTTAATCAATTCATTTGAAAATGCCAATTCATTATCTTTCAATTTTGGAACTTCAATCATTTCTTTAACTTCCTTAATCTTCTCAAATATTGCTGGTGATTGATTATAATAAGCCATGATAAAACTTTTACCTGATTTAGTTTTCAAATCTATTGCTTCTTGATTAATTGAAATATTATCAATCATTGAATCATATTTTTTATAATACCATTCCATTATATGTTGATTATATCTATCTTTTGGAATATTCTTCAATTTCAAGACCATAAATAAAAATGTTTGTTGAGTATCATTTAAATATTCAATCAATTGATTTTTAATTATTCTATTCCATAAACCATTATTGAAACAGAATGTGGCGAAATAAGTATTAATGATTTTCTTAACTTCAGGTATCATTTGATATTCTCTTGTAGCTTGACAACTATCGAAATATTCCATTGTCTTTTTCTTGTTATACATACAGCATTTAGCGAAGTCTTCAACAAAATTATTTGATTCCATTTAAAACCTAAAAAAATAAAATATTCATTTCATTTATTTCATTTAAGCTGATGAAGTTGATAATGTATATCCTAACTCACTTAATGGTTTTCCAGAAATCCAAACATTGCCTTCATCATAACCAGAATAATAAGATGGTATGGTGAATATTGAATTTGAAATGTAATTATCACAATTATAAAAATCGAGTGTATAAATATTGCTTGGTAAAACTTCTGTACCCGTTGATATTAATAGTGGATTTTTCCATGAAACATTATAATTCAATTTCAATGTACTAACACCTATATAATTATTATTTACAGTATGAATATAAAATCCTTTTGTTATTTCGTGTATATCTAAACAATCAATATTAGTCATATAATTTGGTCCTCCATAATCACCATGACCTCCACCCCAATAAAGAGATTCAGCTTTTATATTTATTGAATGTATATTACTAAAACTCCAATTGCCACGAACACGCACAGCATTAATATTAACATTCCATACATCACTTATATAATTACGATAAATCTCATCACCTATGATATTAATTTGTCTTGAAGTATTAACTGTGCTTGTTCCTGTAAGAGTTATATTATTAATATAATTACCACTACAAATTATACATTCAATATTAAAATCATTCAATACGTTATTAATTGTATTATAGTAAAATTGAGAACATATAAAATTAGGCGTACAACAATAATCAGTATTACCTTTACCACAATAAAATGAATTACTATTTATACATTGATTGTTTAATTCATGAATTTGTATAGAACTAAATGTGTTTTGAAATAAACTTAAAGCATTAATTAGTTCTGTATCATTATAAAAACTATTTTTACTTAAAATTAAACAATTTAAATAACCACGATTTGTGCTAAAACTATTATAATTTATATATTCAACAAATATCCTGGGGAAACAAGTTGCTATATTATTTGATTGTAATAAATTGGCATTTATTGATAAATATGGTATATTTGAAAATGAACATGAATCGATTTCATCAAAACTTAATTTACAATTACTAATATATCTTAAATAATCTGCCGTCATTGTTTTACCGTATAGTTTTACACTATTAAATCTATTACTGCTAAGACTAGTTGATATAGTTATACTTGAAATTAAATCAACATCTCCAATCTCAAAGTTTTTAATTGAAGAATCAACACTTAAATCATTAAAATTACCAATATTACCATGAAATGTGAAACTATCATATGTTGGTATAGCTGTTATATTACCAGTTATATTATAAACGTATTTTAAAGATGAATTTAAAATATCTGAAATATTCAAGTAATAATTACCACCTCCTCCACCTCCTGTAATTGTTGAAATTGAATCAGATAATGAATTACAAATATTATATAATGACCCAATATCTGTGTTTAAAGAGCTTGTGTCTAAAATCATTGATGCTGAATTTGTTTTAAGTGAGTATAATTCATTGTTGAAATATAAAGTATTATTATTTAATAATGTTATATCTGATGATAATATGTCTGTATTACTTGTTAAAAGTGTAATTGAATTTAATAATTCTTCGGGTATAACTCCACCTCCTGCCGTTATCATCGTGTATAAACTTGACGTATCACTTTTTAATGAATTAATTTCATTCCAAATTGGCTTTAAATTAGTCGATGTTCTATCAAATGATATCATTTTAATTCAAAAATAATAATTTATTTTATACCTTATTTTTCATGAATCATTTAATTTTAATGTGTATAATTCATAGCAGCAACACCTCCAATACTAATATAGCTAGAATGTAAAGCAAGACCAGCCGAACTTGGAATATTTAACATTGTACCATTCCACCATGATTGTTCAACTTTCATTATATCAACCCCTATTATTCCGTTAGATTGATAAATTATATTATCTGATGATAATTCGCTTAATCTTAAACATGTTATATTTTCAAATATTGGATAAATTAAATATTTTACATTTCGAATATCTAATGTGCTTATATCATTAAAATTAACATTACTATATATAACACCATCTAAAACGGCCGATTGAATCCAACTAAAAGTGGCTGTCTTAGCACTATAAATTGATGCTGATAAAGATGATATAATATTATAATTAACATTAGAAGCAATGCTGACATCAATTTTAGCTTCGGTGATTTCTTCAAAAGTACATGAATCGATTCCGTATCCTGTTAAATCTAAATGTTCACATGTTGATATATTATTACTTCTAAATTCATACTCTGAGAAGAAACCATTAAATAATGATTTAAATGTTGCTTTATCCAAATATTTTCCGTAATGTTTTAAATTACATTTTTCAAATGACCCTACGCTTATATTACCTACGATATTATACATTCCTAAATTATTTCCTGCTGGTAAATATATATAACCACCATTTCCTGTTAAATTAATATATTCACAATTATTAAATGTAAAATAACTATAATCATTATTACAAACAATATTAATATTTCTGAATTTTTCCAAATAATTTTTGCTAGCATAAAATAAATTAGCATTTATAGCATTACCGACTAAATCAATATATGTAGTGTCAGAACCATAAATTGAATTTGAAATCATCCAACCGTTAATCATATTAATTTTAAATACACTTTTAAATGTATTAGAATCTAAATTTCCAGTTATACGTAAAGAATCTAATGAATTAAATATATTTTTAGCACAAGCACCGGTAATGGATAATTCACCAACAGAATTACAAGTATTATTGCCAAAATATCCATCTTGTGTTATATGTATAATATTATGTAATTCATTATAATAAAATTGCTCACAATTATTTTTAATTCTTATTATATTTGATAGTGTATTTTTTGAATAATCATATATATTAAACATGCTTAAATAAGTTATATTATTAAACATATTGTCATGAATACTTTTGAAACTATTTATATAACAAGTATTAATTGAAAATAAATTATTATATTTAAAAGAAGATAAACCATCAACACGAAAAGTTAAGATTCTTTCAATACTATTTGAACTATCACTTAATCCTTTGAAATAATCAGCTGTAATTAAAATTTCAGGACATGTTGTTATATACACATTATTTAATTCTCTACATTTAATATCTATTAATCCACAATTTGTAAATGTAAATGAATTAAAAATTTTTCCTGTCATTGAAACATCACAAGCATTAAAATTAACATTTTGAGCATTTAATACATAATCAATATTTAATATTTTTCCATTGTATGTTTTAGATAAAATATTAAAATTACCTCTTAAATATTGTTCTGAATTACTAAATGTTGGTAAATCACCAGTTATATTATACATATAATTTTCATTTTCTGTTCTGTATGATTCAAGATATGGTGTTGAATATGATATTGTGGTAAAACTTAAAGTGCTTACAAAATTCCATATATTGTTTAATTCTGATTCCATGGTTTCAGTATTAGTATTTAATATTTGTAATGTTCTATATATTGGTGATAAATCAGCGGTACTACCTCCTCCATAACTTCCTCCTCCATCATCGAAAGATATCATTTTAATTCAAAAATAATATTTAATTTCATGCTATTTTTTTATTAGAATTCACAATTATTATTTAATTTTAATCAACCTTTCAATGGAATTAAGTATCATTTTATAACTATTAATGTTCCATTTCTCCTCAACTTTTGAATTTAAATAGCTTTCATCTTGATAAACTCCACGTGGATTAGGAATTTCATCGACTTTAAATCTATAAACATAATGTAAGAAATAAACAATATCATGAATTGATAAATCATTTGTTCTTATTCCTGAAAATGGAATATCAACAACATCAACAATTTTGATTAAATCATCCTCTTCTGGATATGAATGAGGTACATAATCATCAATTTCAATTAATAATTTACATGCTGTTTTCATATTCATGAACATTCTCTTTTGTGTTCCTACATGTAATTTAACACTTGATTTTGATAAAATTGAATCAGCAATATTATTTAATAAACATCTTTGTCTTTGTCTTAATCCTTTGATTGGTGTTATAACATCCATTAAATTAACTGGTCGTAATATATAAATGTTGTCTGAAGGTTGAGATTTTAGAAATTCTTCACATTTCCTTTTTGAAATCACATATGGTGATAATTCATTTTCATCTTTATTAACTCTCACTTCATCGGTTGAAATGTAAATGTATTTTGAATTGAAATGTTTTGATAATTTATAACCATTGATACAACATTTTACATTATTATTAATTGTTTCTTCTGGATGAATGATTGAATAATCGACAAATGATATAGCAGCAAAATTGACAATTATAACTTCATCTTTAAAGAATTCAATTAAACTAGTAATCTTTTTCACACAATCTTTATCATTTAAATCACATCTTATATAATCCAACAAATGGTTTTCAATTGGAAATGATGAATAGAAATCATCGGGTATATTTTTATCAATCGATATGAAATTATAATCTAATTCTGACAAATAGAATTGAAAATTACGACCATAATAACCATCAGCACCTAATAAAATATATGTGGGTTTCATCTTCTTTAAATTCAATTTAAAATTAAAAACTATTGCGAAAACTTGGAGCAAAAAATATATATTTATTTTTATTAATCATCTAATCGTTTTTAATGCTCTTACAATTTGGCACGTGACCATGAAATCACTTTCACCCAATAAAACCTTAATATTTCTTCCAAAAGCATCTTTAATTTCAAAATCTAAATAGTTTAACATTTGACCATCTAAATTAAATTCAATTGGTTGAACTGCCGTCCATGTTTTAAATTGAAATGGATTCATCGCTGATGAAAAAGGCCAAATTGTTGTACATGATTGGAAAGGTGTTTTATCTAATGATGTATAAGTATAACCTGATATATTACCAGAATTTAAAACAAAATAATTATATTCTTGAATTTTAACAATAGCATTTGCTGTGATTGATTGATTATTTGAAAGTGTGATTGGTAAAGTAAAATTACAAATATAAGATGATAAGAAATTAGAATTATTAATTGTTAATGTTGAACCTGTATCATTCGTTAAAATTAATCTTCCTGTATTATTATTCAATGTTAAATTACCGTAATTCAATGCGTTATATTTAGTCATTAAATCATCAATGCTGTAAATTCCAGGCTCACAAATTAATTGACCTTCTACATATTGGTTAGAATCAACATTTGGAACTACATTTGAAAATTGAACTTGTAAAAGCCGAATATAATAATTATATCTGTTTTTGTCTAAATATATTGGTGAATTAAATGTTTGATGTATCTTGAAATCATGACTTGTCATTATAAACTGTGAAATGACCTCTTTATCGTTATTCATTTAATTTGATTTAAATATATTAATTAAGTTTGATTTTTCATTCAATCAAATTATATTTTTTAACTGATAAATGAGTTTCGGAACAACTAATACAATTAAGGAAGTTAAAAATGTAGATAGTGAGAATTTCGACTATCTCTTGGCTGAGACTAATTTCAGAATTGACCAAGTATTCAGAAGCAGAAATAAAGCAATAATAGAACCAACAATTCCAATTATATCAGCTCCAGTAATAAGTGCTAATTATGCTGCCGATTATATAGCTTTTAATTCATCTAAAACTAAACCAGGTTCTGTATTTTCATTCATTATTGATGCTAATGATTACACACTTTTTGATTTGAGAGATGCTGAATTTGATATTCAAGCTCAATATAGATATTTAACATCTGCTAAAAATACAGGTGCTGGTAATGGTGTAATTGCTAATAATCCTAGATTTGGTAATCTTGCTCTTTTATCACTCTTCCAACAAATCGAATTATACATTGATGGAACAAGTATTGAAAGAAATTTATATCCAGGTATGAATGCTAATATGATTTATGCTTTGAAATACCCACATTGTAAAACATTGGAATCAACATATGAAATTAACGGATTTAATAAAACAATGCCTTATTTATGTGATTATTATGATGCTCAAAACAATGACCAAGCCGTTGATGCTTTAAATATTTTAGATAATCAATCAATCACTATTGGTCAAGTTCAATATTCCGCCGGAGGTGCAGGTGCTAGAACTAGAAATATAGTTTCAGGTTTTATTACTCAAAGAATTAAATTATCTGATATTTTCGCTTGTATTGAAACATTACCACCATTATATAATCATAAAGTTGAAATTAAATTCACCAGAGCATCACATAATTATATAATTTGTAATACTTGTGCTGTAGGTGAAGATTTACAAGATGATGAAAAATATTGTGGTTTCATGGGATTCACTAAATTCAAAATGTTCCAAGATACATACGTTACCACAGACCAATATATTAATACTGCTAAACAATATTATTCAACAGTTAAAGAAACTATTATAACTCAAGATAAACAAGTATTGGTTCCATTAATTACACAACCAACGGCTAATCAAACTCAATCATTCAATATTAATGTGGATGCTGCCTTTAAAAATAAATTACTTACTATTTATATTCCTAGAACATCAAGTTTTGCTTATCAACCAATTGAAGCCGATACTGTTTATGATGCTAATGGTAGATTAATAGCTGTTGATAATACTAAAGCTGATACACATATTGATGTTAGAAAAGCCCCAGCAAATAGTTATATAACTGGTAATCTTCGTTATCTTTCTGTATCTACTACAGCAGGTTTGAAACTTTATGAATTTGATATGGAAAATGATGGTGTTGTTGAATGTGGCAGTAATTTCATTAATAAAACTAATTTATCATCTCAGCTTGATTATAATCAAGGAACAATCAAAATTATGAATTATCAAGACGCATATAAACAATATGTTAAAGCTAGATTACATTTCCAACAATCAGAGGAAGAAGCAATTGATTTTGACATGTTCTGTAAAGAATATTGTGTTTATTGTATTGATTTATCATGTTTCCAATTAGCACCAAATGAAAGCCTTAAAATCACTATTACTACTGGAGCATGGAATCAACAAAACACTGCCGGAACTGCTAATGTAGTTTATAATCCTTTCTTCTTCAATAATAATAACGCTCCTGGTAATCGTTATCAATCTACAGCCATTATTGCTGATTTATTCTGCGACCAAGTATTGCGTTTAATACCAGATAGAAGAGTCGAATTAGCTACAATGATAACAACTGATAAGAAAGAAGTTGAAAATTCAAATATGGCTTAAATTGATTTGATTTCATTTTGTTTAAGAATATTTTTATCATTTAATTTCATTTGCTTTGATAATATTTTTAAACAATTAAATGTATAAATACAGAGTTAAAGGAAAGGAAATGACTTTCGACACATCAAAACTGAATGAAAAAGATAAATTAAGATGGGAAAAATTAGGAAAGATAGGCAAATTAAGAATGATTGAATCATATAATTTAAATGATAAATCCGGTGTTCCTGGTGATTATATTGATGTTAAAACAGTTAAAGATAAACCACAAAATGAAAGATTAGCTAAATTAAGAATTGAAGAACAAAAGAAAACAGAGTTAGATAAAATCAAAGAAAGAATGAATTTAACAAAAGATGATGAATTACAATTAATGGAAGATGTAATGATTGATGAAGAAAAATTATTATTGGGTGATGATATTAAGAAAATAACTGATAAGAATCCAAATGCTAAAATATCAGATTTGGAAAAAGTTTATGTTGATAAAATAGAACAATTAACAGCTAATGAAATAGGAACTATTAATGCTAAAAATGTAGATACTATAAATGCTAGTAGTGTTAATAAATTATTGTTTGATGTTGAGAAATTAACCGATGATTTAGTTAATCCTTTGCGTCCTGTTCTTGAAAATCTAATTGAAAGACATGGTGATGATAGACGCGTTTTAGAATTGGCAGATAGAAATGATATTCAAGGTTTAATGGATGAATTAAGAAGATTAAACGATAATACAACAATTAATGAAATCAAAAATAACATTGATTTATTGAAATCACAAGTAGAGAGATTAACCGGATTAAATGCTGATATTGAATCATTACAAAATATAGCTGATATGAACTCAACCCAATTAAAAGAAGTGCTTGATAAAATTAAGAATGAACCAAATCCAATTAAAAGAGTTGATGAAATTAAAACATTAGAATCAACAGGTAAAACAAGTGATTCACAATTTAATGAATTAAAAGAAATGATTGAAAAATTAATGGATGAACAATTAACAAAAGAACAAGTTCAAGAAATTATTAATGATGAATCATTGTTTAAAGATTTGAAGGATGAATTAAAAACTGAATTTGGAGATAAAGCACAAACTGTAATTGATAAAATTGATTCTGTCAATAAAAATTCAGTCAATAAAGATTCTGAAGAACCAGGAGATATTAAACAAGTATTGACTGAAATCAAAAATATATTAACGAGTAGTAAAGAACATAAAGATATAACGATTGATGATATTAAAACAGCATTGAAAGAAAATAGAGAAGCATTATCTAAAGAAATTGATGAAATATTGAAAACTAAATTCAATGAATATAAAGAAGCTGTCATGGGTAAAACTAAATTGACAGAAAACAAAGATGATATTTTGAAAGGTATATTTAATGAATTAATTAATAAATACCCTGATGAATTTGTAAATATTGCTAAAAATGAATTAACTGATGAAAAGCATAAAGAAATAATATTAAATACATTCAATGTGATGAAAACAACATTAATCGATGCTTTAAAAGATTTAATTGAAACGAATAAAAAATGTGTTATTGGTAGAAGTAATGGTGAAACAAGAACTGGTAATATATATTATTCACCATATATTACATTTAATGAAGATAATTGGGATGCTTTATTGATTAATGCTATTAAATCAAATGAAAATTTACGTATTTTACCATCAGCAACTGAAAAATCAACATCACAATTAAACAAAGCATATGTAGGTTATGATAAAATGATTGAATTAATGGAAGATTTTGTTAGACAAAATCAAATATTAATAAATAGAAATAGTGGTTCTATATTTTCAAAAATTAAAGGTAAATTAACAAGTGATGATGTTAAGAAAGATATTAATTTATTGAAGGATGAGGTTAAAAGTTTGAGAAATGAAGTGAAAAGTTTAAATGATAAATTAAAGGAAATGAAAATTCAATTCTCTGAATCAAAGGAAATTCAAGAATCAAAACCAATTCAAGAATCAAAACCAGCGAATAATTTTCTAAATGATATTATTAAACATAAAGACTTAAAACATGTTGAAATTGCGGCAGCGAATGAAAACTCAATTCCAAAAAATAAGGATGAGGGTATAATTGGCGATTTAAAAGATATGATGAAAAAACGTAGGGAAGATATTGAACCTGATGAATATTCAGAAGATGAAGATGTTGATTGGGCAGCAGGATTGAAAAGACCAAGAAGAAAAATAATATCGTATAATGAATTTAAAGATTTAATTTAAATTAGGTATTAAAACAATTATTTTTAAACATTTAAATGTATATTCCGCAAAATAGTTGTAAAACTCAAGGGTTAAGAAAAGCTTATATCAATTCATTGACTAATGATAGACACTATTCAATTAAGCAAATTAGAAACATAGATAAGAATTTGGCAAGAACATATACAAATGCTAAATATTATGGAGGCAGCCTTAAATCATTCTGGAATAAGGTTAAGAGATTCGGCAAACACATTATTAATTCAGCAATTAACACAACTCGTAATATGTATAAACCGGCTAAATGGATTATTAATAAATTGGCTAATTCTAAAACTGCTGAAAGTGTAATTAATGGTGTTGGTAATGCTGTTGGTGCTGCTGTTGGTGTTCCTGGTTTAGGAGCAATGATTAATACCGGTTTGAAATCTGCCGATACAATAAGTGATTCAATAGAAAATATAATTAAGAATATAATGAATAAGAATCCTAATTTGACATTTGAAGAAGTGAAGAAATTAATTAATAAAGTCAAGACAACAACTGAAAATGTTGTAAATAGTACTAATATATCACAAGCTGAAAAGGATAAAGTGAAAGAGAACGTTAATAAGATTTATAACAAATTGCCAGATGTAATTAAAACAGAAGGATTTAAGAAAGTTGATGAAGCTGCCGGTTATCTTCCTGTTGTAGATTTCAGCACATTAAAACAGAAAGAATTGAAAGGAAAAGGTGGAGTCATTCATCCTAAATATAGAGTTATCAAACCAATGATTATAACTAAATATAAAGAATTGTTTAAAGATTTACCAACATATAAAGCTGATAGTGTTGGAAGTGTAGCAGGTGCTATTGTAGGTAAAAAAATAGCTTCTAAACCAAAAGAAAAGGATGAATGTAGTGGAAGGGTTGGATTATCTGGCGGTAATGGTGGAAGAGTTAATTTATCAGGTAAAGCTGAAAAGAACATGACAGGTAATTCAGACTTGATAAATAAATTGAGAGCTAAATTAAATAAATAAAATTAAAATATTAAAATTAAATATGAAATTTATATTTTTCATTTAAAATAAATGAGTGGAAATTTAATTTCATCTATACCTGTAATATCAAATCCAGAACCAGAATTAAGTTCAGAAGAAGGTAAAACAATTAATTTCGATGATGCTTTCATTCAATATTATATTAATCATGATAAGAATTTCAAAAAGTATTTTAAGATTACCAATACTAAATTAATTAAAGAACATCAAGATGTATTTAATATCAAAAATAGATTGATTAATATTCTACCTGATAAAATTGAAGAAGCTAAAAATATATTGCGTGAATACTTCGATGATTTGAAGAATCAAAAGACATATAAATCTAAACAAAAATATACATTGAAAACAACAGGTGAAACAAAAGAATATGAAAATGAAATTCAATATAGATATAAACCAAAGGTTAAGAAATTCGACTTCTTGAGAAATAATGAAAAGGTTGTTAAAATTTTGAATGATGATAATGTTAGACCATGTGATAAAGTACATTTAATTTATGATGTATTGAGTGATGATGAAAAAAAACAAGTTTGTATATCTAATTTATCAAATTTCGTATATAGAGAAGGTTATAAGAAATGAATGTTGATAAATGACTAAAAAAATGAAGCGAAGCAATTTTCATTTGATTTAATAATATTTTTGATTTACATATTAAATCCATTAATGTTTATGTTTTCTCTAACTTCTAATAATTCAACTAATTTTGATTTATCACAAATTACTAATATAGTATTCCATGTTTTTGAATTCAATGTATATTTAGTTTTCTTGTATAATGCTGATTTATAACCTAATGCTTTAATGAATTCTGTCTTCTGTTTTGCTGGAATATTGAATAATTTTGATATTTGGAAAGCTACTAATCCATTATTATCTTTTGTATATGGAGTTAATATTTTATGTTCTAAATCAAGGTTATATAAACTATCTAACATAATATATGGTTTCTTCTCATCATTTTCAATTAATTCATTGATTCTATCCTTTGCCAAATCTGTATATTTTTCAACTTTATATTGTGATGGTTGAGCTCTTCCAAATGTACGTGTTGAAATATCCAAATCCATAATATATTTATATAAAGCATTTCTGAATTTATACATGAATATATGATTTCTATCATTATGAGCTTTATACTTATCAACTAATGAATAATAATCTGAACCTTTCAAAGCATCAACATTTCCATTATTTTCAAATGGTTCAAATTCAATAAGTACATAACGAGACATTAAAGCTGTATCAGTGAAATCAAAAGCTCCATTTAATGTTTCTGAATTTGATAATAAAACATATATACCATTATTTTTATATGATTGAATATCTTGAACACATTTAACTCTAGCTCCATTAATTGTATTATCGGTGAATTGTTTTAATTTGCTTGAACATTGTTCAATTGTATGTTTGCCTTTTTCAACTTCATTATATACGGTGAATAAATAATTGTAAGTATCAGTGAATGTTGAATCTAAACAATTTAATGAATCATCATTTAATCCAGCTAAACCGAAGAAGTCTTTAATTATCTTACTGAAGAATAATGATTTACCAGTAGCACCAAATGTATCGACGCCGATGAATCCTTTTTCAGGTTTTTCACCTTTAACCAATAAATATTTAATACTTCTGAGGAATTCTTGAATTGGATTATCAATTTCTTTTCTATTTTCAATATCTTCAGGATTATCGTATGTTTTACATTCTTTAACTAATCTATTTTCAAATAATTTAATGATTGCTTTAACATCTTCATATGCTTCTTTATCGACTTTATCAACTGAATAACCATTTAATTTAAATCTAGTTATGCCATCTTGATTATATTCATCGAAATATCTATCAATTAATTTAATAAATACATCGGCTGATAATATAATTTCCTTCTTTCTCTTTGAACTTCCTAATTCTGCTAATCTGTGTTTGAATAATTTATTCAATAATTCATTTTCATGTTCAATTTCTTCTTCATCCGAATAAACATTTTCACGATGTGATGCTATACTTTGAGTTATATTACCTTCATCATCTTCCCATAAATCATTTTCGGAAATAGTACATCTTAAACATGATGGGTAAAATTTAGCAACATAAGCATTTGGTCTTCCTCCATAACTGTATTCTTGAATTCCATTTTTACAATTATAATAGCATTTACCATTAGAAGCTAAAGCAAATGAACCAGTTAATACTTCAATTAATTCTTTAAATGTTTTACATCTAATCATGTCTTCAACTTTATGTTGTCCAAAATGTTTAGGTTGTACATAATTATTTGATGATAAATCAGTGATGGTATAATCAAATTCATTTGGTATTAATTGCTTGATGAATGATAATAAAACGTTTGGATGTGGTGAGAATGTCTTTTGATTATTCAAGAATGTTATTTGGGAGAATAAATGGTCATGTTCTCCATTTAATAAACAATCTATTTGTGTTTTAGTTATTGGTTGATTAACTGATTTCTTATACATTACATATTTACCTAACCATGACCAACGACCGGAAAATGAAGAATCAATTAATTTTGATGAATCAAGCATTTTAATTATAGATTCAATATTATCTCTTTCTTGACCTCCATATATTAATTTAACTGAATATTCATGTTTTGTTGTATTGAAATGAATTGGATTATATTGTTCTTTATTATGAATGTTGATTGGATTTAATTTAATGATGGTTAATTTTACTCTTGTATTATAATAAGTGATAAATTGGTCTAATTTTTGTTCATCAGTTAAATTTAATACTTGTTTATCTTCTGGATGGTCTGATAATCCAGTTTTAGGACTTCCCATATGTCTTAATGTTCCTGTTAAATATGGTGCTTTATCAAATGCTGGATACTTGCTTAAATAAGCATAAGCATTATTAATTCTAGCTATGAATTCAAGAACATGAATTTTAATATCGGCAAATACAATATGAAGAGATAAAGCTTTACCTGAATTTGGTTTATGTTGAATTATTTCATATCCTAATTTAACTGGTTGGAAATTTTGATTATTAGCAATTAATTCTTGTTGATATGCTTGAATGTTTGAATACCCTATAATTGATAATCTGTGATAATCAGTTGCTTCAGGTAATACATATTTTAAGAAATCATTAACTAATCCATGACATGTTGAGATAGCATCAATTATTGTTGTACCTTCTGGAAGTGTTGATAAATCATAATCAATGAATGGTGAAATGTATTCATAATCTCTACCAATTGTATTAAAGCATGTTTTAGCATATTCACAACCATAAGCATTATAAGAAGCATAAGGTAATAATTCATAACATGAAAATGATAATAACATATTGATTGATGACATTGAAACATCAGTAAATTCACCTAATTGTTGTGTTTCTATTTGTCCTTTATATTGAGTGGTGAATTCATTTTTACATGTTATTGTTTTAGTAGCAGTGATATTTTCAACTTGTGGAATACCTAATTTACTACGCTTTTTAACATCTGAAACAGTGTTAATGTAGTGGTTAACTGTATCAATCTTTTGTGTTGCTGAATGATGTGTATTTGATGAATTAATTCTTGTTCTTACTGATTTAAGTAATTCAAATTCTAAATCATATGGTAATGTAGCATATTTAGCTAATTCTTGTTTGTCTGAATCAGTTTGTAATTCTTTAGGTAATCTTTTGATTTCTTCACAATATTCAATATAATTAATGAAATCATCATAATCTTTCATTTCATCTGCTGATTGTGGATTGAATAATTGATTGTACATGATGATGATTTTATTAATTTCATTAGTCAATTTAAGTTTTGATTCTGGAATTGGCTTGGATACTGGTTTAGACTCTGGAATGGGTTGTTGAGGTTGTAATTTAGGTTGTTGTTGAGGTAATTCAAATGATGAACTATCAATTTCATTGTTTAAGAATTCAATTTCTGAGTAATCGAAATCTGAGATGTTTGAACTCATATTTTTATTAATATAAAAAAATATAATTTGATTTAAAAATCGATTTAATTATTTGATCAAAAATAAATGAAAAATTCAATAGAATTCAATGAAATTTCAAAGTCAATAGAAATTGTAAGTTTTGACTGGATGACCTGATAATGTGCCATATGTGAAAATGTGATTCGATTCAATTGGTTTTAAAGCATGCTTTCTATTTAATGTTAAATATGATGAACCTTTACCATTTGGATTAGGAAAATATAATCTACGAATATTAGGATTATTTCCACAAATCCATAATTTGAAACTAGTATTTGGATGTCTTAAATCAAATATTGAATGATAATCTATTTTATTTCCATTTTTCGAAATAATAGAATCTTTAGATGGTAAATAACCATGTTTATTACTTCTTACAACTGAATTATTAGGTAATGTCATGATTTGATTAATATTGAGATTTGCTAATAAAATGATTCCATTGTAATAATCAATGTATCCAAAATCAGTAATATTATAATCTTGAGGGTTATCAAATCCACATTTAATGAATGTATCATGATTTAATTTAAATGTAGTAATTCCATGAAATAGAATTGATGCTATACGATTTTCACGATAATGATTAAATATTCTAATTGTTAGTAATTCCATTTCATTAATTCTGATTCTTGTGAATTGAGTATGTTTTGATTTATGTTTTGATGATGCGCAAGCTCTCAGACATCCTTCGGATGATGAATCAAGATGATTTTGATTTGATGATTTTGATGATAATTGTTTATAATTAATATAATTTGATTGTTCAGCTGCTACTATTGATTCATATGAAGGAATATTGATGTTGAACATGTCATTGTTATGAATATTGAATAAGTTATTGAGTTGTTCTCTATGTCTAATATTAAGCTTTTTAAGATACTTGGATAATATGAAAACATCGATTGATTGAGTGAAATCATGTCTTCTAAATGAGAATTCACCATTTCCATTAGTGATTGGCTTAACTCCACGTTTGATTAGTAGATATACAATTTTCAATGCTTTCAATTCATCTTGAGATGATAATTTGAACATTCTAAATGTATTCATTTTAATTAATTTAAAAAAATATATTTGAATAAAATAATTGAATTTGATGATTTGAGGATGTCGATTGTTCTGAAATCATGAATTTTATCGTGCCTCAGAATGAATTTGAGATGAATTGAGGTTTCAAAATCTATTTACCATGCTTTGAAAAACGTTAAATTACCGCATAATGTGATGATAATTACCAATGAAAACGATGGTTTGTGTGGTCAATTTTGTGAA
>Ga0247609_10001860_pt1 | contig 23667 bp, 19 predicted proteins | sample 172DNAGHGlowgp2_FD_193487 | JGI IMG/M metagenome (GOLD analysis project Ga0247609, IMG submission 193487) | Sheep rumen microbial communities from Palmerston North, Manawatu-Wanganui, New Zealand - 1728 DNA GHGlow gp2 | ecosystem: Host-associated > Mammals > Digestive system > Stomach > Rumen ...
GAGGACTTGATTTCGACAGGGACAACCTTGTGGCCGTGCGATAGCAGAAAATCAATCTCGTAGTAATGCGTGCTGTTTTCTTTTTGCCAGGTGTGGTAATACAGTTCCCTGTCGCTTGATGCTATAATCTGGGCCGCGACATTTTCGTACAGGTAGCCTAAATCGGCATCCAGCTTGTCGCTCAGAAGTTTCTTGTAAATCTCGTTGGTCTGTTTCGAGTTATCGAACATCAGCGAAATAAAAAGCCCCGTATCGGCGGTGTAGAGTTTGAACTTGTTCAAATCCTTTGTCTGCGCGAGAGCCGAGGCCGGGTTTGCCACGTGGTAGCAGGCAAGCACCGTCTTGGAGTCCATCAGTTCAAAAAAGCGTTCCTCGTCTTTTGGCGTTTTCTGCTTGCCCGTCGCCGCGGTGATGACGAAGTTCTTTTTCTTCAGCGCGAGCTGGCTCGGGATAGCCTTGTAGATGTTGGACAGGCGGCCCGTCGGGTCCAGTTTTTTCAAGTCGTCAAAATACAGGTCGTTGATTTTCCGCTTGATGCCGTCGATGACCTCGAAGTTTTCTTTGCGGATGTACGCGTCAACTGCTTGCGGCATGCCGCCGACAGCCATGTAAAGCCGAAAGTCGCGCATCAGGCTCCTGTTGGTGGCGTTCCCGATAGCCGTCTTGGCCTTGTAGATTTCGCGTATCACCGCAGGATCCTTGCCGATGGCCCACATGAATTCCTCGTAATCCATGGGATAGACGTTAATCTTGTGTTCTTCGGAGGGGATGACGATTCCCTGGATGTTCTTTTTGATAGATATGAGCGACCCTGTTTCTATGTAGTCGTAGCGGCCATCTTGAACAAGGTATTTGATTGCCTGGCGCACCTTGGGCTGGAGCTGGATTTCGTCGAAGATAATCGCGGACTTGCGTTCCTTGAGGTTTACGCCTGTTTCTGCCTGGAGGCGCAAAAAGAAAAGGTCCGGCTTGGAAATATCGCGAAAGACATCCAGCAGCTCGTCCGTGACATTGGCGAAGTCAATCCGGATGTAGGATTCGTATTCGTTCTTGGCGAATTCCTCGGCGATGGTGGATTTGCCCACACGTCGCGCACCCTCCAGCAGGCAGGCATACCGCCCGGAGTAAGTCTGTTTCCACTCCTTCAATTTGTCGTATGCCTTGCGTTTGAACATGCTTCCTCGCCGTTTTTATCCAAAAATTATAGATTTTTCAACATAAATATACCCTAAAATTATAGATATTTCAACATAAAATCTGTTAAAAATTATAGATTTTTCAATGAAAATAGCGGCAAATCGCGAAATTTGACGAAATTTCGGCATTTTTGGCTCCTTTTGCAAAAAAGGACCGTCCCGGATGCACCGAGCATTACGTGCTGCCCGGGCAGCTAGGTTAACTACATTTGCGAAAGCGCATATAGCGGACATATTTCAACATGGCGGATGGCGTTATTATCAAGGGAATCGACATAATCGAATTCGCCAAAGTTTTCAAGGGAACAGCGATAGGCGTTCGTCAACTTCTTTTCCCGCATCATAATCCAAAGGCTTTTCATTCCGCCTTGCGTTCCCGCCTTCACTTCTATAGGCGTTACGCGTGCATTGTGAGCATCTAGATAATCTACCTCCGCTAGGCTATTTCTTTGAGTTCGGCTCCAGTAGAAAATTTCATGACGAATGTTTGGCGTTTTATATCTGAGGATTTCCAGCCCCGCGACCATTTCGGCTAATGCGCCCTTGTTGACCAAATCAGCTCCGCTCGCAGTTAATATCTGCGAAACAATCTCGGAAATATCGCCCAAATTCAAATTTTGGAGTCTAAGCTGTAAGCCAGGATCCAGCAAGAGTACCTTTTGCATTCCCGAGTCAGCTTCACTCCCCAAGGGAAGCCCATTGGCGCTCGACCTTGTAACAGGGATAGCGAGTCCAGCAAGAGTCAACAGATGCAGGGCTTCCTGAACTTTTTCAGTCCTATATTCCCCGACCTTCGAATAAGTAAATTTATGCGTAATCTGGGAAGCGATACTCCGAAATGTTTTTCTTAACAAGGTCGGATCGACCTTCTTTTTGTATTTCGCAAAATCATCTTCGTACGTGACTAGAATGTCGTCTTGGATAGCTTGACATTCCAGGTAATCATGGCTTTGAACCCATCTTACCACAGATTCGGGCATTCCGCCTACCAACATGTATGTTCTGAAGTACTCCACCAGTTTGTCGTGAACGGTTTGCGGCAAGGACTTTTGTGGGGACGATTGGTTCCTGACTTTTAACAGGGCTATTTGTCCATTTGCTTCGAGAAACTCATCAAAAGTCATCGGATGCATGAACATGGAATGGATCCGCCCCACGCCGAATGTCGGTATGTCGTTAAGCGCAAATTCCAACAGTGATCCCGCCGCCACGACGTGTAAATCGGGCATGTCTTCCTTGAAAAAGCGCAGGGACATAATAGCATCCACACATCCCTGAACCTCGTCCAAGAATAGGAGCGTTTTCCCTGCAACAATCGGAGTCCCCGTAATGGCGGAAAGTTCAGAAACAATGCGGGATACATCCAAATTAGTCGTAAAGACTGCCTTGAATTCAGGATGCTTTTCAAAATTGATCTCGACCATGTGTTCGAAATTTTCGCCTAGGTGGCGGACCGCGCTGGACTTGCCCACCTGGCGGGCTCCCCGCAATAAAAGCGGTTTATGTTTGGGGGAATTGGCCCATTCCTTTAAATACCTGTCAATCAGCCTGTTAAAGTACATTTTGACCGCCTTTTGTAAAAATCCAAAGATAAATATATAACTTTCTTGTAAAAATCCAAAGAAATAATTCAATAAATTTTGTAAAAATCCAAAGAAATGACATAAAGTGCTCCTTTTCATAAAAAAAGGACCGTCCCGCCTTTACGCGGAAACGATCCTTAATATCACCCTTTCCGGCGCGTTCTCCGCCGCAATGTAGTCCTTCATCTGCTTGAAAAGGCGGATAAGGGCCTTGCTTTGGGCGGTCGCCTGTTCGCCCTTGAGAACCGTCATGAGCATGTAGATGCCTTGCTCGGTGAAGGCGTAGGGACTGGTTTTTGAGTATTTTCCCTGTTCTAGGGTCAAAAATTTTGACCCTAGAATTTCGCGATATTCCGTCCTCGTTAACTGGAACCGAAAATCATCGTCAAATTTTTCAATATTATTCTTGACCTGCTGATTGAAAGCCTTGGTCGAATACCCGTAAATCTCCGCCAAATCGGCATCGAGCATGACCTTTACCCCGCGGATGGTATATATTCGCGACTTGAGCAAATCCTCGTCTATCAGGGAAAATTCGGGCTTTTTCGGCGCAACGGCCCCGGCCGCACTGGCCGCAACATCTTTCTTCATCGTCAACTCCTCTGGCATACAAGCGTAAAAAAATACCAAAGACTGCACACTTGTGCACTATAATATAAATTCAAAAATTCAGTTTGTCAATAGGCCCGCGCGATTTTCTGAAAATTATTTTGATGGGGGAGGTCTCCCCCTCGCTTTCCTTCGCCAACCACAGGTCCCAAGGTCCCTGAGCTTGCCGAAGGGCCGCTACCCTCTCGCCTAGTGGGCTCTGCCCCCTAACACCCCCGAAAGCGACGCGATTCCGAACCGTACTTTGTCGCCATGCGCAACCCCGAGGCATTCGAGAAGTACGACGTGGGATTTCCGCCGAAGGAAAAGCTCGTGCTGCCCGGGCAGCTAGGCTAAAACGAACCTGCGTAGGGGAGGGCCCTCCCCTCGCTCCTGCCACATGTCATCCCCGCGAAGGCGGGGATCTACATGCGTCATCCGCTACTCCTTCTCCTAGGGGCGTGGCCCCTAAAACCCCGGACTCGTATGAATTTTAATCTTGATTGTATAGGTAGTTTTTGAGATCCAATGCCGATTTGTTACGCTCTTCGCATAATTGATTTAAACGATTCATCCATTTGTTTGTTTTGTCTATGGAATGGTTAATTCGTTGGAGTATGTTGGGGTCGTGTGTTCTTTCGTAAGCGTACTGTAATTGTCTTATTAAAAGTTGTTCTTGACGTATGAATTTATTGTAATCTTCGATTTTTTTGTCATAGAAAAAAATTAAATTTCTAATGTCTGATACGTCTGGTCTTTCTGGATAAAGACTGTTTTTTGGGGGTGTAGGAATGGTTGTTTTTATTTCATCAATAACTGCTTTGGGGATGCTGGCGCCCTTCTCTTTTGCATAGTTAATGAAATTTTCTGTTGTATAAAATAAAATGGCTTTTTCAGTTTTGTTATAAAATTCTTGTATTAACTCTACTCTTGGTCCTAAAGTTTTTCCTTTAACAATGCTCCACCAATCTTCTTTTTGGTCGTTTGTTATGTAAATTATATCCACTTTATTTTCTTTTGAATACTCTAGTATTTCTTTCCAAGCGAAATAATCCCCGTATTCACTGTCGTCTCCTCTTTTGGATTTTTCGCAGTCTTTATATCCAGGAGGAATTTTTTTCTCGTATCTTTTTTTCCCTTCTTTAATTCTTTCTTCTTTTTCCTCTTCACTAGGTTTTTTTCCTACACGATTGTCGAAGAAGGTTAAAATTTCATTTAATAATGGGTCTTCGGATGGATTTGTGACGCTTAAATCCTTTTCTTTTCTTTCGTTTATCCATTTATTGATATTATCGTGAAGATCTTTCAAACATTGGTCATCGCTTGGTAGTCGCAAATTGTTTTGTAGTTCTTCAATAAATCGATCTCCTTCTTTTATTAGCTCATTATATCGATGTACAGTGTCAAAAATGACAGTGGGCCTGTCTTTCATGAATTCATATGCGACTTGATATGGAATCCATATGCGATTATTTACGTTTTTTATAGAGTCTAATAATGCGTTTCGTGTGGCTGCGGTGTATCTATATAAATTCAGTAAAACATTTGTGTCAAAAACAAAGATTGCTTTTTTCCAAATGGCGTCTTTCTCTTTATCTGTTAAATTTAAGTATTCTTTAATTGCGTTTCTCATGTTTTGATCCTATTATTATTTTATTCTAAATAAACAATTTGCGTACAAATTGTCAAGTGTTATTTTTATTATTTTTAATGTGGCTGAATTCTATGAAAAAACGCAAACTAATGATGAAAGAATAAATAAGAACTATAAAAATATGGCGTCGGAGTTGTCCGGCGCCCTGTTCTTTAGACTTTCTTTGTTACGTCCAGGAAGTAGTACTTATACGTTTTTGAGCTATTTCTCACGTTCAATGATTTCCAGACAATTTGATGCGAGCCCTTGATTGACAGGTACTGTTTTGGTTCGTCATCTTTATTGCCTGTTGGTTTGAATACTTTTTCCGCAACGTAGGGTATGTCCTTTTTCGTGTCTGTTCGGAAATAGCTGTAGATATCTTTTGTTATGAGGTCGCCTTCTGCGGAGTAAAACAGTTTGTCATCAACTAGAGTCAGGCAAAAGGTCTTTTCAAACCCATTCGCGGGCCCGTACATTTTCGAAACGTCTTCCATAAACCGGATATCCTTGCAGAAACTGTACATTTGTTCGGGATGTTGTCCGTTTCTGGGGAACTTCAGCTCGATTGCGGCAAGCCTCTCCTGATTGGGAGATAGTACGATAATGTCAATCTCGGACTTCGACTTGCATTCGTATTCGCCGTTAGCATTCTTTTTGGTGTTGATGCTGATTTCTATTTGCAGGTCCTTGACGTTTCTTTCGAACTGGACCTTATAGCCCTCTCCAAGTTCATTTCTTAGGTGGATGCCCAATTCATGCTGCAGCGAGAACTCGTTGTATATATAACAGTCATCATCGTTTAGTTTTTTAGGCAATTCTTTGCTGAGGAACTCTCTGATGATGCTTGCCACGTTTTTTTCGGCCATATTGCCTCGCTATGGAAATGTCCTTGTTACACGAACTTGATTACGAGCTGCTTGCCGAGGGCATGCGCCAGCTTGTAGAGCGTCTCGACGGAAGGCGAGCCCTTCGGAGTCTCGAAGCGCTGGTAAGCCTGCGGGGTCATTTTTGCGCGACGCGCCACCTCGCTCTTCTTTTGGCCCCTTCGGGCCTCGAAGAGTTTGTACGCGATTTCGATTCGCGGGGAAAGCTCGACTGCGTAGAGCCCCTTGTCGGGATTGGGCTCCGTCTTGGGAAGGATCATCGTGTTGCCGAGATTCAGGTCGCATTCCATCGCACCGTCGAGGGCGTCCTTCGCCTGCTTGAGGGCCTCCTCCGGTGTGTCGCCGAACGCGTTCACGTTGGGCAGGTCGGGGAACGAAACCATGTACCCCACGTACTTGTCTTCTTTGATTTTCGCTGCGTAATTCATGGTGAATCTTTAAACTTTGTAGATTAAAATACAATATATTTGTTTAAAAGTCAATGGTTTGGTTTATAAATTTTGGACGATTTCGGCATTTTTGAGCCCATGCCCGAAATGGCTTGATTGGCTGGAAAAGTCGCGGCCAAACGCAAAATCGGTATAAAAAATATCGAAAACGCGCTTGACTGGCTAAAAAATGGGTGGAAAAAAATATTTTGAAAAAAAACGCCCTTTTATAAGACGCAACGCGGTATTTATATGTCGCCTAAACAAGGAGTGCATATGAAAATCAAGGAAGTCATGAATCAAGTAAAAACGAGTTATGAACGTAACCTCGCTAATACCTACCCCTTATGGGGGCATCTGGGTTTTGTCGAACGCAATCAGACCTTTAATTTTTGCAGCCAGTATGAAAAATTGTTCAACAATCCTAAGCTCTCTATTTGGCAAGAGGTAAACCTGAACGAGACCAGAGAGCATATCGATAGCCTTATTATAGATGGGGATACCGCCTATCTTATAGAGGCCAAGCGCCTGCAAAGCGAAAAATCGGTAGATGCGATCGAAGAAGATATGGTGCGGATGGAAAAGATTGTGAAAAAGTCGGCCGAATCGGAAGATGGCGTGTTGTGCGGACTAAAACAGGTCAATAAAATTGTCTTTATCGTTTTAGCGGATTTTTGGCTTCCTCGTCAAAAAGGGCGGGCAAAGAAACAGGCTCATAGAGAAAGTTTCGATAGGCTGTGCCAGGAAATGCACTACGAGACAGTCTTTTCTGAGGAGATTTTAGCCGGTGGGACTTCGCCTGTGTCTGATGCCGAGGAATATCATCTAATTTGCGTTATGAAATCCTAGCCATTTATTTGAAAGCAATGGCCTGGGATTTGAACTGTAAAAAGAGATATTCTGAACTGCTACTCCCGTTTTTCGCTGAATTTCGGAAGTAGAACTTCCGTTTTTCTCACTTTTTTTTGTGGAATTTCCTTGTATCGAGGTCAAATTTTTTGACCTCGATAATTCTGCCAAATCAGCATTGAACTATCGCAAAATTTGCGACAGTTGGAATATCCTTGAGTTCTTCTACATCGTCAGTCCCTCTGGCGCCGTTTTGATGTATATTATTTGCGATGCTTATTATTTCTTACAGACCGTGCGATGACCAGTTCTGGATCGGCTGCACGATGGCCGAGGCCGGTGCTGAACTGAAAACCATCAAGCCTATCGTAAGGGACTAGCCGTATGTTCGAATTCTTCAGATACTTCAAGGGCGAAATGGAAAATCCCTTCGAGGGCGTGGAACAGAACAAGGCGATGCTCTGGTTCTACGAGCAAGGTTATTCCATCACGGGCGACGAAAGAGGCCTGATTGACGAGTACAGATGCTACGTGAGGGAATTTCGTGAAGACGACGGCGTGCCCGAAGGCTACAAGGCGCTACTGTTCAACCGGTACATGAAAATGTCCTTTTCCGTAGTTGACTCAATCCCAGATTTCAAGGCCTTTTACGAGGAATACTACGGATGAATTTATTGGAGGGGGAGGGCTCCCCCTCGCTGCAACCGCCTTCGGCGTTTTCCGCTACCCCCCTCCGGGATGTCTTGTTTTTCAAAGCCCGTATTTTAAGGAGACTTTCAGGATTCGGCCATTTCGAACAAGGGTCATATTCCATATGTCGCCTATTTTTGCGGAACGCCTTACATCATAGAAGTCTTTTTTTGTGTATATCTTTCTGTCGTTTATCTGAGTAATGATATCGCCATGAAGGATATTTGCAAAATATGCTACAGTGTTTTTGTACACGATGTTTATTAAACTGCCTGTGTTTTGACCGGATTGTTCGCGATCACTTTGGGATAAGTCGGATACGGCAAAACCGGGGGCATATTGCATTCTGTAGCTTTTTGGGATAGGAACAAATAAGTAGGCGGAAAAGTCGTATCTGTCAACTGAATATGAATGTGCAGAATAAGATGTGGTCGTGTAGGTGTGTGGGTAACCATTGTAATCAATATGTGAATGATATTGTGTATGCGGGACGGAATAGACTCCACTTTGGGTGTTTGTGTATCTCCTTTCCCAAATAGCAATCTTTGCCTTTTCTTTTTTGCAGAGTTGGATTAATTCCTGGTGTACGAAGTAGTCGTCCTTGTTTGGACCATTAAAACCGGAGTAGCCAATACTCCAGTACCAATTTGATGAGATTTCTCTATATTTTGTAATTAAATCGGAGGTTTTTATTATTGTAGGAGATTCTCCATCTTCGAGGAAAGCCTCTTCCGGGAGTTCGCCGTCTTCATACCAGGGGTCATAAAATTTGCTAAAATCGGTAGCGCATCCGACAAGAAAAATGGATAGTATGCTGATTAAAGTGAAACATTTCATTTTATTATCCCAGGTAATTCGCTAAATTTCAAATATAAAAAAAGCCAGCAACGCTGGCATTCGGTGAAAAATATAATGCTCTTTAAACAATCCAGGGCAATTGAACGGGAGGCAAAGAATGCCTGTTGAATGCGTCCATAATTGTTCCGCGCAATATTGTCCACAATGTGCGATTCAGCTGTTTTTCCACGAAGAATTTTTTTAGTTCTTCATCTTTTAATAATTCCGAAGTTTTTTTCACATCAATAGATTTGAAAGAAATCATGATGATGTATTCTGTTTTAAAATATGCTTTCCCTTCGCAGGAGAACTTGAATACATATTTTACTCGGAAGGTGACGGTGTCATCTTTGATTAAGGGATCTTCCTTGGCGAAGGCTTGTCCGGAATCGATTGTGATTTCCTTTCCCAAGGCCAAATTTTCTGGTACGCATAAAACAGACTCATGAGAATCCATGAAGCGGACATCAAATGATGGAAGAAGTTTTATAAGGTGTTGAAATTTTTCTTTCATACAGTCCCTCTTGTTTTAGCCTGCTAATTTCTGCGTTTCGGTCATTGAAGAAAAATTTTCTGTTTTGACCGAAACTGGAGCATAATAACTTACTGTATTCCAGGGTTTTCTGGAATTGCACTCGCATTTGCCCCAGTTTTCGAACGTTCTTTTCCACGAAAAGGATGTCTTTGAGAACATGTCGAATTCCGATTCAACTGCATCTCGGATGACTTCATCAAGGTAATCGTTAGTAGTTTTGTTTTCACCATCGGCGAGTTTGCGTACGGTGTCTTGCAAATCGTACGGAACCTGAACGGTCATGTCTTTCATTGGCGTAATCAAGAGCTCTCCGCCGACAGCTTCTGCCATTTTTTGCAATTGCTTGTAAGAGGGGTTTGTCTTCAAGGATGCGATGCGTGAAATGGCGCTCTGGGTTGTTCCCATTTTGTCTGCCACATCTTTTTGGGTCATTCCCAAAGAATCCTTCAGGTAGTCGAAATCCGTCAAGAATGCGGAGAGAGCTTCGTAAGCTTTTACAAAGGCGTGTAACTCTTCGTCTTTTTTTTCAAGTGAGTCCATGTAATCTAAAACTTGATCGTTTTTCATAGCATTTTTCCCTGTTGAACAAGTTCCTTGTACCTTAACATCTTTGTGTGTGCGACGTCAAGCCTCATTGGCTTTTTCTTGTGCTTTAGTTCTAAATCTAAGAGAATAATCGTGTTTTCTTCAGTTTCTGAGAAGCAGAAATAAATTCTAACGACACCACCGCGGGCTTGCTTAGGAATTCGCATTTCGTAAAGCCCTTCTTTATCGCCGGTAAATTTTTCCATTTGCTGGATTTTTAAGTAATTGGTGATGTCTTTTTCTTTTTTCAATTTTTCTAAAAATGACTTTACTCGCAAAAATAAATCGTTTCGCTGCTTTGATAAGTCCGAAAGTTCTTTTCCCACATCTCCGACGAGATCTTTTGGCTCCGTCTCGGGGTCAAAGAATGTTCGTTCTGGAAAGGGTATGAAGTTCATGTATCAAATATAGCAAATATGCTATAATAAGTCAAGAAAAAATGGAGCCTTCTTGCTTGTTTTACAATTTTTGTAAAACAACTCCCTCTGCAAAGGCAGGATATTTACGCTAAATAAGGGGTGGATGCTTCATTTTCGCCCCTGTTTTTAGAGTATAATACGCGCTTTTTTGCCCCAAAAAGCGCTTTTTGTCAACTCAAAGAGCCAATAAGAAGGTATATTGCTTCTGTATAACCTATAATCAATAGGCGATGTTGCCATAAGGATCCCTTTCTATGACCGAAAATGAGCTTGCCTCAACAATCTGGAACATCAAGGAAATCATTCGCGATGATTATGACGATGCCGAAGTCGAAAACGTGATTCTTCCGTTCACGGTATTGCGTCGTCTTGACTGCGTTCTCGAAAGCAAGTACGAAAAAATCAAGAAGGAATACGATGCCGCTCCGGATAATGTCAAAGAAACCAAGCTCATGGTTCTTTTGAAGAAGCATAATCTCCCGTTTTTCAATCTGTCTGGGCTTTCTCTCGAAAAGATTACCAAGGAACCCGCAAAAATCACGGAAAACTTCAAGGCGTATCTCGATGGGTTTACCCCGAATGTCAAGAACATTCTCATTCACTTTGTGACAAAGACAAAGGATGATTCTATTGAGAACGATGCCGAAGCGGACATTGCGGATATCTACAAGGATTTGGCGAGTACGGGTCTGTTGTTCCAAGTAACAGAAGAATTTGTAAAGCTCGATCTTCATCCCGATTCTGTTTCCAACGCCCAGATGGGAACCATTTTCGAAATCGTCATTCAGAAATCGAAGGAATCGACAAACGCAAAGGCGGGTCAATACTTCACCCCGCGCGAAATTGTTCACTTGCTGGTGTCCTTGGTCATGGCGGGCAAGGAACGCGAACTGAATGAACCGGGCAAGATATTCAATATCTATGACCCTTGTTGCGGAACGGGTGGTATGTTGACGGAAGGCAAAAGGTTTATTTTGCAAGCCACCAACAATCCGAATGCAAAAATCAACCTTTATGGTCAGGAACTAAACCACAAGACATACGCCATCGCAAAATCAGATTTGCTGATCAAGGGTGACCTCGTGAGCGAAGACCAAATCCGTCAAGGCAACACCCTTTCGAATGATAGAATCCCCCGCTCGTTCAACTTTATGCTCGCAAACCCTCCTTTTGGAACGGACTGGAGCAAAATTGAAAGCGTTGTCAAGAAAGAGCACGAGAAGAAAGGCGGTCGCTTTGATGCAGGCCTGCCGAGCACTACGGACGGTTCCTTGCTGTTCTTGCAGCACATGATTGCCAAGATGGACAAGAGCGGCTCAAGAATAGGAATCGTTCTAAATGGCTCTCCCTTGTTTAATGGTGATGCTGGCAGCGGCTGGAGCAACATTCGCAAGTCGTTCCTTGACAACAACCTGTTGGACGCCATTGTCGCCTTGCCCAAGAGCCTGTTCTATGGAACGGACATTTCGACATACTTGTGGATTTTGGACAATAAGCGCCCTGAAAACAAGAAAAACAAGGTTCTTTTTATCGACGCAAGTGACAAGGATGCATTTGCAAGCTTGTTGCAGCGCAACATCGGTAAGAAACGTTTTGAAATCAGCGAGAAGGGAATAGAGAAAGTTCTAAAACTCTACAAGAGTTACAAGAATGCATCGATTGAAATTGATGGTGTAAAAACGGAAGTGGCGAAACTTTTGGACTACGATGAATTCTTCTACACCAAGGTCGCCGTTTGCCGCCCATCGAAATTGAAGTTTGTCGATTTCCAGAAAAACTTGAACAAGCAATGGGACGACCTTCCGGCAGGTGCAAAGAAAAATCTTGAAAGATTTAGGGACGAAAAATCGCTAAATGGTGAATTCTATGATGCGGAATTCTTTGACAAGATAAAGAAGATTATAGGCAAGAATGTTCCCGCGGCACTTGCAAAGGATGTTCGCCGGTTGGCGATTGAAGATGAAGACGCCCCGGCAATTTTTGCCACGCCAGGGAAACCTGAATCTGGGTATGTGGCGAATACGGATTTGAATGATAGCGAGAACATTCCGAAGAAGGAGGATATTGACGAATATTTTGAACGCGAAGTCGTTCCCTTTGTAGACAATCCTTGGATGGACCGGTCCAAGGATAAGATTGGCGTGGAATTCCCGTTTACCAAGTTGTTCTATGTGTATAAGCCACTGCGTAGCAATGAAGAAATATTCGCCGACTTGAAGGCTTTGGAAAAAGAAGCTGATGATGACTTTGATGCTTTGATGCAAGAGGATAAGTAATGAAGAAATACAATGCTTATAAACCCTCTGGCGTAGAGTGGATTGGTGATGTACCACAAGGGTGGATTATAGGTAAAATGAAATTCTATACCAATATAATAATGGGACAATCACCAGATGGTAAAGACATAACTGATGATGGTGAAACACCTTTTATGCAAGGAAACGCAGAGTTTACAGAAAAATACCCAAATCCTATTTATTACTGTGAATCTTGCAATAAACATAGTCGCATTGGTGATGTATTGATGTCCGTCAGGGCTCCTGTCGGCGAACTAAATTTATCAGACAAAATATATGGTATTGGTAGAGGGTTGTGTTCCATTAAAGCTTTACAAAATAAACTATTAACACCATTTTTATGGTATTATCTGATGAAATCCAAAAATGATTTCAATTCATTTGCAAATGGAAGTACATTTACAGCTATAACGATAGATGATTTAAAAAATTTTCCTCTAATCCTACCTCCACTTTCCGAACAAACCGCCATTGCCGCCTTCTTGGATGCAAAATGTGCCAAGATAGACAATGTTATGTCTGTGCAGCAGAAACGAATTGACCTTCTAAAAGAATTAAAACAGTCCATTATCACAAATGCCGTTACCAAAGGCCTCGACAAAAATGTTGAATTTAAACCCTCCGGCATAGAATGGATTGGTGATATTCCTGAAAAATGGACTTTGATGAAATTAAAACACATATGCAAAGATGAAAAGTATTCTATCAAAACAGGTCCTTTTGGCTCTCAATTAAAGGGAGAAGATCTTCGTGAAGAAGGTGATGTTCGTGTGTATAATCAACGAAATGTTATAGATGATTGTTTTGATGATGTTCAATTTTTTGTAACATCTGCAAAAGCTAAGGATTTACAGAGTTTTTTTACAAAAGAAAATGATTTGCTTGTGACTTCTAGGGGAACAATTGGTAAGTGTTCTATTTTGCCAAAAACCGCTCCAATGGGAGTTCTTCACCCTTGTTTGATAGCGTTAAGAATTAATGAAAAGAAATGCTCGTTGCGATGGGCCAAATTCTTTATTAATGAATCTGATTGCTTTAAAACCAATGTGTTTCTTAATAGTAACGCTACAACTATTGAAGTAATTTATACAGACACATTGAAAGGAATTTTTATTCCTTTGCCACCGATTAAGGAACAGTTAGAAATAATTTCATATTTGGAACGTAAATGTTCTGCAATAGACAATCAAATTTCAAAGATTGAACGTCAGATTGAATTGCTGAAAGAATACAAGCGGTCTATCATTACGGAGTGCGTCACAGGTAAGCGCAAGGTCTGTTAAAAGTTTTGCAAACGAGGTTTTTATGAACGGTCTGAATCCGTCGGAAAAAGATTTCCAGCAGCACATTGTCGATTGCTTGACTGCTGACAAGAATTTCTATATCGAGCGCAAGTCCTCTGACTTTAACCTCGATGACCTTTGCGACCACGAAGAACTCCTGCGGTTCTTGCGGGCACAGACTGAAAACTGGGGCAAGGTTTGCCGTAAATTTTCTAGCGAACAAGAGGCTCTTGACGCAGTTATCAAGCGTTATAAAGAGCGCCTTCAAAATGAAAGCCTTATCCATATCCTCAATGGTATTGACGATAAGGAATTTAAAATCAAGGGTGTCAAATTAAAATTTGTTCAATATAAACCGGAGCAGGCTCAAGATGACAGCGAGTTTGTAAAACTCTACCGCCAGAACCGTTTTGCCGTCATTCAGGAATTCCATTACACCGATACTGGCGACCATGAAAAAGATAGGATTGATTTAGTATTCTTAATCAATGGTCTCCCATTCATGACATGCGAATTGAAGAACGAACTTTCTTCAACTCATTGGAATTATACAGACGCTATAAGACAGTATAAGGAAGACCGTAATCCTAAAGATGATCACAATAGTTTCTTGAAAACATGCTTGGTCCATTTTGCCGTTGATAATAACTACGCTTTTATGACAACACGTCTTGCTGGGCAAAGTACGCGGTTCCTGCCCTTCAATCGCGAGACAAAGAATCCGCCTATAGATGGGGAATATTCTACCGCCTACTTGTGGCAGGATATTTGGCAAGCGGATAGCCTGTTGAACATTTTCGAGCATTTTATCAAGAATTACGATGAAACGGACGAGGACGGGAAAAAGAAGAATGTAACTGTATTCCCGCGGTATCATCAGTTGCGCGCCGTTCGAAAGCTTTTGACATTGTGTAAAACAGAAGGCCCAGGGCATAATTATCTTATTGAACATTCAGCAGGTTCCGGAAAAACAAAATCCATGGCTTGGCTGGCTCATCAGTTGGCAAATGCAATCAAGCCGGACGGGAACAATGTCTTTGATTCCATCATTATGGTCACCGACCGTATTGTATTGAACGCCAATATGGCAGATGATGTGAATAACTTTAACACGGTTAATGGCCTTGTTAAGGACATTCGCAAAGGCTCGAAGAATCTTGCTGATGCTGTCGATGCTGGTGGACGCATCATTGTTTGCACTGTTCAAAAATTTGCGTATGCGCTTGCAAAACTCAAACGCGAAAAAAGCAGAACTTACGCCGTAATCATCGATGAAGCCCACACGGCCGTGGGTGCAGAAAGTGCAAAGGACCTGATTCAGGCACTTTCTACGGATGCAGAAGTAAAAAATGTCCTAGAAAAGAACGAAGCAATTTGTGAGGATTCTGTAGATGCAATGCTTGCCTATATGCAGGCAACACGCCAACAGATGCCGCATATTTCTTTCTTTGCTTTTACGGCAACGCCCAAGGACAAGACATACGCGCAGTTCGGTATAGGTGGAAAGGCGCACGACCTGTATTCTATGCGTCAGGCCATCGACGAAAAATTCATTCTTGATGTTCTGCAAAATTATACGACCTATTCTACACTGTTTGAATATGTGGAGAAGGGGCAAAAAGAAAACGATGACGGCAAAATCCAACTTACCGATGAAAATGGCGAAGTCGTAAAAATTGTTGACCCGAACGAATACGAAAAGAAAAAATCCGTTCGCCTGATATTAAAGCAACTTGGTCGAGAACCGAAGGTAATGAGAGACAAGGCGGACTTTATTGTCGCCCACTTTATGGAAAATACCTTTGACAAGATTGACCACAAGGCTAAAGCGATGCTCGTGTGCGAATCTCGAGCGGCAGTGGTAGAATATAAACATCTGATAGACGAAATCATAAAAGTCAAGTATAATGGTAAGATAAAGACTCTTGGTGCATTTTCGGGTTCTGTTGAATATAACGGCACGAATGTTACAGAAGAAACGCTCAATGGCACTGGCTTGAAGGACAATGGAATCCGTGTAGCCTTTAAGCAGAACGAATATCGCATTCTGATTGTGGCTGACAAGTTCCAGACCGGCTTTAGTGAAGATTTGTTGCATACCATGTATGTCGATAAGCGCCTCGGGGATATCCAGGCCATTCAGACCTTGAGCCGCTTGAACCGCACTTGTCCCGGGAAAGACGATACGCTTGTCATTGATTTCCGCAATGATAAAGACGAAATCAAAAAGGCGTTTGACAGGTATCATTATGGCTCTAGTCTTGACGGAAATTTTGATCCGGAAAAACTTTACTCCTATAGGTCGGAACTTCGCGGTTACCATGTTTATACGCAGTCTCAGGTTGACGATGTCGTGAAAATTCTTTTAGGCAAGGAACCCCAAAAATGCATTAGCATCCTTACCGAAATTGTCAACGAGAATGTCGTTAATCTTGACGACGCTACAAAGGACAAGTTCCGTAAAGAAGTAAGCCGCTACATGCGCGGTTACGGTTTTCTTGCCCAATTGATGGATTTTATTGATACAGATCTTGAAAAGGAATTTCTTTTCCTGAAGGCGCTATACGGCTATCTTCCTTATACGAAAGAAGTCTTGCCGATGGAAATCCTTAGCCGTATAGACCTTAATAAAATCAAGGTGGACCACGAGACGTTTACCGGCAAAATAGAAATGGGCGAAGGTGAAGCGCTTAAACCTCGCTACGACAAGATAAAAGAAAAACCGTTAGATGAAAAGGCTCGCCTAAATGAAATTCTGGACATTGTCAATTCTACATCTAGGGATTATTTCGCAGAACATGAAGACGTAATCAAGCCCATTACGCTTGATGTTTCTACCGACAGCGAATTGCATGAAGCCTTCCGTGCGGACAACAACTACAACGATCTTATTGCCTTGCTCAAAGAAAAGGTAATGAATAAGATTGGAGACGAATCTAACGACCTGTTAGATTTCCTCTCAAAAATTGTGGATAAGAGTTCGCCGATTGGTAAGGATTATATCAATGGGCTCTATAACTACTTAGCGAGTATAACTAGCGATGAAAAGGACGTTCCGTTTAACTTGAGCGTTCTTTGCCAACGAATCGCAGATGATATTGCACCAGAATTCGAACAGATAAGGCGTTTTGTTCGGGACCCTAAGGATATTGCTGGTATTCTCTTGACTACTGTAACTCGGTCAACAATTCCTTTACTTGATGGTGCAAATGAACTTATTCAAGATTCATTGAATATGATTTACTGCAGAGAAAATATGCGTGTTGTTGACCGCCGCAGACATTTCAATTGCCTTATTTCTAAGTATGAAGTGTTCTTGAAGAAAGTCTATTGGCTTACGGTGGAACCCGAAAAGAGAGATGCTCCAGATTCGCCCATCAATGGAGCTTTTATGGATATTAAACGAGCGTTCCCGTTTCTTTGGAACTTGCGAAATAACAGAGATTCTCGCTATGCAAACTTCCAAGAATATATTGAACAAGTACACAATTGGCGAAATGACGAGGCTCATCTTGCGCCTAATGCGAATGAAAATGAGATAAAGTTGGCTACGCACATTTTGGTGACCATGTACGCATTTGTTGTAGCGAAGGTATTTGATAAACTGAAGTAGAAAAATGAAAGATGATGTGAAAAATGCCGTACTTCGGTTAGAAAAGAGGTTTCAAGAATTGTCTCCAGAGGAAATCATTTCTGGCAATGAACGTATATTGAAGTCTGTTAATGCGGAGTATCAAGAATTTTGTAACACATATCAAAATGGAAAATGTTATTTATGCGGTAGATCTTTTGATGATGTTGATGAAAAAGATCCATGTGTGCATATTCTTCTGAGACGTGCAAACTTCAAAAAGGAATTGTATGCAATACTTTTTGACAAATTTGAATATTATCAAATAGCTTCATACTTAAGGTGGGTAGCAAATGAAGATGTTGCTGTGAGAAATATTAATGATTTGAAAGATGAATGTGCTGATAATAAGATATTTAATGAAACTATTGTATGGAAAAATATAGAATGGACGCTTGATTGTTCGCAAAGCGATTTTGAAGGACACCGAGCTAGTGAGGTTGGAAAAGAACCTCATTGGCATATTCAAATAAAGCAGGATGGCTTAGTTTTTATCAAGTTCAACGATTTTCACATAAAATTTAAAGATAAAGACTTGATAACGATGTCTTTGATTAAAGATAATGCTATGGAACATACTTATGGAGAAGCTGGGCTTGGCATGCAAAAAGTTGTGGAATTTGCTCAAAGAAACCCTGAGCAGTTTATTACTAGCTGCGGAGCTGCGAATGATTGTGAAGAAAAGGCTGCCTTCAGAATACAATCTGTAATTTCTGCACCTCCAGGAAAAAAGATTTCTGGAGAAGATGTTTGTAAAGCAATGGAGATGTCAAAAAAAACAGGAAAACTAATATCAGTTTGTTTGCAGGAAATACTCGGAAATAATTGTTCTGCATCTGTTATGGTTAGTCCCCATGATCGGGTTCCTAAAATTGCTAAAAGAGGGAAGAGGAAATAAAGGTGCTTTAGTATGGCCAATATAGAAAGTGTTCAAATGTTATTGTCAAAAGATTTGTCTATTCCGAAATATCAGCGTCCTTATAAGTGGACTATTCAAAGTGTTGACAATCTTTTGAGCGATATTCAAGATGCAATTGCCGAATCGTACCAATATATTGATTTTAAATACAGGATAGGAACGGTGATTTTGCATGGTCATGATGTTGTAGATGGACAACAACGTTTGATGACGCTTTCATTGATAAATCTTTATTTGGATGCGAAATTTTCAAATTCATTTATAAAAAAAACATATGAAAGTAAAATAACTCAAAAAAACATACATGAAAATTACCTTTATATTAAAGAGTGGTTTGCGGGAAAAACAGAAGAAGAAAAAGAATCTTTCCGTGACGCAATGGACGCGTTGCTAGAAATAGTTGTTATTTATGTTGATGATCTCTCTGAGGCGTTTCAAGTCTTTGATTCTCAAAATTACAGAGGGAAATCGTTGGAACCTCATGACTTGTTAAAGGCGTTCCATTTGAGAGAAATGCAACTTTCTCTTGATAGGCAGTCTAAAGACTATGCTGAAATGGAGACTGTTGTGCGGGATTGGGAAGATCGTTCTTCTGAGACTGTAAAAAAATTGTTTAGCCAGTTTTTATTTCCTATTTATAATTGGTGCCGATGCAACAAAACAACAAAGTTTACAACAAGGAAAATTGATGTATTTAAAGGTGTAAATGAAGATTCTCCATATTATTATGCGAAGTATGTTCAACATGCGATGCCAAATTTTCAACTAACGGAACCGATTGTTGCTGGACAATTTTTTTTCAAAATGGTTAGTTATTACCTGGCAATGTTGGAATGTATAAAAAATAGGGTTAGGAATAGAGAGCAATTTCCAATAATTGCAGATTTACTTGCTGAAGATAAAGAAATTGAGGGCATCGATAAAAAATCAATTGGTTATAAGTACGCGTGTAATCTTTTTTATTGTGCGTTGTTGTGCTATTATGATAGATTTGGCAATTTTAATGAATTCGCTATACGCAAAATATTCGTGTGGGCATTCATGTTGAGAATTGATATGGATCATTTGGGATATGACTCTGTAAATAAATATGCCGTGGGGGGCGAAAATAATCACCGCTATACAAATCATGTAGCACTGTTCTCGGAAATTGCAATCGCGAGATTGGAACGAGATGTGTTGAAAATAAAAATTTCTGTTTGGCGTTCTGATGATTGTGCTGAAAATGATAATTGGAATAAAATGTATCAATATTTAAAAGATATTTCTGCAAAATAAGGTGGAATATGCGAAATAAAAAGATGGTTGAAACCATAGAAATTTGCTCGGAATATGGAAACTTATTTGATGTGGAATGCCCGTATAAAATTCCGTTGTATCAACGACCTTATGCTTGGGGAGAAGATCAAATTCGTGATTTAATCGAAGATATAAGCGATGTTCCTGAAAATAATGAATCGTTTAAGTATTGTCTTGGTTCGTTAATTGTCTCAAAAAATAGTGAAACATATGAAGTGATTGATGGTCAACAACGATTGACAACGCTTTTTTTACTTTTAAATTTTTTGAAGATAAACACAAAAAAAAATTTATCCTTTGCTTGTCGTGAAAAATCAACAAAGACTTTACGTGAAATAAATAAAATATTAGATGACGATCAAAATTTATATGATACTGATACATATCAAGAGGAGATATTGAAGGGATTAAGAATAATAAAAAGGTTTTTGCCGGAAAAGAAGGATTGTTTGGTATTCAAGAAGAAGTTAAAAAATGTTTTTCTTTATAGAATAATAGTTCCTGAGCACACAAATTTAAATCATTATTTTGAGATAATGAACACGAGAGGTGAACAATTAGAGCAGACAGATGTTTTAAAAGGCCGATTAATGGCTTTTCTTTCTGATGATGAAAAAAGGCGATCGATATTTGCGAAAATATGGGATGCTTGCAGTGATATGACAGGGTACGTTCAAATGCATTTTACACCTGATGAACGTGAAAAATTGTTTGGTAGTACATTGAATGATTCGCCAAGCCGCTCGTATGAAAGGGGAGGTTATTTGTCCTTGAACCCTCAAGGGACATCTTCGAGTAGATCTTCAGTAAAAGATATTATAAGGGAAGACTTTAAAATTGATGATGTTGATGGAAATTTGGAAAATGGCCAAAATGTTAAATTTGAAAGCATAATTGAATTTAAACATTTCTTATTGCATGTTTTAAAGGTTTACATCCGTGTATATCTGAATTGCGATGATAATATCCTACCTAAAGCTATTGACGAAAAGGGGTTAATTAAATATTTTGAGGAAGTCGAAAAGAAATGTCTTTTAAATGGGGAGAAAATATCTCTAAATAGGGATAAATTTGCCTTTTCATTTGGCGTATGTTTGTTACGTTGTAGATTTTTATTTGATAAATATATTATAAAAAGAGAGTTCGAGGATGAAGACCCTGTAGGAGAGTGGAGTCTTAAAGAATTGAAAGCTTATGGAAAGAAAAAAAATAATAATTATGTGAATACTTTGATAAAGGACTATTATGAACGTGATGAGAATCAATTTGAGTTTCGGAATAAACGTTGCTTGATGCTACAGGCGGCTTTACGTGTTTCTTATACGTCTCCCAAAAGTATGCATTGGATTACAGAATTGTTGACATGGCTTGTAAGGCAAGATTCTGATAACGGTTTGGCTCAAATCAGCGAAATTGAGACCTATATAGAATCCTTTATCCAAAGTGCAGTAAAAGAGAATTTCTTAAATTATTCGGAGAACGAACGGTTTTGTTTGGGACTAAAAACGCAGCATATTATTTTTAATTATTTAGATTACTTATTGTGGAAGGATGCTCCCATGAAATATAAAGATTTCGTCTTTGAGTTTAGGAACTCAATAGAACACTGGTATCCTCAAAATCCCTCTAATGGAACATTTGATCGTTGGGAACATGAAGATGGACTTGATCAATTTGGAAACTTATGCCTAGTTCCCAGTAATATAAATGCTTCCTTTTCTAATTTAGACCCTCAGGTGAAAAAAATCCATTTTAAAGACGAAGTTGCTAAGGGAAGTTTGAAACTGCGGAAAATGGCGGAGGCAACAGTGAATGAGGATAATCCTGATCATGCGTCGGAGAGGTGGAAAGAGATGAATTGTGCTATACATGGGGCTGAAATGATAAAAAAACTTAAAAAGGCTTGTAACTTTTTGATATGAACGATTAAAGGAATTTGTTCTTTGAGGAATATTATGTCAGTATCTTTTGATGTTTATGGCCCGTTTGAAGTCCCGTATGATAAAATCCCTGCGAAAAATGGGAAATCCAAGTACTTCCAAGTTTCTAGCAAGGACAGGTTAGAGACTTTTTGGAACGAATGCGAAAAGGGAGATGAAAAGGGGTGCTATGTATTTGTGAACGGCTCCACTCCAATTTATGTCGGGAAAACGAATGTTTCGTTCAAAAAAGAAATATTCACTTCTCATAAAAGAGTTCTCCTGAACAAATTTTTAAATACGGCTTCCAAAAGGAAATTGCTGGTATTCTTTATCACGTCCAAGGAAAGTGGCCGTCTGGATGAAATTATTGGCGAGATTGAAGACTATCTGATAATCCAGGCTAAGAGAGCTAACGAAGACTTGTTGAATGAAAAGAATACGACTCCTAAATGGTCGATTCCCGGTATTTATGGCGCGAATAAAATAGGCAAGCCTACGATGGCTACTAGACGGCTGAAGAAAAGTTTGAAGCTTTAAATAGATTTATGAAGGTGCGCCGAAAACTGCGACATCTTGTCGCAGTTTTTGTGTTAAAAGTCAATTTGTCAATATCAGCAAAATGACTACTATTTAAAAAGAATTTTTTAAATTCCGTTGCAGTTCATATTGCCAACGCTAGTAATGATAGAAAAATCTTTATCTGGGTAACGTATATTTTCTTTCGCAAATTCCTTTAAGGGGATAAAAAAATAGGATGTTCCAATTTTTAGATTTGAAATAACCACAAATCAAACACAAAAAAAGGACCATCCTATGGAAAGAAATATAATCAAAATCGACGAAGCCGGCCTCAAGGACGACCTGAAAACGCTCATCCGAGGCACAGTCGAGGACACGCTCAACGCCATGCTAGACGAGGAGGCGGCAGACCTCTGCAATGCCGAAAAGCACGAACGCTCCGAAGGCCGCAGGAACTACCGCAGCGGCCACTACCACAGGAAACTGCTCACGGGTGCGGGAGAGCTCGACATCGCCGTCCCGAAACTGCGCCTGGCCCCGTTCGAGACAGCCATCATAGAGCGCTACCGACGCAGGGAATCGTCCGTGGAGGAGTCTCTCATCGAGATGTACCTGGCAGGCGTATCCGTGCGTCGCGTGGAGGACGTCACCGAGCTTCTGTGGGGCTCCCGCGTAAGCGCCTCGACGGTGAGCAACCTGAACCAGAAGGTGTACGGCAAGATCGAGGAGTGGCGTAACCGCCCGCTCACCGGGGAATACCCCTACGTGTTCGTGGACGGCATCTACCTGAAGCGCAGCTGGGGCGGCGAGATGACCAGCGTGTCGGTGCTGGTGGCCATAGGCGTGAACGGCGATGGCTACCGCGAGATCCTCGGCGCGGCGGAAGGTGCGAGCGAGAGCAAGGAATGCTGGAAATCGTTCCTGCTAGGCCTGAAGGAACGCGGCTTGAAGGGGGTGCGGCTGTTCACCTCGGACAAGCACCTGGGCTTCCTGGAGTCCGCATCGGAGGTCTTCCCGGATGTCAAATGGCAGCGCTGTACGGTTCACTTCTTCAGGAACGTGTTCACGAAGGTGCCACGCAACAAGTTCGCCGCAGTGGCCGCCCTGCTCAAGGCCACCTACGCCCAGGAGGACCGCGAAGCCACGCTAGCCAAGGTCAAGGACGTTGAACGCAAGTTGCGCGAGATGAAGCTGAACTCGGCCGCGGACATGTACGCGAAGGGAGTTGGCGAAACGCTGACATACCTCGAGTTCCCCAGCCAGCACTGGCGCAATATCCGGACGAACAACATCCTCGAACGGCTGAATCGCGAGATACGCAGAAGGACTCGTGTTGTCGGCTGCTTCCCGGACGGGGAATCGGCCCTTATGCTTGTCTGCGCAAGGCTAAGGCATGTCGCTTCGAAGGAATGGGGCACCAAGAGGTACCTGAACATGAAACACCTATACGAGCAGGAAAAGGAAAACGAACTGAAACGGGAACTGGAAAAGAGCAGAAAGAAAGGAAATGTAGCCTAAATCTGATGTTGGAACAAACTATTTTTGCGAAAAACCCTTGACACTACCT
>Ga0247609_10001862_pt1 | contig 23661 bp, 16 predicted proteins | sample 172DNAGHGlowgp2_FD_193487 | JGI IMG/M metagenome (GOLD analysis project Ga0247609, IMG submission 193487) | Sheep rumen microbial communities from Palmerston North, Manawatu-Wanganui, New Zealand - 1728 DNA GHGlow gp2 | ecosystem: Host-associated > Mammals > Digestive system > Stomach > Rumen ...
GTTCACGAGCCACGCGACGGGCGGTCTCGTCCTTCTTCAGGTTGGGACTGACGTACAGTTCCAACTTGTCGCAGATCTTCAGCATCTCGGCCTTGGTCATCACACTCAGGATGGCAGAAAGACTGATGTCGGAAGTGAAAGTGGTGTCCTTAATCGTAATCATGATGCTTCTGTTTGCGCATTACAAATGCTGATATTCAGGGCAGCAGGATGGCATATCCTGCTGAACGGAGAAAAAGTTAGAATGCCACCAAAGCATTGTTGGCCAATTCTGCCAACCTATAACGGATGGCCAATAACAGATGGCTCTGAACCCTACCTTTGGCAAGGCACTCAAAAGACATTTGGCCAGTAATTTGTCCGCCGTTCAGGAAAATGAATATCCCTGCATGTGATTGAAAATGCTCATTGTCTACAGCTACCACTTTGCAATTCAGAGAATTTCCTGCTTCCACAAGTTCTATAGAGTGTATCTCTGAAACTTTCAACACGGCAAATCCATAGAAAGACCGTTTACGGCCATAAAGCAGTTTCTTCATGTCTTGGTTGAACGTTGGAACAGCTATGCGAAGCACCGAAAGATATTCCTCGTTAATTGATGGGCGCAACACAAATGCAGCAGGCATCACCTTGCCGTCCAAAATCATTTGTGGCGGAAAAATGACTCTTGCCACAAGTTCACTATTGAGCACCGTCAACGCAGATGTCATTATTAACCGTTGATTTTCCGCAGTACGTCCAATAATGAAGGGATGGTAAACATGACGTTATCATTGCCTGAAACATGATTGCCACTGATCACAAAATATGAAAAAGCAGTATCGCCTACTTGTATGCCAGCTCGTTTTTCGTCGTTCTGGAGGCTGATGGTTCCGTTTATCTCCGGCAAAGCCCGCCAACCAGTCAAGTCTTTCTCGTTTACATTGGCGAGAAACGCATTCATGTTGGCAACAACTTGATTGCTGATAGGTAAAGCGTCGTATCCATCCCATCCTTGATGAAGTGTTGTAAGGAGACTGACACGTGATTTCATGGCAGCGATAGCAGAATCATTCTCATAATGTTTCTGTATTATCCTATGTGGCGCAGTCCTTCCTCCGTGACTTTTCACCAAGTCAAGTTCATCCATAACATTTGAAAATGTTTTCTCGTTCATAAGCAATATCTGTTAAACGTTGCAAAGATACAAATCTTTTCTTTAACTGCCAAACTTTTTCAGATGTAAGCGGTCATTTTAGACCCGTTCTTGCATTGGGCAAGCGTACAAAGTACGAGCGAAGGCCTATAACGTAAGCACTCAGCTGCTTCGGAAGTCCTTTGTTTAAAGGACATCCTGTTTTTGAGATTAAAATAGAGCTGGGCATTACAAATGCTGATATTCAGAGTAGCAGGATGGCATATCCTGCTGAACGGATGAGCTGGGCATTACAAATGCTGATATTCAGGGCAGCAGGATGGCATATCCTGCTGAACGGATGAACGGATTAAACTATATCCTGCTGAACGGAGCGTTAGTTACGCCTTAACGTATTTCAGATAGTGGTATAGTTCATCAATCATATCAAGCACCTTGGCATCAGTCACGATGCCTTTCACCACCTCACCATCTATAATGGTTAGACAGTTCCATTAAGCGATGCTTTCAATATTAGATTTCAAAACAGACATTGTATCACTGTTAATGTCCTCGAAAGAATAGTGCTCTGTGTCCTGACCTTTACGCTTGACAAAATATGACATCTGTCTGTCCCCAAATTCACACTTTATACGCCCCTTTTCTGTCTCTATCCTCAGCATGATGCCTCCTAAATAAGTAGGAAAAAGGCGAATGACATGTGAAACAGGATCTGCAAGTGTCTTGACGAAACTGTCAACGTGTGATATGGCTTTGCGATTTATGCGAGGGGCGTTTTCATCATCCCAACCAACTTTCAGCGAACGTATTTCGTTAAGATCAACTTGCCACTGGGCAAGCTGGTCTGTCTTTTCATTCTCAGCCTTATCCTGATTTTCCAATCTGGCGCGAAAGGCCTTTTTTATCTGTTTTGGCTGTGAAAGGTAAAAAGCCCAAAGCACGTCCAGTGTAGACACCCCATTTGGAATCATAGTATTGCGCATAAATATATCCCTGTCTCAAAAACTAACATATCGCTGCAAAAATACATCTTTTTAGCGAAATCGCCAAATTTTTGGTTGAGAATATTACTATTATTGAGCTAGTTTGCATCATCTCATTGGATCATCCAGTGCTTTATCGATACAGGTAAGGAGAAGGCAAAACTGCTGAAATAGAGCTGGGCATTACAAATGCCGATATTCAGAGCAGCAGGATGGCATATCCTGCTGAACGGACATATCCTGCTGAACGGGGCCTTTCAGAAAATTTGGAATAAGATAGCGGAATTTTTGTTTTTAACTTTAGCAGCAGGATGGCATATCCTGCTGAACGGGCATATCCTGCTGAACGGACATATCCTGCTGAACGGGCATATCCTGCTGAACCATGACGGAGAGGAGCTGCTGGAGGAAGGGCAGTTCGTCGTCGTGTTCCAGGTGGGGAAGGAGGCAACGGACTTCGTCAAGGAGCTGTTCGTCCTGATTCTCGGCAACCATCCAGGCCATGAGGTGGCAACGGAGGCGGGGGGACTGGATGTCGGGCAGGAGGTTGTAGGCGAGGCGGAGGATGTCGTTGACGGTGTCGTCATCGCCGATGATGACCTGACGGGCAACAAGGGCTGTCCAGAGGATCTCGGCCTGCTCGTCGGCACTCTGGGCCTCATGAGAAAGGAGGACGTCGACCTCCTGGGCGGCCTGCTGACGCAGGGCGATGGTGTCCTCAAGGGACGAGGCACGGTCGTCGAGGAGGAAGAGGTGGGCGTAGCAGCGATGGCGTAGGGATGAACAATTCATAATTCTGAATGCACAATTCATAATTAGGAGAGGGGACGGCAGAACCAGCGGGTGATGCGGAGGTTGACGCTGATGCCAGCAAAGGTCTTGACGAACCAGTATTGTTTCTGCTTGCGGACAAGACGGCCACGGATGCCAGCGAAATGGCCGTGGATGATCTCGACTTCTTTTCCCACCTCGGCGTCCTGCGGGGCATCGGTGATGATCATCTTCGTGTCGAACTGGGGGTCGCAGAGGGTACGGAACTCGAACATGTCACGGTCGCTGATCTCGCTGGGCTGACCTGTCTCCTTGTCGGTCAGCAGGCGGAGGGGGACAGCACAGTCGCTGAGCATGTTCTTCATCTGTTTCGCGGGAAGCACGTTCTCCACAAACGCATAGTTATGGATGATGGGCGTGAGGGAACGGTGCATGTGGCCGTCGGCAGTGGGCTTCTCCCGGTAGTGCATGGGGATGAAATGCGGCACTTGCTTCTGACTCAGGAACTTACTCACTTCAAGTTCGCGACGGAAGAAGGTCTGAATGACTATCCAGGAAGACAATTTCTGTTGAGAGATGAGAGTTGAGAGATGAGAGACTTTACCCTGAATTATTCATGATTATTATATCTGCCATGCTGTATTCTCTTTGCCTACGGCGTCACATGAATGACCATAAATGCTCGTAAATGTCTCATAAATATTTATGAATCATTCGTGTTTCATTTTTGAGCATTTATGTAGCGTCGCAGACATAAGGAAAAACTCCATGAATAATTCAAGTTAGAATTCTTACTTCGCAAGCGACCAAAGGTCGAGCGGAGAATTGAGAATTATCGTGTATTGATGTCTTTGATGATTTGCATGAGGACGGGAAGAGACGGGAGGGCGACGGTGACGGACTGCACGTAGGTCTTGGCTGTCTTCCGGTAGGGGCCTTTCCGCGTAGCCACGAAAAGGACGGCAAGCAGGAACGCATCTTCATCGGTGGACGGGTGCTCCGGGTCTGGCAGCAGCTGCGACACCTTGTCGAGCCAGTAGGCCTTCATCGGTGCATCGCGCAGCAGGACGGCGTAGAGCAGCAGCAGGGCAGAGAAGTGCTTCTGCCGGGAGGCATCGTCGAAGCTGAGTGCAAAGATGTTCCCGTAAGAGTCGAGCACGGACTGGTTTACCTTGCCCAGGCGGTTGTCTTCCAGTCGTCTCACCCTCATGCGCAGGATGCTGAGCAGGTCTTTCTCCAGCTCGTCGATGAAATAGGGCTGCAGGAAACTGTCGATGCTGCCGCCGAGAATCTTGACATGCTTAGCATCGACGTCCTTCAACTGGAGCATGAACTCCTTGTTGAACACGGGGATGCCGAGGGTCAGCCTGGTCTCTTCGCCGCTGTTCCTCACCTGGAGGACTGTAGCGACGGTACCACTGAACGAGCCTTCGCAGATCTCTACACGACCGGCCGAAAGAATCGTGGCGCTGTAGTCGGTGAACGAGAACTTGTGCTGATAGAGGGCAAGCGTCCTGAGCAGCGGCTGCATCTGGCTGTCGCTGATGGCAAGCGGAATGCCGCTATGGGTATAGCGGTAGGCGAGACGGTAGAGGCCGCGGGTGTTCCACGACTGGCGCAGCATAACGTCGACCTCAGGTCTCGTGGACTTGATGAAGACGAAGCGGTGAAGATAGTCGCGCAGGTTGTTGTTCAGCCGCGCATCGTTCAGCTGCTGCTGCTTCTCCTCCCGTTTCTTCTGCCAGCCACGTCGGAGGGGCACAGTGTCTGAACCGTCAGACTCCTCTTCGTTACGGTACTCGGCACGGTTGAGCTGAAGGTAGGGAATGACAAACTCGAAATCGGGGGCAGCCTCCTGCCTCCGTCTCTCACGCTCCCTGCTCAGGTGCATATTAATAATGTCGGGACGGGGGTGGAACATGATGAACCACACCGTCGTTTCCGTCCCAGCGGACATGCTTTCGTCAGGCATACAGTATCCTTTCCCCTCGCTAGAGGGTGTTAATGCGTTTTACTTCCCATCAGCCAGCATCACCAGCATTCCTGCTGTCGGGCGGTGCCCCAGAAGCAGCGGCTCCTGATACCAGACCCAGTGACCTGACCTGTCCTTTTTCCGTCGGACAATGCCCTCTAAGCTGCAAGCATCTCAGGGGGCTTAACCCGATTTTCGCTTGTCATCTTATTAAGAGGACAAGGAAAATTATATCTCACTGATAAACAGGCAGTTACAAGTCCATTCGCTTTCAAAACGCACCGTTTGGAGCATGTCTTTTCATCTTTCTTTCAGGATTTTGTTGATTGAAAACAGAGAGTGACGCGACTTTCTCGAAATTATGAAAATATTGTAAAAATCGCAGTTTTGGAGCGTTTTATTTGTTCAATTCGTACTTAATTCGTACCTTTGCAAAAATTTTTCCTTGTCCTCTTAATAAGATGACAAGGAAAAACGAGCCCTACAGACTTATGATTTTTAATGGTATGCGCACACTCAGCCCTGCGAAGTGAGCACAGACAAAATGAGCAATACAGCGAGACGCGTTTCCTGAAATTCTCAGGAAGCGCGTCTCGCTGTATTAGTTTTAGTTATCTTTTTCTTATCGCCGAACTGGGCGGATATTCATGCCGTAATAGCGGAACATACTGGCGAGGAACACCCGGCCTGCATAGAAGCGCAGATACCTGGCAGCATAGGGGTTAGGCTGATCGACCGACGACAACCAATAGTAGCAGTCAGTCCCGTCTTCATAGTGGCTCTCGCTGACGCGGCAACCTTTTGCGGGGAAGAAGATGGAGTTCCCCGTGGACGTGCTGGTGAACTTATAGCCCTCCACTTCATCCTGTTCTGTCCACTCATTCACGGTGTTGTCGATCAGCTCTTTCATCTCGTCATTGGTAGGAATGCGCCATTCGCCACCCCAGTTCATGTAGGCAGCATCGTCGGCCAGTTCCAGGACGGTCTTGTTGTCCAACGTTCCATAAGCTCTGCTGGTACAATATTTCGTCTGAGACGAGCGTGTGCCTTTGCACCATTTATAATAAGCCCAGGCAAAGAGGTGATCGTCAGATCCGTCGGCGTTGTAGCCTTCTGTCTCGCCCCAGGCGTAGTACAGACCTGCATCGGTGGGGTTCGAGGCGCCCAGGTTCATGCTGGCCCATTTCGTACCGCTGGGCAGTCCCATGTCGATAGCCTTCACGTCCTCAGGTGCCTGGCCGAAGACGGTGCTCTCGTCTAATGTAACGAAACTGTTCACCTCCCCTTCATACAGTTTGCCATTCAGGTTCACATACGTGACATAATAATAATAGGTGGAGGGCCTCAGCGAGCTTAATTTGGCAAAAGCGCTCTGCCCGATATTGAAGGTCAGCTCCTGCGTGTTTGCAGCAAACTGTGAGCCTGTCGGTGTCAGTTCCTCTTCCCGGGTAGACCAGGCTACCCCTAAGGACACATTCATGTTCTTGTCTTTCAGCTCGTTGTAGACCGTCTCGCTGGAAATAGTCCAACAGACTGAGGCATCATGGATAGCCACATACTGCATGCTGCTCGAATTCAGCAACTCTTCAGGGCTCATGGTGCGGAAGGTCTTTGGCTCGGTGGCCATGACAATCTTACCGCTGGCGTTCTTTGCGTAGGCGCAATAGGTATAGGGGGCATCGGGCTGCAACCCTGTGAGCTTGACAGAGAAACTACGGTAGCCATAGCCATAAGCATTCTCCACGTCGGTAGCCTTGACGTAGGTCATGCTTCCAAGACTGTCTTCAGGACAGTAGGCGATACCCACTTCATAAGAGGCCGACTTAGACTGGAGGCTGGCCGTTCCCTCCAGTGTGACACTGGTCAGTGTGGAATCCAGCACGTCGCCGGTCTCAACTTCCATTTTCACTTCCTGCGGTACCGTCTCATGATCATCATCTCCACAGGCAAACAGTCCCAGCACAAGGACAGATAAGCATATCAGCGATTTACGACCATTCATAGTTCTCAGTTTTGATAGAATTTGCTATTATTTTGTTCGTCAGGGCAAATTTAGACAAAAAACAATCAGGCCTACCAGCGATCCTTCGTCTGGATGTCGTCCCCCCAGCGATGATCTTTGGGGAAGGGCTGTCCGCCCCATGCCTTCACCTGCGTCCAGGGCTGCGGCTCGTCGGTCCAGAAAGGATGGTCGGCTGGCAGGCCGAGGGGCATGAGCGAGAGCGAGGTCATGTAGAGCGAACCATTATTGGTGTACCAGTCGGCGGTCTCAGGCTGATGGCCGCAGAAGCCGATGGTCAGGAAGCCCGCATCGTTGTAGTTATTCTGAATGTCGTACATGCGGTGCATCACCTTCGTCAGGGCAGCGCGTACCTGACCGTTGGAGAGGTCGCTGGGCAGCTTCTGATACCACGCCATCAGGGCCAGCGGCTGCAGGGCGGCCAAGCGGTAGGGCGTAGAACGGCCAATGACGGGGAAGGTGCCTTCGGGCGAGATGAAGCGCTCCAGGATGATGGCAAACTTCTGTGCCCGCTTGAGGGCACGGTCGTAGTATTTCCGATACTCGAGACGAGTGCCGTTCTGCTTGGCATCGATCATGTTCTGCAGCGTCTCCAGATACATGGCATGGAAGACGTAGGAGCTGTAGTAGTCGAAGGCGAACACGGGTCCGTCGGCATACCAGCCGTCACCCACGTACCACTCCTCGACCTTGCGGATGGTCATCATCACACGGAAGTCGTCATACTCCTTCAGGCCGGCGGCCTTGGCGATGAAGCTCTCGATGACCGATGAAAAGAGGAACCAGTTTGTGTAGGGCGGTTCATACTTGCGCAGCATCTTGAACTCCTTGATGTAGCGATTCTTGGTCAGCTGGTCGAGAGGTACCCAGAGCTGGTCGTAGGCCCGGATGAACGACTCGGCGATGTAGGCAGCATCGACCAGATTCTGGCCAGAGGCTCCCCAGACGAGATAGTCGGGCGACTCCGGGTCGACGCTGTTCTTATAGGAGGCCAAGGCCCACTCGCGCAGCTGCTTGCGCTGCTGACCCTCAGGAGTGTCGTCGTCGGGCAGGGAGAGCCAGGGAGCGAGTCCTGCCATCAGTCGGCCGAAGGTCTCCATGTAGACCACCTTGCGGTTACGGTTGTCGAACGACGGCGAGAACTCGGTCTTCATGTTCTTCTGCAACTCGCCCTTGGCCATGTTCTCCAAGACGGGCTGTGCCATCTTCCAGGCCTGCTCGCACCAGTATTCACGGTCGGTCTGTTGCTTCACTTGCTTCTTCTTGGCAGCCATTGCGGGCATGGCCATCAGCAGCGCTAACGCCAAAATGCTAAACAATACTCTTTTCATAGTTCATATTTTTTCTTTTAACAACGGTCTGGGGTGGGAAAGTTCAGTTATTTATAGGGGTTTCGTCTCTTCAAACTGTACCTGATAGGGCCACTGCTCGTCATTCGTCACATTGTCATCCCATGCATGGCGCCAATAGGTGGTGGGAGCCCCCATGACGACGAAGAAGAGGCGGCGACAGGTACCTTTATCCGTGGGGATGGTCAGCTCGGCCGTACCCTCTGCATCGCTCTTCGCCTCGCCATAGACACGCTCGCCATTGCTCATCAGCGCCACAAAGCCATAACGCCAGCCCGCACGGGCCAACTGAATCTTGCGATAGCCCTGCGCACCGGCAATGCCCTTGAACTGAGCCTTGACAACAGTGCCAGCAGCAGCAACACGCAGGTTGGTGATGTTATAGCCGAAGTTCTGTACGCAATGGGCAGAGTCGACCTGATAAACGCCATTGGCCGCATCGACAAGCTTCAGATAGTTGTTATGCTGACCGATGCGATGGGCAGCTGCCTCGCGCACACCGTCGATGTCCCAGGTAGCCATGCGCATGCAGCCCTCCATCATCTCGTCACAAAACTGCGGGAGGGTCAGGCCACACAAGCGCATATAAGCCTGGATGGGGTCTTCGGGCTTGTTAGACTCCCGCCAGATGCGACCGATGAAGTCGTCGCCATGCTTCATGCACCAGTAGTCTTGCATGAAGCAGTTCTGGTAGCGCCAGTCCTCGTGCATGTAGTTCAGATGGCAGAGGGGCAGATGACCCTCGAAATACTCTCCGTCGGTGAACTGCCGCTCCGGGAAGATCTTATAGGCCTGCCAGTCGGCACAGCTCTCCCACCATCCGTTGCCGCCGGAGGCATTGTCGCCATAGCCGTAGTTCAGACCGTGGCTCATGCCTAAGTCGGCCGAGGTGAGATACTGGAAGGTGTGCCCCACCTCATGGGCAATGGTGTGTCCGCCCCGGGCATTGGCCGCCCAAGGGTTGAAGTGCCCCAGTCCCGTCTTGCTCCACGTGCCGTCAGCCTCCTGCCCGTCGGCACCCGAGGCATCGGCCCGCCACTCCGACTGATAGGGAATGTAGAGCTGAATCTTGTACTTGTCCGTCACCGAACTGCCCTCCTTGACAAAGCCCAGCTTGCCGGCATACATGTCCCAGCACTTCTCGGCCACACCCAAGACGTAGCTGGCACTGGTCACATTGCCGTCGCCCGGATACTGAATCTTCGTAGGATCGTTGCCATAGCGCACATCCCAGAACACGGCGAAATGCTCGCTCTCCTGAGAATGGACGAAATTATAGCCCGTGGTGGCATTGGCATTCTCATAGTTCGTACCGCTATAGGTTGTAGGCTTCAACAGGTAGCGGCCGGGGTTGGCAAACAAGAGCGTCGACTTGTCGGCAGCAATCGTCTGCGTCTTCGTGCCTGTCGGGGCATAGATCTTGAGCTGTGAGGTCTTCACCTCAATCGAGTCGGCATTGGCAATGGATAAGACCGTGTTGCGCTGAAAGCGGTTGTCGTAGCGAATCCACAGCGTGTCCTGAGCCATAACGACGCAACACTGCATGAGCAGTGAAAGAAGGAATACTGTCTTTTTCATCTTACCAAAACCTTTCTACCGTTCATCACATAGACACCTGGCTTCGAAACGCCCTTCACCCTGCGTCCCTGCAGGTCGAAGACCGTCTCACTGGCCGACTGGCGTGTCGTGCCTGCCATCGGCAAGTCAATGCCTGCCGCCGTCAGGTCTTCATGGATACCGTCTATATAGAAGCTGAAGGGATGCCCCGACTCGTTGCGTGTCTCAACCACCCAGTTACGGAAGGCCGGCATCGCCACCGAGTCGGCCGCAGAGGCAAACAGGCCGTTCTCGTTCAGGTAATAGACAGGACGGGTGCTTCCGTAGTTCACCTTCTCCCTTCCGTCAAGTTTCCTGTAGGTGCCGCTGACGCGAATACGAACCTTATCGTTCGGCGAGCGCATCGACTGATTGGGCACATAGTTACTGCCTTTCTCCATAACGACATTCGGAATCAGATAGACCGGCCCCGGCACCCTGGCCGTCCCGTAGTTGACGCTCGTGGTTCTGCCCACGGCAATATCCGGCTCACGGGTAGGACGAATCAGATAGCATGTGCCTCCCTGCAGCACCGTCTCGTCGGTATCAAGGCCGATGGTCGCGAAATTGACAACGGCCTCATCAGTCACCTCGCGACAGGTCACCAGTTGTGTGCCCTCGCCGAAGGCCTCAACCACCTGCCGACCCGTCAGGGAGAACGGCACGACGAGCGTGTTCCACTGCCCCACCTGAAGCGAATAGCGCAGTGCCAGCAGCCCATGATCGACGGCACGGGACGTGAACGTCACGCTGTCCTCGTTCAAGGCAAACTTCTCTAAGGACTTCAACCGCATCGACTTGACGCTGCCCGGCTGCAAGGTATCGCCCTCCAGCACGAAGCCCCCGTCCTTTTTGCGAAGCATCTGACTCTTCTCCGTAGTCACGAAGTAGTGCTTCGATTGCCCGTCGGCCGTGTTTACCACCAGATTACGGGCATTCTGCAGCCTTATCACACGCTCGGTCTGCGCATACGCACCTGCCGAAAGCGCCAGAAAGGCAATAGCCAACCATTGTCTCTTCATCATTCCTTACTTGACGTATTTCTTTCCATTCTTCACATAGATGCCCGATGTCGGGGTCTGCACCCTGCGACCCATCAGGTCGTAGACGGCCTCCCCGTCAGGCTTCGCCCTCCTGCTCGTGACCGTCTCGATGCCCTCGGTCTCCGCATCGGTGTCAGCACGGTCGATGGTCTGCGAGAGCGACAGCACCTCTGCCAGCGTGAGCGGACGGTCGAAGATCATCACGTCGTCGAAACGGGCATCGGCAGAGCCCCAGAACGAGCCCTTGCCCAGGCAGAACTCGCTGCAGGCAGCCAGGTGGTCGACAATCAGACCGTAATCGAAGCCCTGCTTCGTCGTTGCCTCCTTCCCGTTCAGCGACTCTTTGTACTTATCAGTTGACTTCGTACCATTCAGATAGATGACCACGCCTCCCGTGCTCGACGTCACATTCCTGCTGACGGTCATGACCACATGGATCCATCCGTTGACGGGCAGTTTACCGGTCTCCACCGTAGAAGGATGGTTGATGTCTATCCAGTTGTTATACACGCTGTTGGCTGCATTGGCCGTCTTTCCGTCATTATAGCCCACGTAGAGGTTGCCCGTCATAAAGAACTTTGCCGAACCGCTGACCATTCCGAAGAGAGCATCCCACAGGCTGTTGTCCATGCGCTTGACGAAGAAAGAGATGGTGGCGCCGCTGGCCAGTTCCTTTCCTTTCAAAGGATTGGGCACCGAGACGTAGCTCTCCTTGCCGTTGGCACCGAAGTTCAGATGCACGGTCTTGCCATTGCGCAACAGCTCAGTGTCATCGACAGTAGGCAGCGCCGTCGTGCTCTTGCGGAGCAGCTGTGCCTTCTCGTCTGCATTCACGCTGTTGGCCAGCTCAGCATCGTCAAACGTATAATGAGCCACCAGGCTCTCCTTCCAGGTCTCTGTTAAGGGCTTGGCATTTGCCTCCGAGAGCGCCGTCACGTTATACGCCTGCTGCCAGAAATAGTTGCCGGCCGTGAGCCGTGCGGTCAGCGTGAGCGGTGTGTCCTCAGCCAGACCCATGGGGTAATACTTACCCACATTCGACACCACGTCGGGACGGCTGCTGGTCCATTGGAGCGTGACATCGTCTGCCACGATGTTCATGCCGTACAGGTCGACGTTCTTCCTCAGGCGCGTCTCCTCACTGACGGGCACCTTCTGGTTGTTCAGCTGCCAGGCCAGCGCGTAGTCGGCGCGATACTTATAGCCCCAGATGCTGAAACCTGTATTCGATATGGTCGAGAATGCGATGGTCTTGATGGATTTGGCGTCCATCTGCTCTTCAATCACCACACCGTTATAGGCAACACCACCCAGTGTAAGCGTAAGATAGCTGGTGCCCTCGTCTATCTTCCATGTACCTGACCTTGCACCGCTCACCTTGCCATCGGCGGTGAATACCAGTTCTGTAGGTGTCACTTCCTCAAAATTGGCATAGTCCATCTTGTATTTATGGAATAGCACCTGATAGGTTCCCGGTATGTCGCTCGTGGCAACCAGCTGTTGGGTGGCTACGGTTTCGTCGGTGGCCTCCTCGCCGTTATATTCGAACGGTGCTGCTACAAGCCATCCGTTCTTATTGACAAACAACTGATGAGTGCGCACTTGATGGCCAATGGTTCCGTCGTTGAACTTGGTATGGTAAATCAGGTAAGTCCGCCCGTCATTGGCAGCAATGACAGAATTATGCCCCTGGGCACACTCTCCGACGGTCTGGAACCCCCAGTTGTTGTAGGCACCCAGCAGTTTCATGCCCCGGGTCTCAGCGCCGGTGCCATAGTTCAAGACATAGTTGTCGAAAATGGCCGATCGCCCCATCCCGTCCTTGAAGGGACCGTCGGGGTTGTCTGAGCGGAACACACGCATCTCGTAGCCGCCAGTAGGCTTGCCCTTTTCGTCGTAACCGCCCGGTGCATAAAAGCCGTAACTGACAAACAGATAATAGTAGTTGCCGATGTGCTCAATATAGGCTCCTTCTCCTGAGACGTAATAACCGCCAGCAATTTTCTTTCCAAAATATGGGTCGCTGGTCACACCATCGCTATTGCCATTGGTGGAAGGGTAGGTCACATCGTAATTACGCAAGCCTGTAGCCGGATCAAGTTCCAGCGTCCAGATTCCACCGCTCCACGAGCCGTAGATGAGCCTGAGCTTTCCTTCCTCGTCGTAGAACACGGCGGGGTCGATGGTGTGGGGCCAGCGGTTCCCCCACTTGTTGCCTACATTATAGCGGGCGGGCAGCGAGGCCTGCGGCCCGATGACCAGTTCCAGGTCGGTTTCCTTATACGAATGGGCGTTGTCCTTGAAGCCGCTGATCACCACCGGCCCTTCATAGAGATAAGGCCCCGTGACCTGACTGCTCGTCAGGAGGACAATGCTCGAATGCCAGCTGTCGCCATTGATGCTCTGATACATGCACCACTTCTTCATCGTGGGGTTCCAAACAACGTCTGGTGCCCACATGTTGCCGTCAATTCCCCAAAGGTTATTGCCACGCCCTGACCAGTCAAACGCATTGAAGGCAGGGAAGTCTACCTCAACACCTCCTTTCATCACCTTGGTCGTATGAGGGGTGATGAACGCCTCTGATGTTGAGCAAGGGCTTTTCGTCACCGATCTCCAAGTCAGGTCTACACCTGTCCAGTTTTGAAAGTCGGTAGTATAGGCCGTACCCCTCATGGTGCCAAAGATGTAATGGCGCTTGGATACAGAGTCATAGACCACCGAAGGGTCGTGTATGCTCACACGCGCCTTATTCACATTCTTGTACAGTGTCTTCGCCTGTGCCGATGTCATTTCCGTTTCCTGAGCCATCAAGCCCACTGAGGGCAGAGCAGCCATCAGAAAAACTAACAGTTTCTTCATCATCTTCTTTTACAGTTTTAGTTTTTTTCTATTGTAGTTGATTTTTGTTACCCCCCCTCCTACCAAGTCTTAAAGTCGAAGTAGCGGAAGTCGGCATACGAGTAGCCCATCTGCAGCTTCACACTGCCAGTATAGGCATACATGCCCACGAGCAGTTCGCCGTTGCCCTGGGCAATGGCCGGTGACAGCAGCATCTTCTCTACCGACTCAAGCAGATGATACTTCTTCCCGTCTTCAGAATAGTAGAAGCGATAGAAATCGCCGTCGCAGGTCACGCGGAACCACACTTTCTCTATCCGGCGGTGCTCCAGATGCTGTTCAGCCATCATCCACTGATGGCTCTTCAACTGGAAGCGCAACTTGATCCGATGCTCGCCCCGGATGTTGTTCAGATAAGCCTGCACATAACAGCTGTCGGACCAGTACACGGCCAAGCCCGCCTCATCGCCGTTCTCATCGTCGAAGGTTGTCAGCAGCGTCTCTGCCTCCACATGTTCCGACGTTTGCGGCAGGCCGATGAAGGTTGCCGCCCCACTGTCTTTCAGCTCGGCCACGTTGCCATAGAGGCGCAACACGCTGTCGCAGACCACGTATTTCGACGAGTCGACCTGCCTCACGTAGCGCCATTCGTCGCCCAGCCTTGTCATTGCAAAGTCGTAATGACGCGTCTGAGCCTGTACGCCCAGCACCCACGAAAGGACAAAGATGAAGCAAACAAAATGTCTATTCATTGGTCGTCTGTTATAATAATCGATGCAAAAGTAAGCATTTTTTCTGACACTTACAAAGAAATAGACATAAAAAAAGGGTCACCGCTGTGACCCAACCTTTGTTAACCTTAAATCTAATACTATGAAAAACACATTGCAAAGATACGGACTCTTGGCGGTTTACACAAGTAAAACTGAAACTTTCAGTGTCGTTTTTGATAATTAATTGATGTAAATCAAGCAGCTTTTCTGACAACCTGTATGCAGGCTGTAATCAGGCCATTTATAATTCGTACTGAATTGCGTTGTAATTCAGCCTGAATTAGACGACAATTCAGGCCGAATTAGAAGCTAATTCAGGCCGAATTGCAAGCCCCCTCATTTTCAGGCAGTTAGATTTGCATATTCGGCATTTTTCCCGTACCTTTGCAAACCGTATGACAGACCATCCTTATATCAAGCAGTTTCCCGAACTTTTTGCGGGAAAGACCATCCTCTATGTCCACGGCTTCGGCTCCAGTGGCCAGTCGGGCACAGTCAGCAGGTTGCGCGAGGTGCTGCCCGAGGCGAACATCGTAGCCCCTGACCTGCCCATCCATCCCGAAGAGGCGCTTGCCTTGCTGCAAGACACCTGCCGGCAAGAGCAGCCCAGCCTCATCATCGGCACGTCGATGGGCGGCATGTTTGCCGAACAGCTCTACGGCTACGACCGCATCCTGACCAACCCGGCCTTCCAGATTGCCGACACGATGCAGAGCCACGGACTGACAGGCAAGCAGCAGTTCTTCTCGCCCCGCCAGGACGGTGTGCAGGAGTTCTATGTAGACAAGCCCTTAGTGAAGGAATACCGGCAGCTGACGGAACAGAACTTCGCCCACGCCACAGACGAGGGCGAGGCTGGCCGCGTGTTCGGCCTGTTCGGCGACGAGGACCCATTGGTCGACACCTACGACCTGTTCTGCCAGCACTACCCCCAGGCCATCCGCTTCCACGGTGAGCACCGCATGGACGACCGCTCGTTCATGCACTCGGTCCTGCCCGTTATCCGATGGATCGACGACCGACAGGAACGGCGTGAGCGCCCTATTATATATATAGGTACGGAAACATTAAAAGACAGTTACGGCAAGCCCGCCAGCAGCTGTCAGAAAGCCGTGCGCCAACTGATAGAACACTATCAGGTGCTTTTCGTCGCCCCTGCCACGAGTGTGCCCCAGGCCTATGCCGAAACGGTGGCATGGCTCGAGCAATACATCAACGTCCCGGCGTGGGGCCACACCGTCTTCATGAACCAGCGGCAGCTGCTCCTGGGCGACTACCTCATTGAAACAGAAACCAGCCGCGACGCCATGGCGACACGACTGGAGTATGGTTCGGACACGTTCAAGACGTGGGAAGACATCATCGAATACTTTTCCCGCCTGGGAGGACAATAATCCCTGCCGACCTGTTTGGCGGGGATGGTTGTGACAGCCGTCTGTGCGGTCTTCAGCAACGTCAGCGGACTTCCTTCCGTCCGTCCTTGATGTAGACACCCTTCTGGGGCGACACCGTGCGGATGCCGCCCAACGTATAATAAGGTGTGGTGTCTGCCTCCCTGCGAACGGAGAGGATGCTGGCAGCATCCAGGTAACTGTCGACTCCCGTCACGAAGTTGATGTCGTGGATTTCACACGAACCGTCGGCAGCAGTCGAGGTCAGTCCGAAGATGGTCTGCCCCAGACAGACGCTCGGACGGTCGCCCGTGAAGTTCTCATAGAGACCGCTCGCAGGCAAGTTCCAGGCAATGAGCGTCTGCGTTTCCCCGCCCACCGTGACCGTCCGCTGCGTCACGGGCTTCACCTGCGAGCCTTTGTTCACACCGTTCAGCCACCAGAGATAGGACTGGCCGTCGCTGATGCCCAGGCTGGTTCCGCGCACCACGAGAATCTTCTGATCCTTGCTGATCTCGTAATCCTTGTCCTGATACTTCATCATCAGGGCAATATTGTTGGTTCCCTTGCTCTTGGCCATTATCACGTTCCGCTGCGTGTCGTAGGTGATGTTACTGGCACTGATGCGCCCTGCGTCGCCCGTCGTCCAGTCTTCGGCATGGAACTGATAGGCATGGGCCGTGGGATTATAGCCTTTCATCAGACGGAGATAGTAGAGGCCGGGATTGATGGTGCCTGCCGTAGCAGCCAGGCGCACGACGAACTTCGTCTTCACCGCACCGCCCTGGTCTCTCACCAGCTCGGCAGGAATGGGATATTCGATATTGTAGAAACCATTGACTGAGTTCTTCACCGACTCGGCCACCGTGACATCGGCAATCTTCGTGCCGTCGACCGTCAGGACGGCCTTGCGGCCTTTGTCGGCCGTGGTGAAGCGGCACATGACGGAGAGGCTGTCGGCCACGCCGTCCTTGTTGAACAGCGTGTACTGCACGTAGCCGTTCTGCTGCGCGTCGCGATAGCTTTCGCCGTTGTAGTTGCCCTTGCCTGAGTCGCTGCTGTAGTTGTATTCGTGGCCGGCCTCGCTCTGCTGCTCACCAGGTGCCACGAAGTCGAGGGTGCGCTCCTTCAAGGCTTCGTTGGCAGCCTCGGTCTTCGCCATGTCACTGCTGGCAAACGCTTCCTCGGTCTGCTGATACCAATAGCACATATAGCGGGCATGATGAATCTCATAAAAAGGCTGAAGAGTCAGGGTCTGCCACTGATAGGTCTCCACGCCCTGACGACTGGCATCGATGGTGAAGGTGAGCTTCGAGGCATCAGCCGGCTGAATGCGCCCAAGCACCTCGGAGCGCGGCCCGATGAGCAGCGGGGCAGAGAGCAGGTTCTTCGACGAGGCCATCGAGCCCGGGGCGTGATCCATGCGTCCCTCGCCTCCATATTCGTTCTGGAGCTTCTCACCCTCGGGCGAGACGTTCGCACCTAACAGGATGGGACCGTAGGTGAAAGCGATATAGTCGGTATAGTTCGGACAGGCCACGTACTTCAGTTCCATGGGCAGCTCGATGACAATCTGGTCGCCCTCCTGCCACGTCCGGGTCTCCTGGATGTAATAGGCCCTGCCCTGCTCTGCCTGGTTCAGGCTCTTCTCGCCGTTCACCGACCACGCAAAGTCCTTGCCGGCCCAGGCGGGATGACGGAAGGCAATGGTATAGGTGCCTGCCTTTCCCACGGTGATCGTGGTCTTTGCCTCGTAAGGGAACGAGGTCTCCTGCGTCAGAACGTAGTCGTCACTCTCCAGTTTCGAGGGAGTGAAAAGGTTCACGTAGACCGTATTCGAGGCCGCATCGCGGGAATAGATGAAGTGACCGTACTTGGAATGGTTCTCCATGCCCGTGCCGACACAGCACCACATGCCCTGGTTCACCTGCGAATAGATGCGATAGCCCTGCGGACGAAGGGTGGTGAAATAGACATATCCACCCGTCGTCGGGTCTTGGGTGGAGAGGATATGGTTCCAGACGGCATACTCGTAGAAGTCGGCATAGCGGGCATCATGGGTGCGGTCGGCCATCATCTCAGAGAGCTTCAGCATGTTGTTCGTGTTGCACGACTCGGGACCGTCGAGCTGATCGATGTAGCGGTTGGCATTGGCAGCAGCAAGGAAATGCTCGCCCACCGAGTTGCCACCGATGCAGACGGTTCGGTTCTGCGCCACGTCCTGCCAGAAGTTCTCGGCCGCAGTCTTGTAGCTTGTGGCTGAAGCGTCCTGCTCAAAGATGCGCTCCATCCCGATATACTTAGGCACCTGCGTGTTGGCATGCTTGCCGTCGAGGAACGTTTTGTTCAGCGTCTGCATGCCGTTGAGCATCGCCTTGTGGGTATATTTCTTCGCAGCGGCAAGATATTTGGCGTCGCCAAAGAGCTGGTAGGCATCAAGCATCGACTCGTTCATGCCTCCATGTTCAATGTCCAGCAGCGACTCCATGTCGCTGTCGCTCACCTTGGCCACCACGTTCACGCTCCAATCGGCCAGTTTCCGGAACATCTCCCTGGCCACTTCGCTGTTGCCGTAGAGGAAGGCATCGCGCAGGCCGGCCAGAATCTTGTGCTGACAATAGAACGGCACCCACCCGCCATGGCTACGGAGCGGGGCAGTGTTGCCCTGAAAGAGGGCTGTCCAGTCCGAGTTTATAGGCTGGCCGCCGATGAAGCCATACAGTCCCTGCGTATGGGTGTCGTACTTGTCCTGACAGTCTTTCATCACCCCGACCATATAGTCCATACGCTCCTTCAGCTTCGTTTTCAGCGTATCATCATGCGTTGCAGCGTAAGCTAAGGCGAGCGCTGACAGATAGTGTCCGCCCACATGGCCGCTCAGGTCGAACGACGAGTCGCCCCAGTTGCGGAAGTTGGGGTGCTTCGTCAGCCACTGGTAGTACTTGCTACTGCTGTCGGTGGTCGAGTTCAGACCGGCCTGCCGCACAAAAGGCGTGAGCAGCCGGTCAACGTCATACTTCAAAAGCAGCTGGATGTTCAGGTCCATGGCCGTCTTCATCGGTCCGTCGAGCAGCGTCACCTGCTCCAAATCGAAGTGGCTGGGATAGATTTCGCTCTGGGCGAAAGCCGAATGCGATGCTGTCATGAGCAGCATTCCTGTTAGTAGATTACGTAGTTTCATGTTTTTTCCTTTTGTTTTATTCACTATTTGACCGTAACGCGGCGCTCCTTGATGAGCTTCACCTGGCGCAGCAGGTCGGCATAGTGCAGGCTGTTGAGCTCGTCCCCACCCTTCTGTGCGGCCAGGAACTGCTCAATCTTTTCCAGATGCTGCACCAGATAGAGGAGCGCGTCGCCCTGGTCCACGCGGTTGGCCGACGAAGCCTTCTCGTCGGGATTGATGAGTTTGCCGAGCGTGACGAGGTAGCTTCTCTGCAGGCTGCGGCGCATCTGTCTTTTCCAGAGGCTCGTCCCCTCTGCCGGTTTCCACACTTCGGCCTGCAGGTCGTCGAGATATTCGGTCAGGGTGTATGCCTGCGGATCGAGCGACGGCTGCGCACAGATCTTGTTCAGCACGTAGGCTGCCAGCAGCCTGCCCACGATATTGTCCTGACGCGACTGCTGACCATTCACAGGATTCACACCCACCTTGTTGATGACAGCCGACGGATAAAGCCATTCGGGGGCATCGAAGACATGACGACCGATGAAGGCCACGGCCTCCTTCTGCCTCTCCTTCGGCACGTTCGTCTGCGGTTCATCGCCAGGCAGGTTGCTTCGATAGGTGCCTGCGATGTTCTTCATCACATGGTTCAGGTAACGCCCGAACTGTGCCGTGACCTCACTGTACATCATCGTGAGGTCGTCGTACTGGTCGTTCTCCTCCTTTGTCCATTCAGGCAGGCTTTCCATCACACGCTTCAGGTTCTTGATGCCATACTCAGAAGCCTTCATGCTGTTGTCGCCCAGGTCTTCTGTCTGCGAGCGCGGGTCTTCGCCGCCGCCCTCTCCACCGAACCACAGCCGACGGTTCTCGCGCAGCACCTTGGTGGTCTCCCTCATCAGCTGCTTCTTCTCGGCAAACTCGTCCTTGAACTCTGGCCGCCACTGGTAGCCCCAGCGGATGGCCCACTTGTCGTAGTCGTTGATTCGCGGGAACAGTCCCTTCTCGCCGATGCCGTCTTCGGGCTGGGCCACATAGTTGAAGCGGGCATAGTCCATGATGGAGGCCGTATGTCCGTTCTTCTCTACCCACGCTTTGTCGCGCAGTTTCTCAACAGGCGTTGCCGACGAAGCGCCCATGTTATGACGCAGACCGAGCGAATGGCCTACCTCGTGCGACGAGACGAAACGCACCAGCTGCCCCATCAGCCGGTCGTCGAACTCCATCTTGCGGGCCCGCTTGTCTACGGCTCCACACTGCACCATATACCATTTGCGCAGAAGATTGGTCACGTTGTGGAACCAGCAGACGTGAGCCTCGATGATTTCACCGCTGCGGGGGTCTACAATCCGCGGCCCATACGCATTCTCTGTCTCGCTGGGCAGATAGCGGATGACGGAGAAGCGCGCATCGTCGAGGCTCATGGTAGTGTCGTTCTTCGGCCACTCTTTCGCCACGATGGCGTTCTTGAAGCCTGCGGCCTCGAAGGCGGCGTTCCAGTCGTTGACGCCCTGTATCAGATAGGGGATCCACTTCTTCGGCGTGGCTGGGTCGATGTAATAGACAATCTGTTTCTCAGGCTCAGTCAACTGGCCTGCCAGATACCTCTTCTTGTCCTTCGGCACGAGGCGATAGCGCGACACGAACGACTCGTGTTCGGCCATCACCTGGTCGTCACTGAACTGCCGGAACGTATTGACGAAATAGCCCACACGGTCGTCTGAGAGGCGCTTGCGCATCGGTTCCTTAGGCAGCAGCACCATCGACGTGTTGAAGCCCACGGTCACGGTGCCCGTCTTCGAAGCGGCCGAAGCCGCCGGTGAACTGGCGTATGTGCGGGTGGTCTGCACCTCAATATTGGTGGGATAGACCTTCAGCGTATCGATAAACGTGCGGTCGGCCTGCAAGGCACCCACCTTCAGCGAGGTCTTTGTACTGGACGACAGGCTCGTCAGATGATTGTCCTTGTTGAACAGCCCCGTCACCTCTACCAGGCTGGCATCCTGCTGCTCGTTTCTGCCAATCACCTTGAACGCCATCACCATCGGGTCGACGGTGGATTTCTCCAGCGTACGGGCAATGTTGTCTTTGTCGTTAGCCAGATAGGAGAGCAGATACTGGCGCAAAAGCAGCGTCTTCTCGTCGCGCTGCTCGAAGTAGACGGTGCAGTTCGTAATCTCTTCACCTGCAAACTTGCCGAAGCCCTGCGGCACAGCCGTGAAGCGGGTGACACAGAGCAGCAGGCGACCCAGCAGCGAGTCGGGCACCTCGAAATAATACTTGTCCTCGATGTGACGCATGGTGACAAGTCCCTTGAGCACGGTGCCCCCCTTCTTTATGAGTTTCTGATACTCACTCTCGGCGGGTTTCTTCTTGCCCTTCGCCTTGGTGGTATCAACGGCGACCGTGTCGGTCTTCAGTTTCAGCGTGTCGGTCTTCAGTGTATCGGCCTGTGCAAAACACACGGTTGTCAGACACAGAAAGGAAAGCATCAGCAACAGTCTATTTCTCATATCGGTCGTAGGCCAAGGCTGCACCGATGGCCGTGCAGAACTGTGAATACTTGGGGATGTGGAAGCGCACGTCATAGAGCTTTTCGAGGGGCGGGAATATCTCTTTGCACTGCGGCAGCAGCGACAGGTTGCCTATGAGCACCATGTCGCGGCAGCCGGTGCCCTGCGCGGCCAACACGGCCGAAGAGCCGATGCTCTGCAACACCATCGAGATGAGTCCTGCGGCAATGTCCTCCTTCGACGCGTCGTTCTTCGCGTGGGCAAAGAGCGAGGCCGTAGCGTTCATGGGCAGTCCGGGCAGCGGATGGGGCGAGATGTCGCCAATCAGCAGGTGCACATGACTCACATCGCCCTGCATGGCCAGCTCTGCCACCTGCTTGATGTCGCCCGTGTTGAGCAACAGCCGCGAAAGGCCCAGCAGCGTTCCTCCACCGATGCCGGTACCACCGATGTGGCGCATGTCGTCGCCATGACACATCACGAAGCTCGTTCCCGTACCCATCGACACGACAATGGCATGCTCCAGCTTCGACTCATAGCGGGCACCTAATGCATCGGCCACAAACTCATCGGTCTTCGACGTGCTGACACCGTAGACATCGTTCTTCACGTAGGCCGAACCTACGCCCGTCAGCATCACATGCTCCACCTCGGAGAGCTGTATGTCGTTGTCGTGCAGATACTTCCCGAAGGCTCCATAGAGCGAGGTCACAGGGTCGACGGCCGTAATACGAATGGGCGAAACGACCTTTCCACCACGCAGCCCCACAATCTTCGTGGTCGAGATGCCCACATCGATGCCAATCACAATGCTCTTCTTTTGTTCCATGGATGATTCAATTTTTTCGGCACAAAGTTAAGAATAAAATCTGTAACAAAAGACAGATTTTGGGAAGATTAACGCTGGGAGCAGAAAAGTGAACGGTTCACTCGCCTGGAGCGAGTGGCACGTTCACTCATCGTAAGCAGCACACTCACTTACAGAGAGCGGCTGAGACTATATGCTCAGTTCGTCAAGTACCTTAATCAGCTTTTTATTGAAGGGTTTGTCGGTGCGGATGCACTCAGAGAAAGGCACATAGACCACCTCATTATTACGTACGCCTACCATCACATTGCGCTGTCCCTGCTTGATAGCCTCAATAGCGCCTACGCCTGTGCGACTCGCCAAGATCCGGTCGTGTGCCGAGGGCGACCCGCCACGCTGCAAGTGACCAAGTATAGACACACGCACGTCGAACTCGGGGAACTCCTTCTTCACACGGTCGGCATAGTAGAGTGCGCCACACTTAGGACTCTCTGAGACAATGACGATGCACGACTTCTTCGACTTGCGGATTCCGCGAGCCATGAAATGAGCCAACTGGTCTTCCTCCATCATTTCCTCAGGGATGATGGCTGCTTCAGCACCGCAGGCAATCGCAGAATTCTGCGCAAGGAAGCCCGCATCGCGTCCCATTACTTCGACGAAGAAGATACGTTCATGTGAATTGGCAGTGTCGCGAATGCGGTCAACACACTCCATGATGGTGTTCATCGTGGTGTCGTAGCCGATTGTCGAGTCTGTACCGTAAAGGTCGTTGTCAATCGTACCGGGAAGGCCAATGCACGGAAAGTCGAACTCCATGCCGAAGTTACGGGCACCAGTGAGCGAACCGTTGCCTCCGATAACGACAAGTGCGTCAATCTCCTCTTTCTGACATGTTTCATAAGCTTTCCGCATGCCTTCCATCGTCATGAATTCCTTCGAGCGAGCCGTTTTCAGAATGGTGCCGCCACGAGTAATGATACCACTTACGTCCTCTGTCGTGAACTGCTTTACCTCGCCTTTTATCAAGCCATCATAGCCACGATAGATACCCTTGATGTTGAAACCATTATAGATGCCGGCTCGCGTTACGGCACGAATGGCTGCGTTCATACCTGGTGCATCACCTCCAGATGTCAGAATACCGATAGTCTTAATTTTTGTCATAGTCAAATAATCTTTATAAGGTTTGTGCCGACAAAGATACGAATAAACAAGGTTAGAACAAAATAAATCCATTTATTTTTTTATGCTGAGTGCCCAAAACTTCGCGACAACTGTCAGCATGTCCAATGGAAGGAAA
>Ga0247609_10001863_pt1 | contig 23647 bp, 16 predicted proteins | sample 172DNAGHGlowgp2_FD_193487 | JGI IMG/M metagenome (GOLD analysis project Ga0247609, IMG submission 193487) | Sheep rumen microbial communities from Palmerston North, Manawatu-Wanganui, New Zealand - 1728 DNA GHGlow gp2 | ecosystem: Host-associated > Mammals > Digestive system > Stomach > Rumen ...
CGTGGCAATACTGTATGGTGACACCCATATCGTTGACAACGAAGGCAACTTCCTGCGCAATCGGCGTCTGACACCACCCGAGCATCTCACATGGCGCTCCTTCCGACAAGGCATGCTCGTCTGCCATCAAGCCTTCTACATCAACCGTCAGCTTGCACCTCTCTACGACACGCACTATCGGTTCTCCGCAGACTTCGACTGGTGCATCCGCTGCATGAAAGAAGGAGAGCGCCTCGGCATGGAAAATCTATTCATCAAGGAACCCCTTGCCGACTATCTCAACGAGGGCATGACCACTGCCAATCGGCGAGCCTCCCTCAACGAACGATTCAGGATAATGGCAAAGCACTATGGGCTTGTGCCAACAATTATACAACACATTTGGTTTATATTCAGAGTATTAGTTAAAAAGTAAAAAGAGCATGAAGAGATTTCGTCCCTCCAAACCAGAGTTGGTTTATGCACTCAAGAATTACAACAAGAAGAAATTTACAGCCGACCTCATGGCTGGCATCATCGTGGGCATCGTTGCACTTCCCTTGGCCATCGCTTTTGGCATTGCATCAGGTGTGTCACCCGAAAAAGGTATTCTCACAGCCATCATAGCAGGTTTCGCCATCAGCGCATTCGGTGGCAGTCGTGTACAAATAGGCGGACCCACAGGTGCCTTCATCATCATCATCTATGGCATTATCCAGCAGTACGGACTCACAGGGCTTGCCATTCCACAGTTCTGGCAGGACTCTTCCTCATCTTGCTCGGAGTGTTGCGCCTCGGCACCATCATCCGCTACATTCCCTACCCCATCATCGTAGGTTTCACGAGTGGTATTGCACTGACCATCTTCTCCACCCAGGTAAAAGACTTGCTCGGTCTCCACATAGAGGGAGCTGTGCCTGCTGACTTCATCGAGAAATGGGTATGCTACATACAGAACTTCTCCACCATCGACCTTGCCACAGCCATCGTCGGTGTCTTATCCGTGGTCATCATAGCCTGCACCCCTTTCATCAGCAAGAAAGTGCCTGGTTCACTCATCGCCATCATCGTCATGACCGTTGCAGGCATCATCATGACGAACTACTTTGGCATCCATGTCGACACCATCGGAGACAGGTTCGAAATCAACCCATCCCTGCCAGAAGCAGATGTCCCCTCGCTGAATTGGGACAACATCAAGGGTTTGCTCTCACCAGCACTCACCATAGCAGTGCTCGGCGCCATCGAGAGTCTGCTCTCCGCCACCGTGGCAGATGGTATCATTGGACACAAGCACGACTCAAATCAGGAACTCATTGGTCAGGGCATTGCCAACGTGCTCAGCCCCATCTTCGGAGGCATCCCAGCCACAGGTGCCATCGCCCGCACCATGACCAACATCAACAATGGTGGCAAGACTCCTGTTGCCGGCATCATTCATGCCGTGGTGCTGCTCCTCATATACTTTTTCCTGATGCCTTATGCTAAATATATCCCAATGGCTTGTTTGGCAGGAGTGCTTGTAGTGGTCAGCTACAACATGAGCGGCTGGCGCACCATCCGTGAGATGATGCACAACCCCAAGAGTGACATCTTTGTACTTTGGCTCACTTTCGGGCTCACCGTCATTTTCGACTTGACCATTGCCATCGAAGTGGGCTTGATGCTGGCATGCCTCCTCTGCATGCGTCGTATGGCAGAGACCACCCAAGTGAGTGTGCTCACCGACGATGACGAGATAGACCCCACTGCAGAGACCGACTTGGCAGAGAATCCCAACATTGAGCACTTGGCGATTCCCGAGAATGTGGAAGTGTATGAAATCAATGGCCCTTATTTCTTCGGTATAGCCAACAAGTTCGAAGAGGTGATGGTGCGCATGAAAGAACGTCCGCAAGTACGTATCATCCGTATGCGCAAGGTGCCCTTCATCGATTCTACAGGCATGCACAACTTGACCAATCTCATCGAGATGTCGAAAAAAGAAGGTATCAAGATTATCCTTTCGGGTGTCAACGATTATGTACGTAGTGTTCTTGTCAAAAATGGCTTCAACGAACTCATTGGCGAAGAGAACATTTGCCCGAATATCAATGTTGCTCTCGAGAAATCCAAGCAATAATCATTCACACTGCTCCTTTTTTGTTCATTTTTAGTCATTTCCTCATTTTTTTTGAGGAAAGGCTTGTTTGTGTAGCAAATAATTCATACCTTTGTCACCTAAAATTATGCCATCTCTCTTGCGTGAGAGTTGGTGTCAGAGACTAACTAATAACGACTTCATCCTATTTATACATTATTAATAATAAGGGAACGAGTCAAATGTTTAACTAATCTTTATTAATTAATTACTAACTCATTATGAAGAAATCATTACTTATGTTAGTAAGCTTAATGCTTACAACAATGAGTGCTTGGGCGCAATGGGTGGAACCTATTCCAGAGAAGTCCGCTCCGTCATTTGATGGCACTCCACAGTTCCTTTACAACACAGGAGCTAAGGGCTTCTTCTGTGGTGGGAATGATTACAACACCCGTGCTTCCATTTCCCCTACATTCGGAGACTCTATTTATTTTCAGCCTGTAGCAGATGCTGAGGGTAGTTACTATTTCCGTTGTTATCCTTCGGTAGCAAAGAAGGGAAATTTCTTCTTCGTTTCTGCCAACGACTGGCAAAGTTCATGGGTAGATGCTCCAAACGATGGAAAGTTTCACGAAACTCTGGACGAAACAGAGGCTTATCCAGGTGTAGACAAGTGGGCTCTTGATCCTATGGGCAATAACATCTACAAGATTCACAACACAACTTCTGTGGGTCTGATTCCAGAATTTGATCCGGTGGAAGGTATGGGCTATTACGGTGTAGCTGAGTATTTCAAGGGTAATGCTAATACTCGCGTTTATTTCTACGACCCTTCTCAAACTTACACTTATGTAGATGAGCAAGAACAGGAACACGCACTCGATGTATTCACTGGCGATTTTTATGACGAATGGTACTTTGTAAGCAAGGAAGCGTATGAAGAATGGTTGCCTAAGAAGGAAATCTTTAATGCTGCGGTAGTTCTTGCTAAAGAACTTGATGAAGCAGCTGCTAATTGCCCGGGGCTTGATGTGTCTGCTATACAAGCTGTTTTCAACAATCCTGCTTCTACCGCAGAAGAACTTAAGAAAGCCAGCGAAGATTTAAAGGGACTCACTGTAAACTACAAACTGAAGGACGCATCCGGAGAGAACCCTGTAAACATCTCTGAGAAGATTGTAAATCGTACTTTCGATGTAGTAGGTGACTTCACAGGTTGGTCTAAAGGTTTCGGTGCCGGTGGTGATAAGTCCACTTGTGCAGAGGTATGGCGCAGCGCATTTGATGTATATCAGGATATAGAAGGATTGCCAGAAGGTGTCTATATGGTTGCTTGTAATGGCTATTCTCGTCATAACGATAATCATATTGATGATTATGCTAAGTGGAAGAGTGGTGCTGTTTCTGAAACAAAAATCTACATGAAGTCTGAAACACTTGGACAATACTTCACTCCTGTAATGTTTGTATCACAGGGTGGTAGTGTGGATAAAAAGATTGGAAACGGAGGTCAGACAGATTACGCATACGAAGAGGGAGGAGTAAAGCATACGTTGTATTGTCCTAACTCAATGGTTGCTGCTGTTGACTACTTCCATGATGGTACCAATCGTTATCGCAACGAGGCTTATGGACCATTGGCTGCTGGAGAAACTCTGAGAATTGGAGTTAGCAATACAAATGGCATGTACTGGTCTATTTTCGACGACTTCGAACTCTACTATTTTGGAAATGGTGCTGATGCTTACAAGAAGTGGGCTGAAAGCGTGAAGAGCAAATATAATATTAGTTTCGAAGGAGAAACATATTATGGCAAGCCAGAAAAGCAGAACTATGAGACTATTCTTGCAACATTGTCAGATGCTAGCAACAAAGATGCTGTTTCTGCTGCCATCTTGAACGTAGATGCTGCTGTTGAGAAGGTTACGACCAGTAAGACTAACTACGCTGCTTACGTTGCGGCATTGGCTACTGCACAGAAATGGCTGGAGGAGAATGTTGGTGATGATGACAACTTCTACAAGCTTTCAGACTACATGGAAGCTGAAAATGCTGAGGATGTAGCTACTTGGGAATTCCCTAATGGTCCTGTCAAGGTGATTATCCCTGATTATGGGGTTGGTGGATTTGAAGGTATTCTTTCTGCTGAAGACATCGCAACCGAAACTACCTACTTGCAAAACTTGTTGGCTGAAGCAACAAGAAGTACCCTTGTGGATGGTTCTGACCTGACTAGCTTAATTAAGAACCCTGGCTTCGAAGAGGCTGATGGTAAGGGCTGGAGCCTTGACACCTCAAAGGGTGGTACTGGTTCTTTGACTAACTGGCACGGTGGTAATGCCAACAACTATTGCGCAGAGGCATTCCAGCAGAACTTCGACATCTATCAGGAAATTGAAGGTGTGAAGGATGGTCTTTATGAGGTTTCTGTACAGGCATTCTATCGTACAGCTGCCAACCAAGCTGCTTATGAGGCTTATGTGAATGACCCAGAAATGAAGGGTGACGCTAAGGTATATCCAGAAGTGTACATCAACGAATTCTCTTCCAAGATTCGTAACGTGATGGAAATCCAGTTTAAGGACAAAGAGTTGGATGAAGCAAACACCAACACTTATCATCCAGACGGAACTGAGGTTTACACACTTGATGGCATGACATCAGCATCGAATGCATTCAGTCTTACAGATCCAACACGTAACTTCACCATGTCTGCTTATGGTATCGTACAGGATGGTAAACTGCGTCTCGGTTTGCGCAAATTGGACGGTCCAACAAATGCTGCACAATGGACTCTTTGGGATAATTTCAAATTGACTTATCGTGCAAAGAATCCAGAAGTGGCTGCTAAAGTGCTTGCTAGCAAATCCCAAGAACTTGCTGATCTCATTGAGAACAGCTCTGATGCCATGACTGATCCAATTCTTCAATTAGCACAAGATGCTTACAAGGAGTCTATCAAGACCGATCTCAACAATACAGCTAAGTATGATGTGCTGATTGAAACTAATGAGGCACTCGTTGCAGCTCAGGAAAACATCAAGTTGATTGATGCTTATAAGGCTGCAGAGCAGGCTTATGATGATGCATGCACTGCTTTGGAAACCGTTGATCCTAATGCTGCTATTTTTGCAGAAGTCAAGGAGATGGACGAGGAAATTGCAGGTGATGCATATATGGATTTGAATAATGAAGAGCTGGATGATTTGACCGTTAGAGTGAAGGCTTTGACTGATAAAGTGAATGCAGCTAAAGCAGACGCTGAGTTGAAGAAGGTCAAGGAAGAAATGGCATCTGCTTCAGACGATGACCCATACGATGCAACAGGCTTCATTGTGAACCCAGACTTGAGTATTGGCAAGGCTGATGGTTGGACTGTAATGGCTCTGGGACAGAACAACGGATACCAAGACAACAACACTTACACGAATGGTGATGTTTCTCTGAACCAATTTATCGAGTGTTGGAGATCGGGTGCAATATTGAGCGATGGTACTATCGAACAAACTACTGCCGCCACTCTCCCAGCTGGTACCTACACTCTCGGTGCAGACATCAATGCTAAGTGGCAACCAGATGCAACTGTTGCAATCGAGGGACTCGTCCTCTTTGTCAGCGATGCTGAAGGTAAGACTAACTCTACGCTGCTTGACACTCAGGATGCTTCTCCAAAGCATTTCGATGTGACATTCAAGTTGGATAAAGAATCTGTTATTACTCTTGGTGTAATGGCTAAGTCTACTAACGCTAACTGGTTGGCAGCAGACAACTTCAAACTCACGTACTATGGTACAGCCAGCGCGAAGGAAGAATCTGGCGATGCAGGTGATGCCAATGCTATCGAAGGTGTTGAGGAAGCAGCTCCAGCAGCTAAGGCTATCGTAGCTATCTACAACGCAGCTGGTGCTCAGATCAGCACTCTCCAGCCAGGTATCAACATCGTGAAGTACGCTGACGGAACTACTAAGAAGATCTTTAAGAAATAAGCTGACGAACAGTCAATAACTGACACTCTATAAGAAAGTGGCGGGCTTCATGATGGAGCTCGCCACTTTTGGGACTCACCAGTATGATCGCGAGACTGTCCTGCTGATTAGTTGGATACAAAAAACAAATATTTAACCTTTTAACCATTTAACTTTAACCTTTGCGCTTCACTCCTCTAAACCCTAAACTCTAAACACTAAACTCTAAACACAAGTGACCCTCACTCGCGCATGCAAGTGTTCCCCACAAACGAGTGTAAGTCTTGCTAACAAACGAACGTAAGTCTTGCCCACAAACGAGTTGCAAATCGTAGAATATTCTCGTTTTTGGGGTAAAAATGTAGAATATTCTCGTTTTTTCCGATTTTCGTAGAATATTTTGGTTATAACTCTTTCTTGACGTAACTTTGCAGAAAAAAGGAAATCACCCGTATAACCCTGTTTTGTGCCTATTCTTTTGGTGGAACAGAAGAAAAGATGTACTTTTGCAGTATGAAGAGCTTGTATCTGGACATCAAGTCGCTACTGACTGAGAGACAAATGGATGAGGGCGAGGCAAAAGCCATCGCCCTTCTGCTCTTGGAGAAGGAGTGCGGCATGACAACCACGGAGGTGCTGATGAATGCACCAAAAGGGGAAGCCCATCGGCAAGTACTGACTCAAATGGCTGAACGGGTGGCAAAGGGAGAGCCTGTGCAGTATGTGTTGGGCGAGGCGGATTTCTGCGGCATGTCTATCAAAGTGAGACCAGGAGTCCTCATTCCACGAAAGGAAACGGAAGAACTGGTCAATTGGATAGTGGAAAGCCTTCACCCTAACCATCAACTGTCAACTGTCAATTGTCAATTGTCAACTGTTAACTGTCAACTGTCAACTGTCAATTGTCAACTTTTAGACATCGGAACAGGCAGCGGATGCATTGCTGTGGTTTTGGCAAAATGGTTGGAGAATGCTGAGATGGAGGCATGGGATGTGAGTGAAGTGGCTTTGCAGGTAGCGAAAGAGAATGCGGAAAGGCATGGTGTGCGAGTGAAGGTGAACAAGGTGGATGTACTCTCACCCCTCAACCCTCAACCCTCAACCCTCAACCGCTACAACGTCATTGTCAGCAACCCTCCCTACATTTGTGAAGAAGAGAAAGAGGAGATGGAAAGGAATGTGCTGGAGCACGAACCCTCTTTGGCGCTTTTCGTGCCCGACAAGAATCCTTTGCTCTTCTACAGGAGGATTGCGGATTTAGGATGTTCGATGCTGGCAAAGGATGGGATGCTCTTTTTTGAGATTAACCGCAGGTTTGGCAAGGAGGTGGTGAAAATGCTGCAGGAGATGGGATACCGAGATGTGGAACTGCGGCAGGACATGTTTGGCAACGACCGCATGGTGAAAGCAATAAAGCCACAATAATTTCGTTATAGATAGTATGAAAAAGTTCCTTCTCTACATATTATTCTGTCTGGCAGGCATCGAATGCTTGCACGCCGATGATTGGAAAATCTATGCGTCTTATCACAATGCCACTCAGGCGGTGAAGGCGGACTCTCGCATCTTTGTGCTTGCTAATGGCGACCTCTACAGTTACGACACGGAAGACCAAACGGTGGAACTCTATGACAAAACGAATGTGCTGAGTGACTTCGGCATTGCACACATTGCTTATTCTGCCTCTACGAAACAGTTGGTTGCCTTGTATGATAATGGCAACATCGACCTCATCGGCATGGATGAAACGAGATGGAACATGCCCGACCTGAAGATGAAGGCTTTGAGCGACAAGACCATCAACGAGCTGAAGGTGGTGGGCGGCGAGGCGCTCATCAGTCTCAATGCCGGTGTGGCGCTGCTGAATCTGACAAAGGGGTATTTCGTGGATTTTTACACGTTCGATGGCAAGGTGACCAACGCGACCATTGTGGGGAAGAAAATCTATGTGAAGACTGCGACGGATGTGTTGGAGGGTGACCGCAGCCTCAATTTGTTAGACGTGAACAACTGGAAAAAGGTGGCAAGCGATGCAGTCGCCTTCGGACAGACGGATGAGGAAAGAAAGAACGAGGCGGCATTGTTGGAGAAAGTCAAGAATATTGTCCCCAACTCCCCTGTCAGAAATTGGTCATACAAGCTGAACATGGTGGGCAATCGTCTGTTGGTGGCAGGTGGTAATTTCTACTATCCCGAGGTGGAGTATGCGGGCACGGCGATGAAGTATGAGGATGGGGAATGGAGTGCCTTTGACGAGGAGGGTGCCATCAAGCTCGTCGGAAGGGCTGTTTACCAGAATGTGACGGATGTGGTGCAAGACCCCAACGATGCGGAGCACCATTGGCTGGGCACGAAACGCAGTGGCATTTATGAGTTCAAGAACTATCAATTGGTGAACCACTATAGCTTTGACAACTCCCCGTTGACGAGCATCGTGCCAAACAGCAAGCATGCCGACAGGTATGTACGTGTCACTGCCCTCAACTATGACAAGGACGGCAATCTGTGGATGTGCAATAACGAATGTGACACCATCGTACGCATTCTGAAGAAGGATGGCACTTGGAAGAGTTACTACTATAATGAAGTTGCCACGAAACCGACATGGGACCACACTTACTTTGACAGGCGCGGATGGGCATGGCTCAACTCGAGAAGAACCTCTTCTAATGGCGAATCGGGTTTGCTGGTCATTGACACTAAGGGCACCATCGACACGGATAAGGACGACCAACATCGCTATATCTCCACTTTCCGAAATCAGAATGGGGAAAGCTATACACCCGACCTCTATTATTGTGTGAAGGAAGACCTGAACGGAGAGCTATGGATGGGATGTACGAAGGGGATTTTCATGACCACCACTCCCGAAGAGGTCTTCAAGAGCAATTTCACTTTCACTCAACCCGTCGTGCCAAGAAATGACGGTTCAGGGTTGGGCGACTACCTGCTGAACGGCATCCCCGTGAAGTGCATCGCCATGGATGGCGGCAACCGCAAGTGGGTGGGTACGGTGAACAATGGCGTGTATCTGCTCAGTGCGAATGGAATGGAAACCATTGAGCATTTCACCACGGGAAACAGCCCCCTCATCAGCGATGAAATCAACGATATTGCCATTGATGGCGAGACAGGCGAGGTGTTCATTGCCACCAGCAAGGGGCTTTGTTCCTATCATGGCGACGCTACTGACCCCGCCAAATCGATGAGTTCGAGCAAACTGAAAGTCTTTCCCAACCCCGTACGTCCTGAGTATCAGGGAAACGTGCACATCACAGGACTGATGTACAACTCGGAAGTGAAGATTGTGAGTGCTGCAGGCAAGCTGGTCACAGAGGGAAAGAGTGTGGGTGGCGAATTCTCATGGGATTGCTGCCTGCCTAATGGCAGACGTGTGGGTTCCGGCATCTACTACGCACTCTGTACCGACGAAGACGGAAAGAACGGTGCCGTGGCAAAGATACTCATCATTCATTAATGCGCTACGCCACATGAAGTAATCGAAGCTACTCCGAATTAGGAATGGAATCTGTCAACTGTCAACTGTCAACTGTCAACTGTCAACTATCAATTGTCATTCCCGTATATTGTGTGGAAGACACGCTCGACCGATGTCTGAAAAGCATCGTCAGCCAGTCGTACGCCAACTATGAGGTCATCTTGGTGGATGACGGTTCGCCTGACCGTTGCCCTGCCATGTGTGATGACTGGGCAGGACGAGATGCAAGAATCCGTGTGATTCATAAGGAACACGGAGGACTGAGCGATGCACGGAATGTGGGCATTGACGCGGCTATGGGACAATGGTTGGCTTTCATCGATTCGGACGACGAGCTGGGTGAGGGCACCTTGGAGCAGGTGATGCCGATGGTGGAGAGCTATGACATCGTGGAGTTCCCTTTCTATCGGGCTTATGGCAGTGAACGACAAACGCTGGTCTCTTTCGAACCAACGGTCTATGAGGACATGGAAACATACTGGCTGAAAGGGCTGGCATACGAACACACCTACGTATGGAACAAGATTTACAGGAAAAGCCTCTTTGATCATGTGCGTTTCCCGAAGGGGAAAGTGTTTGAGGACATGCACACCCTGCCACTGCTGTTGCGGCAGGCACGTCGCATTGCCACCACCGACAAGGGGGTGTATTTCTACCACTGGAACAACAAGGGCATCACTGCCACTGCCGACGGATTGGCATTGGAAAGTCTGCTGAAAGCGCATCTGCAGGTCGGATGGATGGACGACCGTTGCTACATGCGTGTGCTGAACATCCAGATTTCTGTGTATGAACGGTTGAGAAAAGAGATTCTCCTGCCCTATCGCCCCGTTCACATCGGAACAAAGGGTTTAAGACCTGCAGAGAAGGTGAAAGCCGTGCTGCTCAGGGTGTTGGGCGTGAAGGGTGTGTGTGAATTGTTCTACAGATTACATAAAACCACCCTCGTATAAGCATTGAACAAAACATATTTCCACTCACTATGCCAACGGAGTGGGAAATAGCCAAGTTCACGCATGGCACCCACAATCTCCCTTTGAAATTGTCGGGTGTGCCTCTGACGAAGCAGCAAGCGCAACATGTCCACTGCCAGATAGTCGAGTTTATACTGCATGCAGGCTCTCCATTCGGAATCTGATTGTGCCATACCATCCAGCCGACTAAGCACCTTCACGAGGTCACGAAGTTTCTGTTGTTGCTTGAGCACATCCTTCGTTGTTGTGATGCTCTCGGCATGTAGCAAACGCTCATACCAGTCCACATTCAACGCCATGAACGAGGATGCCTGCACGAATGCCCTCACCGTGAAGTCTTCATCCTCGTGATAGATGCCCTCGGTGAAGTGTACATTTTCCTGTTCGAGAAATGCCCTTCTGAAGAAATAAGCCACCGCACACGGCATGAGATTGCGACCTTGCATGAAGGTGCGGGCGGGTACATAAAGTTGATTATAGGGAGGCACATAGCGTCGGTAGGGCATCCGTTTGCCTGCACCATCCACCTGCAAGATATTCACGCCCACAATGTCTATATCCTGACCGCCAAGCACATCAACTGGTGGTTGCGCCGCATAAATATGGTCATCGGCATCGACGAAACACACATATTTCCCCTTGGCACATCGCATACCGGCATTGCGGGCTGCACTCAATCCTCGGTTTTCCTGAGAAAGCACCACCACCTCGGCATGAGTCTTCTGGTAGTTTGCCAGCAACTCACCCGTTCCATCCGTGGAGCCATCATCCACAACGATGATTTCAAATCCATGGCCACGCATATTCAAACGCCCAATGCTGTCGAGACATTCCCGAAGGTAAGGCTCGGCGTTGTAAGCGGGTATGATGAAAGACAGGAGGATGCTCATGTAAGGTGCTGATATATGTCGCGACAAAGGTAGATAAAAATGAGAAAAAAAGAAAATGAAAGGATGAAAAATGAGGAATGGGGAGTGAGGAATAGCCACTTTCTCAGCGAAAAAACATGCCGAATGGCAAAAAACTCTAAACTCTAAACTCTAAACTCTAAACTTTTCTTATCTTTGCATAACAAAAAACAACAGTATGCTTTCCATCCTCATCCCGACACGCGACTACACCTGCTATCAGCTGGTGGCAGACCTGCACGCTCAGGCTGAGGAACTGGGCATTCCCTACGAGATTCTGGTGGCTGAGGATGGAAGCCGTTCGCAGGTGAGCATCATTGCCAATCATAAGATGACGGAACTGAGCCATTGTCGCCATATTGTCAACAAGGAAAACGTGGGTCCTGCCAATATACGGAATCAGTTGGCAAGAGAAGCTAGGTTCAGTTGGATTCTCTTTATCGATTGCGATGCCAAGGTGGAGACAGCGGATTTTCTTGCCACTTATTATCAGCAGATGGGTAAGGCGGATGTTGTGGCGGGAGGATTGTTGCACCAAAAGGAAAACCATGACCCTCACCGTTCCTTGCGCTTCAAATATGAGAAGGAGGCTGACCTCCATCGCAGTGCGGCAGAACGAAACCTGAACCCCTATGACAAGTTCACCCCCTTCAATGTCATGATGCGCCGCTCCACTTTCCTATGTATTCTATTTGATAAAGACTGTCGCGAATATGGTTATGAAGATGCCCTCTTCGGTGTGGAACTGAAGAAACGTGGTATCAGCTTCCTGCATATTGACAACCCTCTCATCCACATGGGGTTGGACACCAACGAGCGTTTCATTGAAAAAACCGAGCAGGCGCTGCGCACACTGAAAACGCTGGGCGAAAGGATGGAACAGCACAGCCATGTGGGGAGAACGTACCGTATGTTTCAGCGGTTCCGTGCCACATGGATGCTTCAATGCACCTACAAAATCTTTGGCTCTGCGATTCGCCGCAACCTCCTTTCCCCTCACCCATCCCTCTTCCTCTTCTCCTTTTACAAACTCTGCTACTACAGCCAGTTGAAATTAGTTGACAGTTGAATTAACTGAAATGAAAGACTACCAGACATTGAAACGAAACCTGAAAAAGGATTTGAGCACTCTGAGAAAGTGCAAAGTGGCGTTGTTGGGTGACAGCGCCACACAGATGTTGGCGACTGCCATCAAAGGGGAAGGAGTGGAGCGAGGTGTCTGCATTGATTTATGGGAGGCTGAGTACAATCAAGTGGAGCGACAAGTGATGGACAGAACGAGTTTGCTCTACACCCAAGATTTGCAATACACGATTGTGTTTCAGTCCACACACAAGGGAATGGAACAACATGCCTTGCTGAAAGAGGAAGAAAAGGCGAAATGGGCAGAAGAACGTCTGTCATTCGTCAGAAACTTGTGTGAAAACAGCAAGACACACATTATCTATTATAACTATCCCGAAATAGAGGACACGGTGTTCGGGTCTTATGCCAACAAGGTGGAAACATCATTCACCTACCAAGTCAGGAAACTCAACTACCAGTTGATGCAACTTTCGCAAGAGTACAAGAATCTGTTTATCTGTGACTTGGCTGGAATACAAAACAAGATGGGGCGCGACCAGTTGTTCGACTCTGCCGTATACATCAACACCGAATTGCTACTCAGTCTGGATGCCTTGCCCATTGTGGCAAGTCGAACGCTCGACATCATCTGCGCCATTGAGGGGAAAGGAAAGAAATGCCTGATACTAGACCTCGACAACACCTTGTGGGGTGGCATTGTAGGTGATGATGGTTGGGAAGGAATACAGATTGGGCACGGATTGGGCATCGGAAAAGCGTTCACTGAATTTCAGGAATGGGTGAAAAAACTGAAAGAGCGGGGCATCATCATTGCTATATGTTCAAAAAACGATGAAGAAAAGGCAAAAGAACCATTCTTGAAAAACCCTGAAATGGTCTTGAAGCTGGAAGACATTGCCGTGTTTATAGCTAACTGGAAAAATAAGGCTGAAAACATTCAAGAGATTCAGCACATACTGAACATCGGATTCGATTCGATGGTGTTTCTTGACGACAACCCCTTCGAAAGAAACATGGTAAGAGAGCATCTGCCCGAGGTGACGGTGCCTGAACTGCCCGACGACCCAGGTCTTTATCTCGAATACCTCTATTCGCTCAACCTGTTTGAGACTGCCTCTTACAGCACAGCTGACCAAGACCGCACAAGGCAGTATCAGGCACAAGCACAAAGAGCCACTGCTTCCCAAACCTTCACCGATGAAAAGGCTTTTCTGAAAAGCCTCAACATGACGAGTGTGGTGAGAGGGTTCGACAAGTTCAACACACCCCGCGTGGCACAACTTTCACAACGAAGCAACCAATTCAATTTGAGAACCATACGCTACACGGAAGCCAAAATCACGGAGATAGCCCAGAGCGATGCCTACATGCCTTTCAGCTTCACGTTGGATGACAAGTTCGGTGACAATGGCCTCATCGGGGTCATCATCCTACAGAAGCAAGGAAAAGACACACTCTTTGTGGACACATGGTTCATGTCGTGCCGTGTACTGAACAGAGGGATGGAAGACTTTATGCTGAACACCATCGTGGATGCCGCGAAACGAGCAGGCTTCAAACATCTCATCGGGGAATATCTTCCCACCCCGAAGAATCAAATGGTGGCAAAACACTATGACAGATTAGGGTTCACCCCCATCAAGCGGGAAACGGTCCAACAATACATACTGGACGTCGCTGGTTATCAGCCACGTGAATGCTATATTCATTCAACTGTCTGAAGTTACGACGTCAAACTTAATTATATTCACTCAACTTTCGGAAGTGACGAAGTAATCGAAGTTAAAGGAGTTAACGACGATACCTGACAGCGAGAAAACCATCAGCATGACAAACGTCGCTCATTTCGAGCGCAGCGCTCACTTCGGTAACTTCATTAACTTCAAATAAATATAACTTGCGAAACTTAATTATATTCATATAAAAAGACATGGAAAAAACTGACATACTGAAACAAGTACAAGACATCTTTCGAGACATTTTGGACGACGAAAACATCATTTTGTCCGATGCAAGCACGGCTGAAGACATTGAGGATTGGGATTCGTTGACCCACATTCAACTGATTAAGGCCATCGAAAAGAACTTCTCCATCCGCTTCACCAGCCGCGAGATTCTGTCATGGAACAATGTCGGTGAAATGCTTGACTGCATCAAGAGTAAGCTCTAATCAATATGGAGATCAATTCTACAGAATTCCTCTTGTTCTTCATCGTTGTTTTCTTGGTCTATTATACTCCTTTGAAAAACAGCGCGAAAGGACAGAATCTCTGGCTGCTGCTGTGCAGTTACATCTCTTTAGCCATCATCGATTGGCGAGTGTTGCCGCTGTTGATAGGTGCCACCAGCCTTTTCTATGGGTTGGGGCTCTGGATTGACCGCTACAACCATAGGGATGAACGGAAAGCTGAATGGCTGACCACAGCAGGTGTCATTGCAGGAGTAGGCATTCTGGTGTATTTCAAGTATCTTGGCTTCCTCGTCGAAGCATCCATGCAGTTCCTGCAGCATCTCGGTTGGCAGGTGTCGCCCCTCACCCTCAACATCATGATGCCTGTTGGCGTCAGTTTCTTCACATTCAAACTCATCAGTTACATCGTTGAGATACATCGTTGCCACATGCCCCCGTACCGTGATTTTGTAGCGTTTGCCACCTACATTGCCTTCTTTCCCACCTTTTTGTCAGGTCCCATCGACCGTCCCAAACCCTTCCTCAGCCAACTTCAGACAGCACGTTCCTTCACCTACCCTTCCGTAGAGAACCAAGCGGTGGACGGACTCCGTCAGATTCTGTGGGGACTCTTTAAGAAGGCGGTGGTGGCTGATTCATTCCTCCGATTCATCGAGGTGGGGTGGAGCAAGACCGATGAATGCACCCCCATGGCGTTGCTACTCGTCTACCTCATCTATCCTGTACAACTGTACGCTGACTTTTCCGGTTATACTGACATGGCGATTGGCGTGGGCAAGATGCTGGGCATTCATGTGGCGAAGAACTTCAACTATCCCTTTTTTGCCCAGAACATGGCTGACTATTGGCGCCGTTGGCACATGTCACTCACCTCATGGCTGACCGACTATGTGTTCATGCCACTCAACATCCGATTCCGCGATTGGAACAATGCAGGCATCATCCTTGCATGCATGATCAACATGTTGGTGGTCGGCATCTGGCATGGAGCCAACTGGACCTACGCCTTGTTTGGTCTTTATCATGGCCTCCTGTTCATTCCCCTGATTCTCAACGGCACCTTTGCATCGAAGAAAAAAGTCAAGTTTGAAGGCTACATTCCCCCCTTGGGGTATGTGGGCAAGATGCTTCTGACCTATCTGCTTGTCGCTGGCGGACTGCTGATTTTCCGTGCCGACTCCATCACAAGCCTGTTGCACTTCATCCGCAACTTCGCCTTTGGAGTCTCCCCGCTCTGCGATGTCTCTTTGGATGCGAATCAGTTCCCCGTGGCGACCTTCCTTTTCACCCTCCTCATGTTGACGGCAGAATGGGTGGCGATGCGCAAAAAGAAGGAATACGCCCTGCAACTATCCACCGAATGGAAAACGTGGGTGCGTTACACGGCTTATATGGCACTTGTGCTGCTCTATCTACTGAAGGTGGGCGGTGCGCACCAGTTCATCTATGCACAGTTTTAAGACATGAAGCGTTTTCTACTGAAATTATCTTTATTCTCACTCCCCTGGCTCATTCTGTTAGTCCTTGCGGAGATATACGTGGAGAGTCTTCCCAACATCTCCCGCGACAAGCACCAATGGATGCTGAAACATGCTTCCACGGTGGAGACGCTGGTCTTGGGACATAGCCACACACTCTACGGCATCCGTCCTGACAGACTGGGCAAGCATGCCTTCTCCTTAGCCCAGCAGTCGCAAACCTACCGATATGATGCCTATTTGCTGACGCACTATCCGCTCACCCGACTGAAAACCATCATCCTTCCCTTCAATTACAGTTCCTTGTGGGAAGACTTTGAGCACCAGCCCAACGAGCAGTTTCAAGCCATGCGCTATCGCATCTACATGGACTGCGACATCCATCCCCGTCTGAGTTGGTATGGGTTCGAAATCATGTCGATGCCTTTGGTAAGAGAAAAACTGAAAAGTCTCTTCACTCCCAGCCAGAACCATTGGGACAGTCTCGGATGGGCGACAGAATACACGAAAGAGGCTCGGGCTGCAGAATGGGACAATGGCAAAGTCAGGGCAGAGAGCAACACCTACACCGACACCACACTTGTCACGCTCAACGAGACCTTCCTCAGAACGATTTTTGAGGAATGCCGAAGTCGCCACATCAGCATCATCCTGCTGAACACCCCCGTTTCCCCGACGTTCAGAAGATGGGAGTCGAAAAGGCAGAAAGACATCAACCGGCAGGTGTTGGAACGGCTACTGGATGCCTATCCCGAGGTGGACTATCTTGACCTCGAGGCTGACGTCCGATTTGGCGATGCCGATTTCTACGATGGTGACCATCTGAACACAGAGGGAGCCACCAAACTCACGGACATCGTGAGGCAATTTCTATCTCATTCCCAGAAAGGACAGTGATGATAACCTCTTCGGGCAGTGGGAGTTCGCACACCTCATCAGCAAAAAGGTTGCTTTCGTAGCGGACATGCAGGCGGTAGCACCCGAGACGGGGCAGATAGAGGCGGCTTTTATGGAAAGTCCTCGTGCTCACTTCATTCTTCTCCATAGTAATCCCCTGGCGTTGCAGATAGAAAGTCTTTGAGGGGTCATCCACACTCTCCAGCACCAAATAGAGACGTCCTGCCATCTCGGCATTGTGATTCTTGAGCGTAAGGCTATAGACTGGATTCGAGTCATGTATCATGAAATCGGGGAAATCATAATCCTCCAGCGTCAGATAGGCATAAGAGGCGGTGTCGCTGCAAAGCGTCACGTCCTTTCCCTGCACATGCGCCAAAAGGTAGTTGGGAGTGCCTGTCGAGGTGCGAGCCTCACGCCATTCCTTTCCTCCATCAAGGGCATTGTCACGATACATCGGCACCATCGTATAGACACCGTCTTTCACCTTTTCGGGGATGGAAAGACGCAGTGTGTCCGTGTAGGTCGTGTCTTCCACCTCCTCCAGTTCAAATTGACGCTGATAAGTGTAAAGTGGGCACACCACCTCATCCCCATGTTTCAGCATGATGGCAACAGAATCGTCCAGCAAGTTCCACCCCACATTCGCGAGGTCATGCACGGTCACATCCACCCTGTTTCGTGGATAGATAGGCAGCGCATCCTCCTTCTCCCTCACGGCACCAATATACTGAAAGGCAAAATTGTGCCGTTCCACACCCACAGCTTGGGCATGATGGGAAGGCATCAAGCCGATGGTGAACATTTGAAGGAAGTTCATCCCATTCTCTGGACTATCCTTAAAGTACCACGTGGGTTGGTCAGGCACCATATAAGGGAGATACGTCCACCCGTCACCGTCGTTGTCGGGATTGCCCAGATGCACATGGAACCAATCGTTCTCGTCATAGCCGTCAATCACAAAGGCATGACCACCGATGTTGCTGTAACCCGAAATTAGCACAGGACGACCAGCCGCCAACTCCTTCTTCAACATCAGCGTGATTTCCTCCAACGAATAGAAATCGCGGAAGAGCAACTGAGTCCCCTTGTCATAGCCAAAATGATTCACCATCGCCATAGGCTGATAGATGGAACGCGCCCCACTCGACTCTGCCCCGTAGGTCATGTTGACGGCAATGCCACAATCACTGCTCAGCAGCGCCACAGCATCCCCCTCAGCCGGTGTGTATTCCCCTTCCTTGTAAACATCCCTCATGTTCAGCCAATCATAGGTATGTTCTGCAAAATTTGACGAAAGGCTTTGTCCGCACCCCTTCTCGTCCACATATTCATGAGTGCCCGTCCCCTTCCTTGGCCATTCCCAATAGTGCATCACCTGCGTCATGGCAGTCGCCACACACCCCACCACACACCGCTGTCCCTGAGCATCCAGTGGGCACATATTATTATATGGGGCGTATTGCGACCAAACATCCTTGAGCAGTGGTTCCACACGCTGTGGCAGTGCCTGCTCCTCCACATAGTAACGGCTGCAACTGCGTATCAGACGCTGAGCACACACGGTTTGTGCAATCAGCAGCAATAATAATATGTCGAAAAGACGTTTCAGCATCTTGAGAGTTGACAATTGATAGTTTAGGGTTTAGAGTTTAGAGATTCAATTCCTCATTCCTAATTCCTCATTCCTAATTGTGAAAGATACATTGTACATCGTACATAAAATTATTCTTGAACATAAATTCGTTGAACTCTGTTGCTGATGCCTGTCAGCACCTCGTATGGAATGGTGCCAAGGGCATCGCTGAGCACGGTGACAGGCAGATGGTCGCCAAATATTTCCACTTGGTCACCCTCCTTGCAGTCGATGTCGGTCACGTCAATCATGCAGACATCCATGCAGATGTTACCCACATAGTCGGCTTTCTGCCCATTCACCAGACAATAGCAACCCCGATTGCCGAGATGACGGTTGAGACCATCGGCATAGCCAATCGGAATGGCTGCAATGCGGCTGTCACGTTCCAAGACGGTGCGACGCGAATAACCGATGCTGTCCCCCTTCGGCACCTCACGAATCTGTAGAATGGTGGTCTTCAGTGTCGCTACATTATTCAATATATGGTTGTTGCGCGCATTGATGCCATAAAGTCCCAAACCCAGACGCACCATGTCCAAATGATATTCAGGGAAATGCTCTATGCCAGCAGAATTGCAGATGTGACGGATAATCTTATGGGAATAAGCAGCCTGCAACTGACGGCTGGCACGGTCGAAGAGGTCGAACTGACGATGAGAGAAGGCATCGAACTCATCGCCATCGCTGCCCACGAAATGGCTGAACACCGAACAAGGCACCAAAGCCGACTGCCTGTTCAACCGCTCAATCAGACGCGGCATGTCCTTTTCAGGATTGAAACCCAACCGATGCATGCCCGTGTCGAGTTTGATATGGATGGGGAAGTTGGTGATGCCCTCCTTCTCCGCAGCATAGATGAGTTGCTCCAGCAGGTCGAAACTGAACACCTCAGGTTCGAGGCTATAGTCGAACAGCATCTTGAACGAGGTGGTTTCCGGGTTCATAATCATGATGTTGGCAGTGATTCCCGCCTCGCGAAGGTCTGCCCCCTCGTCAGCCACAGCCACAGCCAGATAATCCACCCCATTGTCCTGCAACGTCTTGCTCGTCTCCAACGAACCCACGCCATACCCACTTGCCTTCACCATGCACACCATCTTCGTCTCAGGTTTCATAAAACGGCGATAATAGCGCACATTGTTGACAAGGGCATTGAGATTCACCTCCAAGATGGTTTGGTGCACCTTCAGCGTCAGGAGGTCGCTCACCTTATCGAAACGGAACTGACGGGCACCCTTGATGAGCACAAACTCATTGCGCAGCTGTTCAAACACCTCACTGCGGATGAGCGCATCAGTGGTGCGGAACATATAGTGCTCCATTGGGAAATACCCCTCACAAGCCATCAGTTCCTCGCCCACCCCAATCACTTTCTCTATACCGCGAGAGGCAGCCATCTGTGCCACACGCGAATAAAGGCTTCGGGGTGATTCTCCACTCTGAAGAATATCGCTGAGAATCAGGGTGCGATGCTGTTTCTTCGTTTCCGGACGGCGGCTCATGAAATCAAGGGCAATGTCCAACGACTGCACGTCAGAGTTATAGGAGTCGTTGATGAGCGTACATCCATTCTTTCCGTCCTTCACTTCCAGACGCATCGCCACAGGTTCCAAACGGCTCATACGCTCGCATAAGACAGAGAGCCTCTCTGCCCTACGGGCATCTCCCCCGTGAAAGGGGATACCATCCGGATGGTTCATCCCCCCTTGGGGGGACAAGAGGGGGGCTTTCTCTACCACCAACACAGTCGAGAAGCAAGTGATAGAGTTTTCGATGGAGGCATCATCAATGAAAGGAATGGTGTATTGCCCCACTTGTCCTTGATATTCAAAATGGATGGTTGCATGATGATTGTCTTTTTCCACCTGACGCACCTGCAACTTCACACGTTTCACCTCCTCAGGCAAGGTTTCAGCACACTGCTGGATGGAGGCATCCTCCGAGTTGAGAACCAATGTCTTGCATCCCTTGAAAAGCTGCATCTTCTCAGCACACTTGATACCATAACTCATAAAATTCTCCTGATGCGCTGCACCCAAGTTGGTCATGACACCAATGGTGGGTTTCACGATACGTTCCAATTTCGCCATCTCTCCGGGTTGCGAAATACCTGCCTCTATAATGGCGAGGTCATGATGAGGATTGATGAGCCATACACTCAACGGCACACCCACCTGACTGTTATAGCTGCGAGGTGAGCGGCACACGTTGAAATCGGGCGAAAGCAGCTGATACAGCCACTCCTTCACCGTTGTCTTACCATTCGAACCCGTGATGCCGATCACTGGAATGTTCAACTTGCTGCGATGATAAGCCGCCAAGTTCTGCAAAGCCTGCAAGGGAGACTTCACCACAAGGAAATTGCAAAGTCCCTTCCCTTCCTCCCCCCAAGGGGAAGTGTTGCCACCCGGATGGTTCATCCCCAATTGGGGGGACAAGAGGGGGGCCTCCTCCACCACAAAGTTGCGCACACCTCGACGGTACAACTCATCTATATACTTATGTCCATCGTTCTTCTCTGTCCGCAAAGCAAAGAAGAGTGTCTCCTCTGGAAAGCAAAGGCTTCGGCTGTCAATCAACAGCCAATTGATTTTTGCCTCTACTGTTCCTTTTCTCTCTGCGCCAATCACTTGCGCAATTTCATCAATGCTATACATATTCAAATCTTGTATTGCGGCAAGCCGCCGAAGAAAAAACAAATAAAAATAGGAAAAAATAGAGAAAAATTTGTTTTTATTTATTTTTACTTGTTTTTACCTATTTTTCTTTCGGCGGCTTGCCGCAACCTAATTTATAATTATTCGATGCTGGCTTTGGCGCCACTCTTTCGTTGCCTTCGCCACCACATCTTTGGTTTTATTGTCAAAGTAAGTGTCTTGGAACCGTTGCCAGATATACTCCACCGCCTGCGTTGAAGGATGAATCATATCATCGGCATAGAAGCGATAGTCACGCAGTTCATCCATCATGATTTCGTAAGAAGGGAAATAGCCGCATTTACTATTGGGCAACTGACCATTGACTATTTCATCCACAGCTTGAAGCAAAATCCCCTTTGAAATCTGGTTCACATGATAGCCGTCGCGCTTGTGGCGGATAGGGCTGACCGTAAAGATGACCTTCAAATTCGGGTTCACACTTTCCAGCAATTGCAGGAGCATCTGCCATTGGTCAACGATGTCGTAGGCGTTCAGGCGTTCGCGCACAAAAAGGCTGTCCGGCTGTTTATGGCAGTTGGCAACCAGCATGCCCGTCTCCTTCAACCGATAAATGATGGCTGTTCCCAACGTGACAATCAGCACATCCGCGCCACGCAGAAAGTCTGCCACACGATGGGTGGTGCTGTTGATTCGTTCAACCACCGTTGCCACATCGGTAGAGGAGAAACTGCTGTGATGTAACCACGAGTGCCAACGCCCTTCCGCATCTTCAAAAACGGTGTGCCCCACACCGGTCAATCGACGTGCCCCACACCGGTCGACCGGTGTGCCCCACGTCGATATAGAGGCGCCGACAGAGGGTATAATACTGGAACGGGGAAGTTCAACTTCCTTTTCACTCAATGCCCTTAACAGGTTCACAGCGATGCTGGCAGGGTTGTACAACGTGCCGAACGGATTCACCATCGCCTCAAAGCCACCACGCACAAACCTCTGCCCAACCTCATCGGCAAAACACGAGCCGACCAGTAGCACCTTGGCTCCAGTCTCCATTTTCCATTCCGATGCAGGAATGTCTATGCGGGTCATCAGTTCCATGAAAAAGGGACATACAGGGCTTAATCGCCATAGTAGGAAAACTCCTCCTTCTTGCCATCAGCGTATGTGAAAGTGCCACCGTAAGTTTCGCCACAATGCACGAGTTCTCCCTCGGCATCGTATTCACCACTACTGGTGTACTGACCCTCGTAGCGTCCCACAAAGGCTTGGGTTTTGTGGTCGTAGGCATCGACCACGAGATTGCCTTCAATATCCCTGGAGGTTCCACCTTCCTCCAGCTTCTCCGTTTCATCCAGGGTCTGTTCGTAGCTGACCAGTCGAAGCACATAGATGGTGTCTTCATCGTGCTCTATATAGTTCGCCTGAGTCATTTGACCCTTGTCGTTCTCGACGATAAACATGCGTGGATCGCCACCCTCACTCATACCAGCTATCAGCCAAGTGGTGATGTTGCCCTTGGGTGCAGGCGCATCTGCCAATGTGCGCGGCAACTCAGCAGAAGCAACGGCAACGGAATCGCTATCGGACAGCGTGCCGGTTTCCAACTTTGTAGTGTTTTTACAAGCGATAATGCCACCGATAGTCAAAGTGGCAACGACTGCAACAAGCAGTGACAAAAAAACCTTCTTCATATTCATATTTAATATTTTAGGTGTTCAATGGCTACAAAGGTACGTTTTTTTTGTCATTCACTCTTCACTTTTCGTTCAAAAGTCGTAACTTTGCAGTCGCAAAGTGTGTGAACACACTGCCTTTTTGATTTCAACAAACTAAAAAACATACGAACATTATGGCTAAGAAAGCACTTTTGATGATTCTCGACGGTTGGGGAATCGGTGACAAGGGTAAGGGTGACGTGATTTATCAGACACCCACTCCTTACATGGACTATCTGAACGCAAACTATCCTCACTCTGAGTTGCAGGCATCAGGCGAGAACGTGGGTCTCCCCGATGGACAGATGGGTAATTCAGAGGTGGGACACCTCAATATCGGTGCTGGACGCATCGTCTATCAGGATTTGGTGAAAATTAACCGCGCCTGTGCGGACAACTCCATCTTGGAGAACCCCGAAATCAAGTCGGCCTACAGCTATGCAAAGGAGAACGGCAAGAGCGTTCACCTCATGGGCTTGACCTCGACGGGCGGCGTTCACTCTTCGTTCAACCATATCCTGAAACTCATCGACATCGCCAAGGTGTATGGCATCGAGAACTGCTATGTGCACT
>Ga0247609_10001866_pt1 | contig 23640 bp, 15 predicted proteins | sample 172DNAGHGlowgp2_FD_193487 | JGI IMG/M metagenome (GOLD analysis project Ga0247609, IMG submission 193487) | Sheep rumen microbial communities from Palmerston North, Manawatu-Wanganui, New Zealand - 1728 DNA GHGlow gp2 | ecosystem: Host-associated > Mammals > Digestive system > Stomach > Rumen ...
GTTCTTCACTTGGTAGAATTATTTCATTTGTATTAACATCATACCATACAGGAATAGGAATTCAGAATTTTCTATTTCTTGAGATATTCCAATCCCAGTGCAAGTTTTCAATCCAATCGTTTGATCTTTTTTTCATAAAATTTGGATACCAATTCATTTTATCATTTTGTGCTAACAAAATATCTTTTTTATCCAAAATTCTTACAAACCGCTGATGAACTGGTAAAATTTCTACAGGCACTTTTCATCTTTCAGAAATAGCTTTACTCTGAATGATAGGAGTCCTAGCTCTAACAACTCATTTCTCAGTCAAAATTTCCATCATTTTTTCTCTAGCTTCTTCTACTTTGAGTCCATCAATTTCAGGTAATCATGTATTTATCATTCTTCAGTATCTATCGATACAGATTTTTGGTTCTAATTCGTGTTTCTGGAACCAGTAAACATCCACTTCGTCTCAGTAACTACAACACATTACTAGTCCAGTTCCTTTATCAATTTTTGCTTTATCATCTGGTAAAAGAGGCACAGTATCTCCGAGAGGAGTAGTGATTTTGTGACCAAAATATGGTTGATATCTCTCATCATCTGGATGAGCGAAAACAGCTTTACAAGCTGGTAATAATTCAGGTCTAGTAGTAGCAATTACGAGTTTTGTTCCATCATCTAAAGTAAATTCTATATCATTGAAAAATTCATTAAATTCTTTTTCTTCAGTTTCAGCTTGTGCAATTGTGGCCTGCAATTTAGTACACCATAAAGCAGGGAAATCTTTAGAAATGATTTCTCATTTTTTATATAATTTTACAAATTCTTTTTGAACTAATTGTTGAGTTGAAAGCTGAATTGTACTATAACATTTAGTCCAATCTACTGAAAGTCACATCCTTGTCCATAAATTCTTGTAGATTTCTACGTATCTTTCGTTAGTTTCCAAACATTTTTTGATGAAATCTTTTCTTTCCATCTCTTTGATGTTTATCTTCAAATCTTTTTCTACAAGCTGTTCGGTTGGAATTCAGTTATTATCAAATCCCATTGGATAATACACATTAAAACCTTTCATCCTTTTATATCTAGCGATAATTTCAGCTTGAGTATATGAAGAAATATGTCCAATGTGAAGTTTCCCACTTACTGTTGGAGGAGGAGTATCTATAGAAAATGTAGGTTTACTACTTCATTTTTCATATTCATTGATTTGATTTTCTTGCCAAAAATTCTGCCATTTTGGTTCAGATTCTGCAAAATTGTACTTGTTTGCCATAATTTTTAATTAACTGAAAAATAAATTTCGAATAAGGGAAAAATATTCATTAAAGTGCGAATTTCAAGAGAAATCTCTCCATCTTTATCATTTATTCTAATTTTTGATATCATATTATATAAATTCATATTTAATATATGCATTTTAAAAGCTCCTCTTTTATGCAAGAGGAGCTTCCCCGTTTAACTTCTTGTATTTTTCTTGATGAAATATTTTAATTTTCCATCATCGTCTGTTATTTTGATGACTATTACGTAAACAACTGCAACAAGAAGTCCAATAAATGTTGATACATTTTGTATCCATTCATGAATATGGCACCACACACTCAGAGCGAAAATAATGAAAAGTTGAAAAATCAAGAATACAACAATCCAAACCCAATGAGGAAACGCTTTAAGAATTTGGCATAAACAACCTTTTATAGTCGTCTTAGTCTTTTCTTTTTCGTTAACCTTACAGAATCTCATTCCAAAAAGAAGTACCAAAAAAGCGCAAGCGCATCCTATAGATAATAGAACCACGCTATAAACAAAATTTAACACCATAATTTTTTTATTTTTATTTCTATTAAGAGAAGTTAATTATAACTTTTTATAATTTAGTCAATACATCTAATAAATCAAGCAAAACAATCATATTTATTTACTAAAATAGATTTCATGTATTGTAAACTTATTTTCTTGAAACAACTAATGAAATTGATATAAGTATGTATGCTATGTACATGGGGGTGAATTTTGGATTTGATGGAAGGATTCCGTGTGTATAGATAGCCACTTCTCGAGGGTTCCTAGAGGCTAATCATGGACCAAAAAAACAATGCTAAAACTAGCGCAAAGTCTCTTCTTGCAAGAGCTGGATTAGTTAAAGCTTACGCTTACTGCTAATTCATTAACCTTCATTTCGACTCCTGCTAGAATGAAGGTCGACCTATAGCAGGAACTTTATAGTTAAATTAATAAAAAGTGGATAAGTTTGATTCTTTTCTTTCACTATCCTGTTAATCTAACTCAAAAAATCTGGATAAAAAGAAATCTATAGTGGTAGAAGTTTGTATGCATGCCTTTTAGACCGGAGTTCAACTCTCCGCACCTCCAGAATAAATAAAGACTAATTTGGAAATTAAATAAAAAGACCACAATGTGGTCTTTTTTGTATAAAATTTAATTATATCACTATCCGATAAGATCTTTTCACATATATTCTTGTAAACATGCAGGAATTTTTATTTTTCCATCAGCAGTCTGATTACATTCAATAAGTGAAATCAAAATTCTAGGAGAAGCTACTACTGTATTATTTAATGTATAACAATATTTGATTGTTCAGTCTTCTGCACGATAACGTAAATTCAATCTTCTAGCTTGAAAATCCAAGAACGATGTAGCTGAATGAGTTTCTCCATAACTATTTCTAGATGGCATCCAGCATTCTATATCATGTGAATTATATTTTCATAACGCTAAATCTCATGAACATAATTGCAATAAACGATATGGTAATCATAAATCTTCTACCAGTTCCATAGAATTTTCAAGGATAAAATCATGGAATTGGTCGGACATTTTCACATCAGCAGGTAGAATAATTACTTGTTCCACTTTCATAAACTGGTGAACTCTGTAAAGTCCAGATGTATCTTTTCCGTAACTTCATGCCTCACGACGATAACATGGACTCATTCAAACCATTTTTTTTGGTAAATCTGATTCATTCAATATTTCTCCGCTATAATATGAAGTTAGAGGAATTTCAGCAGTTGCAATCATCCACTGATCATCTCTTTCCAACCAATAAGCATCTTCTTCTCCTCATGGAAAATATCCTGTTCAAACCAAACATTCTGGATTTACCATATTAGGTACTTGAAATGGAGTAAATCCTTTCTTTACCATCTTTTTAAGAGCATGTTGCAATATTGCTTGTTCGAGTAGCATTCCATCATTTTTGAGAAAATATGAACGTGCTCAAGCTAACTTCACTCCCCTTTCTACGTCCACCATATCATATTTTTTCATCAACGTCATATGGTCTTGAATTGGGAAATCGAACTGAGGAATTTCTCATACTCTTTTTACTTCTACATTTTCAGTATCATCTTTTCACTCTGGTACATTTGGTGAAATGAAATTAGGCATTTTCAATTGATACTTTTTCAATTCATCTTGCAAAGCAGTTTGTTGGTTCTCTAATTCTTGAATCTGACTTTTCAAAGCTTTTGCTCATTCATAATCCTGCTGGGATGCTAAAGTTTTTTGTTGAAATTTTAGATCATCAACCTTTTGCTGAATGGTTTTTCTTTCATCATCTTTGGCCAAAATCATATCTACATCACAGTCGCTGTGCCTTTTAGCGAGAGCCTGTTTATATTCATCTAAATTTTCACGAACTTTCTTCAAATCTAGCATTGTTCTAATGATTAATATAAAAATCAGATTTGAATATATTAATTTTTAGGAATAATGCAATGGGATAAAGTTTATAGTAGATATAAGATAGTCAATCCAACACCAAAATGAGTATTTTTTCAAGAGATTTTTTAGTTTGATTTGTTAATTATTTATCTTCTTTAATTTCTTTAAATATTTGTTCGAATATTCAAGAATCTTTTGCTTCTTCCATTGCATATTTAATTTGACGGTATACTCACATTTCCTTGTCTATCTCAAATCAAGAAGACAGTAATTCAAAATTTTTTAATTGTTCTGAATCACCATCAAATTTTATCTTTCATGTATCTTCATTAATAGTTATAATACATTTTTGAGGGTTATCTAAAACGTTAAATAAATTAGCTTTGTAATTATTTCTTAGCATTGTTAGTTCTCAATCTTCCCAATCTTTATTCTTTTGTTTTTCATTTAGATACGAATTTAATGTATCGTAATCAAATGAATATTTTCTTTCCATTTTATATTATTTTAATAAATAAAAATATTAATTCATAAATTTTTTAACTGTGTTCCTAATTTCGCTAGGGAGGTAGCTTATAGCATATTTACCAACTATAACATCATCTACTATTGCAGATATTTCCATTCAGCTTTTATTATTCTTTCACCAACTAATATGACTGTACTTAGGGTTATTTAAAATATGCTTTATTTCATCTATAGATTTTGCTGTAGTAATTTCACTTACAATATTTTCTTTTTTTGCGTTACCTGTTCGCCAAAATTCAGGTCCATCTAAATCAATCTTATAATTAGAAAATTTTGAATTCCACCAATTTGCTAAATCTCTTACAAGTTTAACTTTATTGCTCCATTCCTTAATTTTTTCAACAAAACGTCATCTTAGCGATTTTATTTTCTCTGGAGTTTGTGTTGTTTGGTTATGTAATGCAACAGCTTCCATTATATTAGAATGTAAATCTTTCCATCATTCAGCAGGGACGTCACTTAATAAACTAATTACCTTCTCTCTAGTCATTCATGTATCTGGATTTCTTGTTAATTCTATTAAATCGTTTGCATATTTTAATAATTCTCTTACTTTTTGTTTGTGTGCTTCCCAAGCTTCTCATTCTAAATTATATTGATATAATCATTTTTCACTGGCTGGTGTAGTTAGTATTTTTTCTATTGTTTCTCATCGTTTTTCGGGTTTAAAAATTCATCTACCATCTCTCAAATATGCAGTGATTTCATCTTTTGCATATGTAATTGTTCATTGATTTTTATCTCTCATAAAATATGAATTTCGATTATGTTGTCATTCATGTAGTATGGTTCCGTATTCATAAATTCCTTTATTTAAACCTGGATCTTTTCAGTTTCAAACTGATAATGTTCATTCTAATTCTTTTATTTTAGAAGCTCCAGTATTAAATCATCCAGATTCTTTCTTTCACTCTATGTCTAGAGTTTTATGGTATATTATTTCATAAGATGTTTTATCTCATACAAAGAAATGTAATCATGTTCCGTGTTGTCTCACGGTAATATCGTCTGTTATTTTTGCAATAATGTTTGGATCATTGATTCATCTCATAGCTAAAAGTAATTCTTTTGGTGTTTTATATGGTCCATTTTTGAAATCGATATATTTGCGTACTGTATTAAACTTTTCTACAATATTACTAATTCCTTTCATAAAATACATCCTCTCTTGTTTTGGTAGAGTTAGAATGTCAACTCTAACACTGTTCAAAATTTCAGCGACTCATATATTTCTTTTCTCTCAAATTATTTTTTGAACGTAAGTTTCTATATTTTCAATTATCTTTCATCTATTGTAATTGTTGTATGATTCAATTTCTGACTTTTGTATTCAATATTCTTCATACTTAACTTTTGATTCAAATGCAAGTATATTTTCAATATCTATTCATTTCCCTTTTAATTCTTTTAATGCGTCAATTAATCCTCAAGAATCAAACACTTCGTGCGGATTTAGTAATACTTTTCAATTTTCTCATAATAATTTTATTATTGCACTATTGGCCTCTGTTAATTCTATACTTAAGCATAAATTAATATCTTCTCATACATCAATTCATAGATCTTTTAGTTGTTTTAACTTCGTTATTTCTTCGGGTTTATAACTTATTAACTCTCTTCAATAAAGTGGAAATACTTCACTTATATCAATTCATAAATCTTTTAAATCTTTTAATAAATTTATTTGTTCGGGTTTTAATTCTGATAATTGTAACGTAGAATCACTTATGTCAATTCATAAATCTTTTAATTCTTTTAATAAATTTATCTGTTCAAATTTTAATTTTGATAATTCTAACACATTGAAAGATAAATCAACTCATAAGTCTTTTAGTTGTTTTAGTGTGTTTACTTCTTCTGGTTTTAATTTTGATAATTCTTCTGTATATGAGAGTAAATTAACTCATAAGTCTTTTAGTTGTTTTAATGTGTTTACTTCTTCTGGTTTTAATTTTGCATATTTTACAGCAACATCTCATAATGATAAGCTAAATCATAGATCTTTTAGTTGCTTTAATATAGAAATTTGTTCTTTAGTAAAAGATTGAAATTCTGCTTCTCTTCCATGTGTTTCCATATGAAAATTATCATGTAGAAATTGTGCTTTTTCTTCTCGAGTTTTCAATTTTTCTCGTTGTTCTCATATAGGATCAACTTCTCATCATTCTCTTACTTCTCATCATTCTCATTTAAATAAGTTATCTTTTTGAGCCTTTAAGCTAACTATCTCTTGTTCTAATTTAGATATATCAGTATCAGATGCTCATAAATTTCTTTCAACATTTGCTAGTTCTTGTCATTTTTCAATCAATTGAGCATCTATTCATTCGATTTCTTTTTGAATTCTCTCATATTCTGGATTCGGTACTCTCTTTGGACTAGTCGCTAATTTTGCATTGTCATAATTAGCTCTACCGTCTTTTAATTGTTGTTCTACTTGTTGTAATAATTGTCTTTTATTCTCAACATATTTATTTCCTCATTTAAATAATCAGTTTTCTCCTCGTAATAATTCGTGATTTCCTCTTTCATGTCTTGATAAATCTCTTCATGCCGCTCTAGTTTCTTTGTCTATTACATCGTATCTATCTCAGAATCCATTTACTTGTCACTTAGCTTTTAATTGTTCAAATGAAGAAATCGTAAAAGAATCACTTCAATCAGTTTTTTTGAAATCTAAAGTAGTTCTTCCGTTATTTGTTTTTATATCTGTACATTGATATTCTATTCCATCAATCCATATGTGCTTTCATTTTAATTTAATTGCATTTTCTCTAAAAAATCAGTCGCGTATATCTTGTTCAATTTGTGTTTTCTGTCTTTGTAAACTTTCATATTCTCTAATTATTTCATTGGCATTTTTTGTTCTAGCTTCCTTTCAAACTAATTCTTCAAACATTATCTGTTGTTCTAGTCATCTTTCAGATTGTCTGTTTTTTATATCAAAATTGAAATTTGCTTTTGCATCTTGCAATTCTTTAAATGATGAAAATTCTCTAGTTTTTCATTTTCATTCAGTAAAAACTATCTTATCTCATTTTACTCAAATGAATTTCATTTTCTTTCATCAAATTGAAACAATATTTCCTTCTTTGATTATAGAATAGATATCTTTTAATGAAACTATATTTGGTTGTATAGTTAGTTCTTTTGAAATATTTTGTAATTGCTGTTCAAGCTGTGCTTTTCTAGATTTTAATCCATCAACTTCATCTGATAGATTCTTTTTCTTTCATTCTAAAACTGCTCTGTCTTTTCTTCTTCATTCGAGATCTTTTGATTTTAAATCTATATCTCTTGAGAATTCTCAATCTAAATCATTTCTTGCTGATTCTAATGTACTATTTAAATTTCTTTTTACATATTTTCCTCTTGCAGAATTAAATCTTTCTCTAATTCTATTTCAATTTGAGTTTTCTGGCAAAACGAATGTATCACTATTAGCTTCAATTTTAACTTTAATTTTTCAATCCGGTCAAGTCTCAGTATATACAATTCTTCATTTTCTATTTGGATTATGTCATTCATTAGGTCTTCGTTCTAATTTATATGTAATTCAGTCTATTGTGATTCAATTCTCTGACATAATTTCTTGATCAAATTTTTCATGAAGCTTTTGCGTTGCTCTGTCTACTACCCTATCATTTAGTACTTCACTACCTCAACCATTTTTTGAAACATATTCTCTTAAACGTTTTAATGATTTTGGTCCTAATACTCAATCTACTTCTTTTCATTTTAATCAGATTTCTCTTTGAATTGTCTTTATATCATGTGGTGAGAATTCCATCATATCTCATGTTTCCAAAAATTTCTTCATTGTTTCAGTACGTAAACTTTCTGGTAATTTCTGGATTACATCTTTTGCTTGATTATATTCTTCATTGAATTTACTCTGTCTTTCCATCCATTTATATTGACTACCTAATTTTGTTAATTCTGGTGTCTTTTTATATCAATTATAATACGGATTATACTCTGAATCGTGTAATATTTCATTTTCCCTCAATGTAATTACCCCTTCTCACAAATCCACCTTAAGTTCGCTTCTAGCTTTATCATATTCTTTTATTGTTATGCTTTTAAGTTGTTTTATTTTTCAATGAAGTCTTAATCATAGAATCATACCAATTGAATGGATAGCTTCTTCCACTGTCATCCCTTTAAATTTTCAGTCAAAAGCTATACTTAAAGCTTCATCTGTTGCTACTAAACTTCAAAATTCCCCTGTCAATCATGCGACATATTTTACTGCATTTCAAAATTGTGTTGCACTAATTTTTTGTCACATCACAAACTCCATACTTGTGCTTGTCATTGTGTTAATTGGTTTTCATAGAAATTTCAACATTCATAAAAATGCAATACTTTGAACGTATCACCTAAAATTATCAACAGGATTCAAATCTGCCAAAATATCACGCCCCTCAATTGCATTATGTAAAGCTGTACTTGCAACATGGAATCATGTTCATTCAAAAATCATTCATACAGCTTTCATTCAAAGTCTTCATTCAGTTCTTGCTATATTTCATGCCTTGACAATATCTCAAACCGATTTACCCGCCTTCCACAATTTTGTTCATTTTGTCCATTCTGCAGCATGAGCAACAGTTCTTCATACTCTTGTTTCCGAAGTTATTGTTGCCATAGTTCTTCATGTATTCTTTGCTAAATTTTCTCCGACTACCCTAGTTCCAGAAGCTCCTCTTACCCTAGAATAAGCATTTCATAATCTTGTATTTTTTACCTTTCACCACATCTTTAGTTTAGCTGTATTTTTTAATTTTGTACAATATTTAGAGGCTGTTCCCATTTTTTTACAAAGTTTCGCAATACGAGTAAATTTAGCTACTTTATTTCATATATTTATAGCTCTCACTCAAACAGCTGAAGCTTTTAGTCAAGCCACGGCTGCTACTCATAATCCTCATGTAACAACTCATAATCATATAGCAACAGCCGTAATTACGACTTCTATTAATATTTCTTTTAATATTGGTCAAATTTTCTCACAATTTTCATCTGTTCGATCCCATCGTCATCTTAATCATTTGCTATCATTATAGGTATCTGACATACTTACATCCCCTCATTTTAGCCCTCCTCATTTTTTAACCAAATATGAAGAAATATGTTCATGCAATAAACTATCTACTCATCCATATCTAATAGCGTCTTTACCCACTTTTGTTTGTTCTTTCGCACTTTCTTCTAGACCCGCATCATCTTCGATCATACACATTAACAACGCCATTCTAGCCATTTCTTCATCACTAAGCGTCGTTTTCTTTTTCAACTCATTAATCTCTGCTTCATAACTTTTTTTCATATCACTTGCCGTAAGTTCAAACTCTCTTACCATGTCACGTTTATTATCTAATGTTTTTAATATTGTTGTACAAATTTCTTCATATTTTTTTGAATCTTCATTCTCTAGTTCATCAGGGATGATTTTCTTATCTTTGAAAAATTTTGTTAAATCCGCTTGTGTATAACACCCCATTAAACTATCTATAAAATCAACGTTCTCTTGAGGCCCCGATATCTCTCCTGTTTTTTCATCAACATCTACATATGTTAATTTACAAATATTTTGAAAACATTCATTATATCATTTATTTTCTTTATCGTTTATTTCTAATAAATCTTTTTTGTTTTTTCATCCATTCTTATAATAAGATTGATTTCATTCGGTAGCATCTTCGAAATAGTCACTTACTACTCATGATCTACTAGTATTATCAAATAATGTCATTCAATTTCATAATTGTGCTACAGCATTTTGCACTTCCGTTCTCGATTTTGCGTTAAATATCTGCTCTATCAATTTTTTTGCTGTACCATCTGTAATTGTTGCCCAGCTTCCATCATGATTTTTATAATTTATGTATAAATCTTGTGTTTTCTTGATGGCTGCAGCCCAAGTTGAATTTGAGGGTAATGAGTTCTTAGGGGAATTTTCAAGGTCTTTTTTAATACCTTCAATATGAGTAAGTAACGGTCCTAACTCTTCTGTCATGTGGCTATCCTTCTCTAAAGAATCTAGGACCTCCCATAGTTTACTTACTCAATACAACTTCAACTCTTTTTTTTCTTTTATAATTTCTTCTTGTCTTTTCCTCTCATTTTCATTAGTGGATACAGTTTGTCTCTCAAAATTGACAACTTTGTCTCTTCTTTCCATATGCTCAAGTTCTCACCATCTTTCGTATAATCTTTGCGTTAAATACTGTTGTGTTTCACTTTTTCTATTAGAAATATAATTATACAAATATGTAGGCAATCATCACCTTGCAGCTCATCTTGCTTCATCATTGACAAATAATGGGACTTTTGTTAAATCTCCCGTTGAAGTGATCAACCTCACTTGCAAAAGTCATCAACCTGTATCTATTGGATCTTTTTTATCTAATCTAGCACTTGTTCTCCATTTTTTCACAACATCATTTAATCTAGTTTCTACACATACTAAAAAATCTCTAGCACGATTTGGATACGTTTTATTATTCCATTTCCCACTTTTTATTTCATCCCAAAATGATATATTTCCACTAATTTTTATATCTTTTAAAATCTTTATCTGTCATCCAAAATTCCTTTCTAGCCCCTGATTTGCCAAATTTTCATAGTTTACGTTAGTGGATGCATCTAATCTATCTTGTTCATTTTTCTGAGCAACCAATCACTCTACTTCTTTTGTAATCAATGTTACACCTTCCCATATATAGGGTCTTTTCCCTCACAAAGGCTCTTTTGTTGTCCCGTCCCAAAAGTCAAATGTCTTGATTTTTGGATTATATTTTATGTATACTTTTCATGATCAATTTTTCGTTCTTCTTTTTATATTTGTTTTCAAATTATCGTTGGTACATCCGTTATAGTCCAAAAGATACACAGCTCCTGGATTTCTTTGTATAAAAGCACTCATCACATCCTGAATTTTTTCAGGATTTGAATCTTTCGTAAACTTAAAATAATTTCAAACTCTTTCCATATATTGTTTTGGGGCTACCCTCTCATTAGTTGGTGTTCATGCATTTCTTTTTCCTGCCAATGTTCTTGCGGATTCATTAGCTAATTTCTGAGTTTCTTGTTGTGCCACTTCCTTTTGTGCAACTGGCCTTACTCTTTCTTCCGCTTTATTTATTCTATCAGCAACTCTATCAATATTAGGACCTATATTTCACGCTCTCCATCATGATAAATTAGGTATATTAGTTTTTTCAATTTCATAAATCAAGTCATCAAATGGCTTTACTGCTCTACTAGCTCTAATTCATGAAGCTGTTCTCTTATATTTATTTTCCAAACTGTTTATATTTTGAGCTATTTTTAATATATTAGTAGGAGATGAACGAAGAGATGGTCAATCCATTAAAATTTTAGCATATTTATATCAATCTGGTGGTGGAACTGCTATATTTATCCAATATGCTCTCCTATATTGTTTGATCTTTTCAACAGCCGCCAAATAAACTTCTTTGTCCGCTCTTCTAAAAGCCTCACTGATATCTTTTCTTTTCTCTGTGACTTCTTTTACTATCCTTTGTTTAGATATATCATCTATTATTTTTTCTCATTCAATCATTTTATTTTACATATCGGATAAAACATCTTCAATTTCTCTAATATCATTTTCTTCATCAATCTTAGCTCTAAATTCATTCATCATAATATCCGCTTTCTCCTTCAATTGATAAAATCTTTTTCTACTATTTAGATATTCTTCATCATCTTCTTCTTTATAAGAAACAAACAATTTTTGCCTTTCTCATTTATCCTTTGTTGTAAAACACTTATAAACTCTTTCAACATCAATGTCTTTTTCCAATATATAGTCTCGATTAATTTCCTTATCTTCAGGATCTCAGTACATATCCACCATTTCTAATATCCACTGTCTTTTTTCTTCTATACTTTTTTCTTGATTAGTAATTTTCTTTTCTTGAATATCCGACATTTTTAAAAAATAAAGAGTAAAATAATTCCTTTCTATTATATTCGGAGCCCTATTTTTTTACAAAAAATCGGAGGAATTTTCGCATATTTTGAATGGACAAATTTGCATAATGATATATAATATGTGTTTATATTATCAAAATATTTTTTGGAATAAAAAAAGTCAGATTTAGAATCTGACTTTTATAATAATTTATAATCTAAGTCCTAAAAATCTTCGTTCATCTTTACGTAATATCCCTGATCATGTCCACATAATGGGCAAACCTTTGGAGGTTCTTTACCTTTCCAAACATATCCACATTTTGTACAAGTCCAATAAATTTCTTCATCTCTGTTGAATACTAAATCATCTTTTACTAAGTCATGAAGTTTTTTGTATCTTTCTTCGTGATGCTTTTCTGCAACCATAATAGCTTTAATTCTAGCTGCGAATTGAGGATATCATTCTTCTTCTGCAACTTTAGCAAACTCTGGATACATGTCTGTCCATTCTTCATTCTCACCAGCAATAGCAGTTTCAAGATTAGTTAAAGTATCTCAGAATTTAATCATGGTTGTAGTTTCTACATCGATACTTGGCATCTCTACTCACTCTTTCTCTACAAATTCCTGCATCATTTTGAATAGCCATTCTGCATGTTCTTTTTCTTGTTCTGCAGTCTCAAGGAATACATTTGCAATTTGTAAATATCCAGCTTTCCTAGCTACACTTGCATAGATTGTATAACGATTTCTAGCTTGAGATTCTCATGCAAAAGCTCTAGCAAGGTTTTCTAATGTTTTTTTCATTGTTAGTTTAGTGAAAGAATAAAAATTATTCTGATTTTTATTATTTACTTGGTTCAATTATTGTTGGTTCGTTTTTATGAAATTTTTCGTTCCATTTAGCTTTAAGGATAGCTCTATATCTTCGTGAGAATTGACAAATACTGAATAGACATGAAGTCAAAAGATAAAGCCCAACTGCTGAATTCAGTCCAAATACCATTAATCACATCATAAGACTCATTCAGATATTCATTCCTGACATCATTTTTGTCATATCAGGCATTGTAGCACCTGGGACTTTTGGCATAGATTTCTTGTGTTGTGTGAGCTGAGTTAACTGCATTTGCAAGTAGTATAAAGCAGTAACAATAATTGTCAAAATCCAGTTTTGACTTTCAAATAAATCCATTCCTAGGAACATATGATTTATGCTTCATGCTTCCAAATATTTTTGTCCAAAGCTGTAGAAAAAACTATATAACCAATCTACATCTGCAGGAATTCATCCATTTTGAGCAATCATCCAAATTACTCTATAAAGTCAGATGAAGACGGGGATCTGAATCAACATAGTTAGACAACCTTTGAAAGGTCACTTTCATTCAGTTTTAAATAATTTCATTGTTTCCTCGCTGAGTTTTTGGGGATCATCAGCATATTTTTTTTGTAATTCTTCAACTTTTGGCTGAATATTACTCATTCACTGTGTCATGTTGTTTGATGCAGCAGATGATTTGTACATTAATCATCTCACTAGCAATGTCAGGGCAACAATAGCAATCCAAAGTTGTCATCCAGAAATTGCTAAGAAAATTACAAGAATATTGAACACGGGACGGTACAATATCTGAGTTACTAATATACTCCAAATATTCATATCTTATATAAAAATGAAATAAAATCCGATTTTTTAAACTTTTAAAACTTCTTCACTTTTAACTTTTACCAAGTCATCAATTTTTGTATTCATTTTTTTAGTTAATTCATCAATATTTGCTTCATTAGCTTTATGTTCGTCTTCAGAGATTTCTTTAGAGGTGAAAGATTTTTTAGTATCGTTCATGGCATCTTGCCTAACTTTTCTGATATTTCATTTGGTATCTTCTCACATTGATTTAATTTTCTTAGCAATCTGTTCTCTTCTTTCTTGAGTAAGTTGAGGAACTTTTACCAAAATATGAGAACCTTGATTATCCACTCAAACTCATAAGTCAGCTTCGTAAATTGCATTTGTAATATGTTTTGAATTTGATTTATCTCGAGGTTCAATTTTTATAGTTGAATGATCAAGAGTTGTAATAAGAGCTATTCCGTTCATTTTCATAGTTCCGTACTCTGTTTCTATATCTAAATTTTCAACTAATCATGTAGTAGCTCTTCAGACTTGCATTCACTTGAATTCATTTTCGAGATAAGCAATAGCTTTCTCCATCTGCTGTTGATATGCATTTATATCCATAATCTTTTTGATAATATAAAACGTAGAAATTTGATTTTCTAATCAATTAATCTATAGGAAAAATCATTTCGTTTGCAATATTATTTTATTCCAATGGAGTGGTACTTTTACTTTCTAATAACTTTTTGCAAATAACACTCTACATTCACTTGGTTTTCATGAGATCATATCTACTCATTTTTCATTTGCATCACGAATATATTCTCCATTAGGGAAACAACGAATCGTTGCTTTGCATTCTTCTTGAATTTTTTCTGCAATTTCGGCTGTTCCATCCCAATGGGCAAATACAAATCCTTGTTCAATTTTTTCTTTAAATTCATCGTAATTATCCACATAATATGTATGCTCTTCTCTGAAAGATTTATTCTTTTGAAGAAGTAGAGATTGAATATCAAGTAACATTTTTTCCATATTTTGAGAGAATTCTTCAATAGTCATTTGAACTTTTTCTCATGTAGCTCTCGTAAATACTTCGATTTTTCCATTTTCTAAATCACGTTTTCAGATTGTAATTCTCAAAGGTACTCATTTCATCTCTCGTTCATGGAATTTCCATCCTGGAGTTTTCTGAGTATCATCATCCATTTTCCGGTTCAGCTTTTTTCTCATTTCTGCATATTTACTAGAAAAAGTTATATAAGTCTGATCTAATTTATCTGTAAGTGGTTTCAAGAATGATTTAATTTCCTCCAAATCTTCTGCAGTTTTAAAGATAGGAACAATTACCAAATGAATTGGAGCCAAAGCAGGTGGTAAAACTAAACCTTGATCATCACTGTGTGCCATAATCAGATTTCACATAAGTCTCGTACTCACTCACCGTGAAGTTCACCATACATATTCTAGTTCATTATTTTCATTTGTGAATTGTACATCAAAAGCTTTTCCAAAATTCTGACCTAAAAAGTGAGAAGTTCCAGCCTGTAATGACTTCAAATCTTGCATCATTGGTTCGATTGTATATGTCTCCAATGCTCCAGCAAAACGTTCATGAGCTGGTTTTCTTCCTACTACTGGAGAAGTGGCTAAATAATTTTCTGAAAAATCTCTATAAACATCTATCATTTTCTTTGCTTCTTCATTAGCTTCCTCGGAAGTAGCGTGAGCTGTATGTCATTCCTGTCGAAGGAATTCAGCAGAACGAAGGAAAATTCTGGTTCTCATCTCCCAGCGGACTACATTTGCCCATTGATTGAGAAGAAGAGGTAAATCACGATAACTTGATATCCATTTTTTATAGCTATCCCAAATAATTGTTTCAGAAGTTGGACGAACGATAAGTTCTTCTTCCAGTCTTGCTTCAGGATCTACTACTACCCCACTTCAGTCTTCAGCATTTTTAAGTCTATAATGTGTAACTACTGCACATTCCTTTGCGAATCATTTCACATGGTCAGCTTCCTTACATAGAAAAGACTTTGGAATAAAAAGTGGAAAATAAGCATTCTGATGTCATGTATTTTTGAACATTTGGTCTAGCACATCACGAATATTCTCCCAAATTGCATATCCATAAGGTTTGATTACCATACATCCACGAACTGATGAATTTTCTGCGAGTTCAGCCTGTTGAACTAAATCGTTATATCGTGCAGAATAGTCTTCTGCTCTAGTTGTTATTGCCATAGTATTTTTTAGTTAATGAAAAATAAAAATAAGTCTAATTATAAATTACATTTTCGAGGGGACATGGACTATATATTTCCACTTCATTTTTGATTACTAATTCATAAAAAATCAAACTATGATTTGATTATATAAATGCTAAATTTGTTTTCAATGTTTATTAAATTTGATGAAAATGTTTATTTTATGTTCCAAATATAGTGTATGAATTTAAGATTTTTGTAAATAAAATTTAGAAAAATATCACTTGATAAATTAAGAAATATTTATATCTTGGTTTAAGTTTTGATTTTACTTCTTAATTTTGTACTCATGAAAAAAGCTAAGGATTATCTTAAAAAAACTAAGAATTTCTTTTCAAAACTGTATACAAGATTTCTTAATTATAAAAATACAAAAAAATGGTTTGTGCTTTATTTAGCAGTTTTAACGTTCTGTCTTTTTCTTTTTCCTGTAGTAAGAGCTAATGGAGATGGTGTTAGATTTTTGCTTTCAGGAATGCTATTAAAATCAGGATTAGTAATGTTACTTTCTATTATCGGTTTATTCTTATGGAATTTAAGTATTTCTTTCAAGGGATGGATTACTAAATTGTGTGCTTTGCGTGAAGATGAACCATTAGTAGATTTTGTATTATTGTGGATTATTGTGAGTGTATTTATGTGAGTATTAGATTGATCAAATATTGCGGCTGCTAGTGGAGTAACCCAAAAAATCTGAATTATTAATTGACAAGTACTTATTGATGGATTATTGTTGCTTTGATGATTAGTTCGGTCATTTATCTCACTGCGAAAATTGTGACAGAAGTCTAATAAGAGAACAAAAATAGTAAACATTGTAGAAGAAAACCATCAAAAACCTGAACCACAAAGGTCTAGCCAAGTTACTCATTTGTTTGACGATTTAAATGATGAAAATTAGTATTTAAAATCTAAAATAAAAAATCCACTTCTGGAATAGTTGTGGATTTTTTTAATGATTCAGATTTATTTTCTTTTTTCATTATTTAAATATAACCATGCATCTTCTACTCACTGAACTACTGTTCTAGTTGATTCCCAATTTAATAATTGTTTTGCTTTCAGAGGATTTGCTAATGATATAGCTACATCTCATGGTCTTCTATCTACTACTTCATATGGGATTTCTTTTTCTGTAATAGTTTTAACTATTTCAATCATTTCACTTACTGATTTTCCATATCAAGTTCAAATGTTACATATCTCAAATACAGGCTCTGCCGTATACATTTCACTAGTTTCATTAATCTCTATCCTATCAAATAGATATTTTGCAGCAGAAAAATGAGCTTCTGCTACATCCATTACATGAATATAATCTCTGATACAAGTTCAATCTTCTGTTTCATAATCATTTCCAAATACACTTAATTTTTCAATTTCTCATTTTGCCACTTTGAGCAGAAATGGGAGTAAATTCGTTGGTACTCATTTTGGATTTTCTCATAGGATATGAGATGGATGAGCTCAAATTGGATTAAAATATCTAAGAACAACTGATGAAAATCACTTTTGCATTACCATATCGCGGAGCAAATTTTCTATCACAAGTTTTGTAGTCCCATAAGGGTTTGTTGTCTTGGTTTTATCAGTTTCGCTAAACGGTGGGAGTAAATTTTCAGCATCATATACAGTAGCACTACTAGAAAAGATAATTTGATTTATATGATGTTTGTTCATCACTTTGAGCAAATTTATAGTACCTAATATATTGTGGTCATAATATAAGAAAGGGTCCTGACAACTTTCTCAAACAGCTTTTTTGGCTGCAAAATGGATAACGAGAGCAATATCATTCGCATGCTTTTCGAATACTGCATCCAAATCTGAATAATTCCTTAAATCCAATTCATAGAATTTAGGAGTTTTTCACGTGATGGCCTTAATCCCATCTAATGCAGATTCGTGAGAATTCGATAGGTTATCTACAATGATAACATCATATCAATTTTCTATAAAAATCGTGGCAGTATGAGAACCAATATACCCTAGTCCTCATGTAATAAGAATTTTTTTCTTTTGTCCCATGTAATGCGTAGAAAATAAATAGTTTATCTTTCGCGTATAAATTAGATTATATCGATTTATCGTATCTATGCAATCTTATTTAACATCAGGAAAATATCTCATAACTTGAAGTACAAATTTATCAGCGAGTCTATATCTCTTTTCTCGTTCATCTATAGACATAAATACAACAGAAGCATTTTCGATAAAAAATTCTCTGAATAAATCAGCGATTCAACTTTTCAGTTCATCTATTTGAGGCTTTTCCATGTGTTGATAGATTATTACAATATCCATATCTAATGGCACTCCGAAAATTTTTCACAAAAAATATTTATTTATCATTACTGAGTATGTATCAAACAAACTTGTTAGATTGGACTTTAATGCCGTGAAAAATATTTCTTTGAATAAATCAAAATATTCTTTTTTTATAGAAATAGAAAAACCTGAATTATCTTTCTGGATATCCAATACTCACGATTCTTCTAGGGAATCTACTTGTTTTTTGATAGCGGGGAAAGTCCATCAAATTTCACTTTCCAGTGCTCTCATAGAAACTCATTGTCTACGAAAAACTAAGTATTTAAGTATATCTACCTTGGTTTTACTTCAGAAAAGTTTTTCTAAATTCATCCTCAAAATAGAAATAAATTCTAATTAAAGAATAAAAATATAAGATTAAAATACAAGTTATTTCAAAATAAAAAATGTTGTATAATTTTATACAAAAAAGTAAAGCCAAAATTGTATTAAAACGTTCAGATTTTTTGCTTTTTTTATATCTGTTGAATATAATTGCATATACAATATTTTTATTTGAATGCTTTTGATATGGATAAATATATACCCGAAGAAGTCTTGGATGAAATAGCTAAATTGACAGATGAATGAAATTATGATGAGGCAATTGAAATGGTGAACAGAATTCTTACGAGAGATCCAAAAAATGAACAAGCATTATTGATGATTGCAGATATTCAGTATCGTCAATGAAATATGGATTGAGCAGATAAGGCGGTGACTTTTCTAAATTCAACTAGGAAAGATGACCCACTCTGATTATATGTGAAATGATTACTAGAAATGGAGAAGAATAATCGAAAAGAAGCTCGTACGTATTTGAAAAAAGCAATGCAGCTAACAGATTGAGAGAATCATGAAATAGTTCGTTGCTATGGTTTGAGTGAATATCGATATGGAAATCGTGAAAAATGAAGAGATTTCCTAAGAAAGGCTTTTAAACAAGATTCATTAGATGCTGAAGTTATTTACAATATTATCCAGCTTTCAATCTTAGATGAAGATTATGAAGAGTCTGAAGAAATGATTGGTTTCTATCATGATAATCATGCTGGACTAAAAATTGTAGATAAACCAATTGAATGGTATGATAAAAAAATTGCATTATTTGAAAAATATCTATGATGAAAGAAGCACTTTCAATTAGAAAAATAGGTTATTTAAATCATTTAAAATTAAATTTTATTTATAGTATCCATAAAAAATGAAAAAAGTAAATCTACCAAAAGTTAAATTACCAAAGGTTAAACTACCAAAAATGAAAATACCTAGTGTAAAATGATTTCTTTGAGAGAGAAGAGAAAAACCTTCCAAACCTTTCATTGATGATGTAAAATCAATCTTCCGCTGTTATAGGGGACAAATGATTTGGATTAGCGTTTTATCTGGTTTTCTCTTATTCCTACTAAATATCCTAATCTGAGTATCTATGTATGGAAATACATTAAACGCATCGTTAAATGATAAACTTGGAATGTATTTCTATCTGAATGATAATGTAGAAGAAGAAACTAGACTTTATAAACAAGTTATTCAGTTAAAAGATAGACTGGAAAAAGAAGGTTTAAAAGTAAATTTCCTTACTAAGGAAGATGCAATGGATTTTATGATGAAAAGATTGCCAGAATTAACATGAAGTTTAGAAAAATTCTGAATGACGAATCCACTACCAGCTACTCTTTATGTTACACTTCCAGACATCTCTAAATATGAAACTTTGAAAGAAGTTATGCTAGAAAATAAAGAAATTATCATAAATATTCAGGATGTAGAGCAACTAGATAATTTGGAAAGTCAGGAAAATAGAATTAGAAATGTAATAAAACTATCAAATTTTGTTCAAATTCTTTCTATGTCTTTAGTTGTTATTTTAGCTGCAGCTGTATTATCTTTCTCAATATTCTTTTTACGTTCAATCTTTACTAGATTCTGGAATGATATTCAGGTTAAGAAGTTACTTTGAGCGACTAAATCTCAAATCATTATGCCGTTCTTAACTTTAATTCTTTATTCGATTATTTGAGGATTCTTAATCTCTCTACTATTAACTTTGATTTCAATGGGAGTGTTTGATTACTATATGTCACAATTATTCTCATATACACTTACAGCTCATTTATTTGCGAAATGGTGAGTAATAATTCTATTGTTTATCGTAGAAATCCTAGTTATTGTTTGAGCATTAATGGGAATTTCTTATGCATTCGTTTCTAAATTGCACAAAAAATTAAAGTAAAATTCCATCTAAATATTAAAAAGCCTCCCATTGGGGAGGCTACTTTTTTTAATTTAACATTTTTACTTAGCACTTCTCATCAGCATTATCATTACATATCATCTCAGCTCTTTCATCTTTGCATCATCATTTGTAATTATTTTTTCCTGTACCAATTTTTTCATATGGTTTGTGTAATACTTATCTGTTGATTTATATTGTCAATCTGATGTGTGATACAACATTCTCGATAATGCAGTAGCAAATTCAGCTCTAGTTACTTCATCATCTGGTCTGAATTTATTATTTGGCATGTTCTGTCACATAATTCATAATTGATATGCAAGAGTTACTCAGTCATCATAGTCAGAATTTTGTTTATCTGTCACATCATTAAATTTTGGAGTAACAATATTTGCAGGTTTTTGTCAGAGAACATTCATAGCATATTGAGAGAGCATTTTAGCCATTGCTATTCTAGTAAGTTTTCAATCCATTTGAGCTTCTTGGATAGTTGGCATAGTTGTAATTCATTTTTCATGAGCGAATTCATAAGCATCTTTTTGCTCCTTTGTAAAGGAGCTGTCCGAAAGACTGAGGATTTCTTGTCATTCTGAGGATTTATCCGAAGAATCCATAGGTGTATTACTGGATTCTTCGCTTCACTTCGTTTCGCTCTGAATGACATTTTCTGTATTTTTGTTATTCTGAGACGAAGTCGAAGAATCTTGTGTATCTGAAGTTTTATTACTTCTACCTCCTCATCCACTACTTCATGAAGATTTTTTTACACATTCTCATCATTTATCTTCATATCACTGTGCACACTCCCATTTCGCATATACCTTTGTTATTTCTCATGTAGATACATTTCATGTATTGAATTCATTTCCATCTGCTAAGTACCATCATTTAAAAGTATATCATTCAAGTAATGGTTGTGGAATATTATCAAAAGTATCATTTGAATATTCTGCTGATTGTATTAATCATGTTCATGAAACTGTAGCAAATCGTCAATAATTAGGACATCAACTTGCTTGAACTATAGAAATAGAATCTCATTGTACATTAAATTTATATTCTCAAAATGAATTATACACCGGGAAATTAGAAAGATATCGAATAGAACTACCTGAATGATTAGGATTACGAGGATCATAATCCGTATGTTGTCATGTCCATATTCATATCGGTCCTGGATTACAATAAGATGATCATCAATATTTTATAAAAAGTTGTAATTCAGTGGCTCAATCTATTTGTATATATTCTGCAGAAGGTCCATAGATTTCTGTATTTCCTGATCAATTACCTCCATTATGATAAGTACAACTATCAGGGTTGGCTCATGTGGTAGACCACTGTTTATATTCTCATTCATCTGTTAAATTTGGGCTATGTAAAACCTCTGTAATGAGAGATGGAATTTGAACAACGGAAATTTCTTTTTGAAAAGTTGTATCTCCATAATCAAATTTTCATCCATTCGCATCAAAATCGACCCTAATTTTTTCACAAGCAGTTCATTCCTGATTTATGATATATCATATGCTACATTTAATACATTTAGTTTTTTCTTCGTTTTCTACAAAACCATCATCACATTTCCATCTTGCATACAAATTTATATCTCATGTATTTCATTTTGTAATGCTAGTAACTTTTGTTGTAAAATCTTCATCGGAATACCATCAATCAAAAATAGATCAATTTCTTGTCGCATCTTGTAACATAATTGTTGATGTTTCAACTGTGTATGTTTGTGGATTAAGTCTATTATTAGTTCATCAATTCAAATTATAAGTAATAGTGTATGTTTTCATTAAACAGGCCGTCTTTCCTTCGTTTTCTTCATATCCATCTTTACATCATCACCATCTTGCATACAAATTATTAGGCACAATACTTCATGTTTTTACTTCATTTCAATCAAATTCAGCATCAAATCGACCTAAGAATATATAATTTGATTTAATTGGTGTTGAAAGTGTGGTGATTTTTCATTCTCAGACATTACCCGTAAAAGCTATTACTGCCCTAGTTCATCAATTCAAGTGTAAAGAAAAGTCAGTACTCAAGTCATTATTTAAATTTTTAAAACAACGAATATATAGTCCTCTAGCAGTTGGATTAACAACTTGTGATGGATGATCAACTCAATAATCTTTTCTGACAGAATAAAAATCTGATCTATATACACTCTTTGGAGATGATAAAAGATAAGATCAGCCTGATCCTATTCGGCTAATTTTAAAATTATATGATTCACGAAAATCTCATGCCAAAGGTAAAAGTAAATCTAGTGAAAAAGATGATCTTCATATAGCCTTTCGGAGTTTAGAAAATATTTCAAAATCATAAGTACTTGGTACATAATAGCCATCAGGGCATGGACCTTTTCTATCTATTGCAGTTCAAGGTCAGTTTCAATTATAAGAATCTCAAGATCATCACCATATATTGTTTCATTTCCATGTAGTATTATTATCTAGTCAAACCATCCAATTTTCTCTGCGATAGTCATTATTAGATACATTAGGATTACCAGTAGCCCGAGTATTTCTAGCATATTTAGATGGCATATAGGCACCCCATACTTCATATGGAACTGTGGATATGAAACCTGAATTATTAGTAAATGTCTCACAATTGTTTTCATAGCATGGCTCAAATCAGTAATTATTTCACCACTGATATTGATATCAAAATGATCAGGTGTTGTATGAATCAAAATCTCAGTTGAATACTTCCTCTGCTCACATATTTCTATCCATAATTGTATAATGTGATATGTTTCATGTATTACTCACAAAATATAGCTCCAAATCATCTCGTTTTTGAGTAAAGCTTTGAATTAGTTGGTTCGGTGTATCTACATCAAATCATGTGATATTTATAACCTGAGAATATTCAGCTTTTGTCACTCATGTCGCTAATGTTCCCATCAGTCCCATGAGTCAGAGTGCTGTGTAAAGTAAGTTTTTTTTCATTAGAATATTTTAGAAAATAAAAAGACGACTGATATCCATCGAGTCGCCAAACTACTGCTAATTACG
>Ga0247609_10001867_pt1 | contig 23640 bp, 24 predicted proteins | sample 172DNAGHGlowgp2_FD_193487 | JGI IMG/M metagenome (GOLD analysis project Ga0247609, IMG submission 193487) | Sheep rumen microbial communities from Palmerston North, Manawatu-Wanganui, New Zealand - 1728 DNA GHGlow gp2 | ecosystem: Host-associated > Mammals > Digestive system > Stomach > Rumen ...
GTGGGGGACCGCTTGCACTAATCGAGCAGAAAACAAACAAGAATTTTCTGATTTACTGCAACGGGTAAAAGAGTTTAAGGGAAAATGGTTGAATACAAAAGGTTGTGACACATAAATAATATATTGAAAATTAAATAATGATTGTTTAGCATTTTGGTATAACCAAAGGGGCCATATATGAAAAAATTATTGTTATTATCTTTATGTTTAGTTGTTGCAGCTTGTGACAATGGTGGTTTTATGGGGAAATGTTTACCAAACGAAAGAACCATAACAACAACAAAAGAAAATGGGCAGGTTGTTGAAGTTAGTAAGACACATTTATTGTTGTGCGGTTGTTTTGATAATAATGAATCAGAGATTCCAAATTTTATGATTTCAAAGGAAGAATTTAGTTTTGAATCCGAACTTGAATCTAATAAAATTTGTGATAAACAGTGTTCAAAATTATGTAAAAAACACGATGTTGTTCGATAATTAGTAAAAATCGATTCTTTTTGAAAACAGTTTCTTCGAACCTGTGTAAATATTAGAATTCTAAAGAAAAACCGCACTTTTTAAGTGCGGTGTATCTTTTGGTGGGAGTATGCTTGCACTAATCGAGCAGAAAACAAACAAGAATTTACTGATTTAATGCAATGGGTAAAAGAGTTTAAAGAAAAATGGTTGAATGATTAAAGTTGAAAAAATTGTATAGCATTGTATAATTATAACAATAAAAAGGAGATTTTAATGGAATCAAAAATAAAAGAGACCCTGGAAAACTTGTTTAACGGTGGATTACAAACAGAATGGGGATTATATATGCTTAGCGTACTTGTAGAATCGGGCAGAATGAATCCTGATGAAGCAGTGCAAATTCTTACTAAATTTACCAATGTCAATTTCAAACGGTTAAACGAAGAGAATAACATAAAGTATAGAGACGATATAAAGTATAAAAACGAAAAAAGTATGTTATGCGGGGTATTTCTTGTAGCAGATAGGATTGTAAAAGCTGATCCAAAATTGAAAGACCAAGTTCGTACCACAGTAAAAACAATCAGAGACAACAATCCAGAAATACCTAAGACCGAAGCAGAAAATAAATTTTGGATGAATTTGAATATACAACCGGTATGGGAAAAGCTGCAAAGTAAGCAACAATAAAACGCCTCGTGGATTCGAACAGGGCAAACCATTGAAAATCTAAGCCATTCGAAGATTGGTAAATTTTAGTGTTTTGTAGATACGATATTTTCGAACCACCCGAACAGTATAAAATCTAAAGAAAAACCGCACTTTTTAAGTGCGGTGTATCTTTTGGTGGGAGTGGATGCGCCTTGACAAACAATAAACCAACCATAAACAAAAACTCTATTAAACATATCCGTTTTTGAATGGTTGTTAATTGTTTGTCTTCGTAGTCGCTCGCTCGGCACTTCGTGCCGGCTGTGCGGAAACCGTGACGATTTGGCTGTGTTTCACTTGCCAAATCTACTTGTTTTCAAACCAAAGAGATTCTCACCAAACCACGACCATGCAAAATAAAAAATACACCGCAAGGGTGTATTTTTCATTTTGGTGGGAGTGGATGGAGTCGAACCATCTCAGTCATAAGACAACAGATTTACAGTCTGCCCCGGCTCTCCGACTCCGGCGCACGCCCGAAACTTTGTTCACGTATTTGTTACCAACAAATCCGTGGTGCGAGCAGAGGGAATCGAACCCTCATTTCAAGCTTGGAAGGCTTGCATTCTAGCCTTTGAACTATGCTCGCAACAAATTCAAGGCCATACGATTATATCGTATTTTTTTATAAACGCAAGCATTTATTCGTTTATTTCAACAGTGTCGATATATTCGCGTGATATCTTTTCCAATTCCATTGGTTCGTATTCAGGGTTAGATACTGTTTCGTTTGTATCTGATTCGTAAATCTGAATTGGGGCGTATGTTTGTTCGTTATATTCTTCGGCAACATAATTTGCACCAATAGTTTTGGTTTTATATGCAGATTTTTTACGAAGATTTTCGGGGATGTTTATATAATCCCCAGGATTTACGCCAGGTGTAACCAATTCTTTTTCAGGAACAACACGTAAATTCGTTGTTCTGACATTATATATCGGTGTTAAAAAGTTTTTCGGTGTATCACGAATAACCACTGGTTCCCCGGATGCATTTAATTCCATTACACGCAACGCACGTTCTGATTCACCATTTGGTTGAATGCGAAAGATACCAGTTGTTCCAACATAACCACTGGGGTCAAACAAATATCCAGATTTATTGTCAGATGAATACAACATTCCCAATGCTAAATTTGCAGCATCATACCCAAATGCAGCTAATAAATCAGGATCTGTTCCGGACATCATATTGTAAATATTTTTAAAATTATCAGAAATTTCAGGTAATGTTGCATATTTTGCACCACTCATAGTGAATTCATTAGCGATATCTGCACCATCCCAAAGTGTTGTTCCGTAAAATGCAACATCACGATTCCCAACACCATAATAACGCAAAAATGAAATCAATGTTTTTGAATCTGCGCCATTGCCCAAGAATAATATTGCATCATAAGGCAAATCGCCTAATGTTTCTGTGCGGGATAATTTTTCCAATTGTTTCTTTAAACTGTAACGTGTTTGTCTGTTTAATGATTCTTTGGTTAAGATATCAGATAAAACTTCACGGGCACGTGTGTTTGCCGCACTGCGTGCTTTGTACATAGATGCACGCATGGCTGTATCTTTGATTGAATCCGAATCCGATGATTTATAATAAAATAATCCGCGTGTTGGTATGTTATAAACAGAAGATGCGCGATCCGCCACGGATGCCATTAATTGACCTGATTTATCGTCCGGGGCCAATATAATCATATTTTTTGCACCATCCCTTTGCATTTGTTGCATGATTGTTTCAATGCTTTGCGTTGGTATCAAATTCATTGTCATTACATTGTCACCCAATGCAGTTACATCAGAAGTAAATGACACAACTGGTGTTTTTTCAGGTTTATTATTGCGCAAAGTCATAACATCTTCGGCAAAAACAGGACCAATAATAATGTCTGGGTTCGCGGTTAATACAGTGTTGATAATTTCATCACGTTGCATTTTTGTTCCAGATAAATCATAGAAAGATACTTTGATATTTTGTTTTGGATTTCGTAAAAATGCCGTTTCAACAGATGTTTTTATTCCTTCGCCAATAGATTTTGCATTTCCACTGGTTGGTAATAATACCGCAATATTGGCATAAGGACCATCGTTATCCGCACCGTAAAGTGTCGAATAAGAATATTCCCCGGCAATATCTGTCGGATTAGATGTAGCAATTTGAGGTGTTTTTACAGATCTGTTAGTGCCGCATCCAGCCAGCAAAACAGTAATAAAAATTAAAAATTTATTCATCATTATTGAAAATCCTACTTCTTATATGCTATCATTTTAATGCAAAAGGATTAAAAATGCAATCAGGACTTTATATTGTTGGGACACCAATTGGAAATTTGGCTGATTTGTCGCCACGCGCAATCGATGTTTTGAAAAATGTCGATTTAATTACAGCAGAAGATACACGCGTATTTGGTAAATTGGCACATCATTTTGATATAAAAACAAAAACAATCGCATGTCATGAACATAATGAACGTGATATAGTGGATTCGTTGGTTGAAAAAATGTTAAATGGTATGGCAATTGCCACGGTGTCCGATGCAGGGATGCCGGGAATAAGTGATCCTGGTTTTCGAATTGTTCGCGCTGCGCGCAGTGCAGGGGTGCCTGTGTTTATGGTGCCGGGGCCAACGGCGGCGATATCTGCGCTGGTGTTATCAGGTTTTCCAACAGACAGATTTACTTTCTGTGGTTTTTTTGATGAAAAGAAAGTGCGTGACGATAATAAAATTCGCCACACAATTATTTATTATGAAAGTCCGAATCGCATTATGGATACAATCAAAGTTTTGGCATCTGTGATGCCTGAACGTCAAATTGCGATTGTTCGTGAAATTACAAAAATATACGAAGAAACGATTGTTGGGTATCCGGCTGATTTAATAAATATTGAACCACCACGTGGGGAAATAGTTATCGTTGTCGCACCGGCACCAGATAAAAAAATGACTGATGATGAAATAAGTGAAATAGTGAATGATATTGTGTCCGGTTCTACTAAATCTGCAGCGGCAGAATTGGCTGCACGGGCCGGTATTTCAAAAAAAGAAGCATATAAAAAATTGGTGAAAAAAGCATGATAAAATTTGTTGGATCTTTTGAAAATGTAAAATCTTTACCAAATACCGCTTTTGCTGAATATGCATTTGTTGGGCGCAGTAATGTTGGTAAATCTTCATTGATAAATGCTGTTGTTGGGGAAAAAGTTGCACGGACTTCTAATACCCCGGGGCGCACGCAAAGTTTAAATTTGTTTAATATGGATGATAAATCTATGATTGTAGATTTGCCGGGATATGGGTATGCGCGTGTGTCCAAGGCCGAAGCGTTGCGTTGGTTGGAAAGATTAGAAGAATATTTATTAAATCGTTCACAACTGCGACGGCTGTTTATATTAATAGATTCACGAATTGGTGCAAAAGATTCTGATTTAGATTTAATGGATTTTTGTGATAAAAACGGAATTTGTTATCAGATTGTTTACACGAAAAAAGATAAAAAAATCCGAGAATCCGAACAAAAAAATATCACTCATGAAAATCATCCTGCGATGATAGAGATGGTATTAGAAACTTCGGCGGAAAAGAAAACAGGTTTAGACGAATTAAGGAATATTATCGGTGTCAAATAATAACGTTTTTAATGTTTCAAATCCGTCAAAAATGCTGGTTGCGTTATGGAAAATAATTTCGCAATATAAAAATGATTTTTCACGCGTTTTGGTTTTTTTGCCTTCGCGTCGTGCAATTCGCAGCGTTGAAAAAATGATTGTTGAAAATATGGGATATGCGGTTGTTTTACCGAATTTGGTTCCATTGGGTGATGGGGTTGATGAATCAGAAGATGACGAAAATAATGACACAATATCTAATATGGAACGTGTGATTATATTGGCGCGTTTATTATCGGCGGATGCCAATGTAAAAAATATATCAACAGCGTTGCCGCTGGCCCATGATTTTATTCGCTTGGTTGATTATTTGGAAAATGAAGGCGTTGATATTACAACAATAAATTGGTCTGAAATCATAGATGATAAATACGCACAACATTTTCAAAACAAAGCACGCATATTAGATATTTTAAAACAGTTACCAAATGATAAATTAACAACAACACAACAACGCAACAATGATATTTTGTCTTGGAAAAATCATTTGGATAAATATGATTGTGTGATTGTGTGTGGTTCAACGGCTTCTGTGCCCGCGACTGCTGATTTAATGATTGAAATAGCAGGTCGCAAAAATGGAAAAATAATTTTGCCTGGAAAAATATCTGGGGTTGCCGATGATTTTATCTTGGATACCAATCCATATAACAGTGAATATAAATTTTTGCACAGGTTAGGTTTAAATGCAGATGATGTTCAAACATTAAATGCTGGCAATTCTGATGTTATAGATATTATGAATACCGCTTTTTCAAATACAGGAGCATGCATTAATAAAACATTAGATAATTGCAAATTGATTGAATGTGCACGTGAAAGCGAAGAAGCTGTATGCGTTGCACAAATCGCAAAAAATGCAATTGTACAAAATAAATCTGTGTTGGTAATCACGCCTGATGCGGCGGCAAATCAGCGTATAAAATCTGAAATGATGCGGTGTGGAATTGATGCTGATTTTTCATCCGGGTTATCTGGAAATATGACAGATTGCGGGCGCGCAATTTTAAATCTATTTGATTGGTGGGGCGAAAACAACCAAAGCGAATTTGAAAGTTTATATGCAAAAAATAATTATAATTTATTTGATATGTTGGTGAATTTTGTTGATGAAAAAACAGATTTTTGTTTCCAACCAAAATTCAATATTGAAAATGAAAGTGATATTCCAATTTGGAATGCTGTACGGGAAATGTCTGCCGTTTTGTGTGTAAACAATATACGATTAAATGTATTTGATGCGCGTGCTTTTGTGTTGGATGCAATAAAATCTGTTTCGATAAGACCAATAAAAAAAGAAGATTGTCGTGTTTCTGTTATCGGCACAATTGAATCACGTATGCAGACCGCAGATGTTGTGATTTTAACAGGCCTGAACGAAGGGATGTTTCCATCCATTGGTTATGAAAATGCATGGTTGCCGCGAAAAATTGGTGAAAAAATAGGGCTGCCGTCGCCAAATCGCAAGGTGTCTTTGATGTCACTTGATTTTATGACATTGTCTTGTGGGCCAGATGTTTATTGGTTGCGTTCGAAACAATCGGGTGGAATTTTAACAACTGAATCGCGATTTTTATCACGTGTACGCGTTGCAACAGGTGAAATAAAAACAGATGAAAATATTTTACAATCTGTGCGTGAAATGGATAATGTGTCGTATGAACCATTGGATTACAGTGCGCCAACACCACCAATTGATAAAAGTGATGTTTATGTGACCGAAATTGAATTATTGATTCATAATCCGTACGCCTTTTATGTAAAACATATTTTAAGATTGCGTAAAATGGATGATTATTGGGTGTTGCCAGATGCACGTAATTTTGGAAATCTGGTGCATGATGTTATTGAAAAAGCAACCGATTTTAACGCGGAAAAACTGATAAATGAAATGGATGCGCGTGCCAGGGATGTTTTGCCACATGATTCTATTTTATTTTACTTTTGGCACAAAAGATTTTGTGAAATCGCGCCTTTTGTTGAAAAAATATTCAAAAATAAAAAACCGCAATACATCGAAATTGGTGGTTCTGCGAATATTGCAGGACGTAATGTGCGGGCACGTGCAGATATACTTTGGGATGGTGTAGTGATGGATATAAAAACTGGCGCGGCACCAACAAAAAAACAGTTGATGGATGGCACTATGCCACAAATAGCATTGGAAGGTTATATGATGCAAAATGGTGGTTTCCCAATTAAAATGAAAGATGTATCAATCACGCCAATACTGCAATTTTTACAATTAAAAAATAATGATTTAAAATTGATTGAATACACTGATGACGAAGCACAAGAAATGATAGATAACACTGTGCAGAAAGTAAAAGAATTGTTCGGACAATACAGCACTGATAAAGTCGCCGAATATGAATATCGTGACAGTGTAGGTATGAAATATCACGAATATGATGACCTGGCACGTGTTGGGGATTAGTGCTTGATTTTGCCAGAATTTGTGGTACTTTGTGCTTAGAAAAACAAAGGATTTTCAAAATGTGGTTTAAGAGACGGTCTGAACTAGATAGATTAATTGAAGAATTTAAAAAAATGCCTGAATGGAATGAATATGAGGAATTGGGTATTAGATTGAAACCAATTTTCTTGGAATATATGAATTTATTAGATGATGAAATTAATGAAGCACGTGCAGAATTTAAAGTTAATGCTAATAACAGACAAAATGTGTTGTCGAAAGAAATAATACGAATAGGTAATCGAAGACGTTGGTTAGAACATGATATGTTATGGCGTATGAATAATAAATAACAATATAAAAAACAAAGGATTTCAAAATGTGGTTAATGAAAAAGATTGCACAAATCAAAGAATATTATCGGTTAAGTAAAGAATATAAAATTAAAGATGCTGAATTTAAACAATTTTTAGAAGATAACAGGAACGTGGGTGATATATATGCAGAGCATCAATCAAGTCAGGCGGTCGTTTGTATTGGACCACATAAAGAATTTTTTGGTGGATACAATTATCCATGTATTGTAAAAAAACTTGCCCGTGCAAGGTATAATGTATTACCAGGGGTTGATATCGATGGGGTGTTTTATTGTCCGAATTATGAAGAAGGTAAACCTTGTGAGAAAATTGATTGTATGTGGAACAAGGCAAATCATGAATATTTAGTTAAAAACAAAAAACAAGAGGAATTTTTTAGTAAATTGGGACAAATTGCAGTGGCAAGAGATACCGCAAAAAAACGTATTTTGGGTTATATAAGATAAAAAATAACAATATAAAAAACGATGCATTTTTGCATCGTTTTTTTAATCTTTAATCTCAATCATTAAACCACAATGGTCTGTGGGTTTATCTGTTTCTTATAATGTGGCGTCTTATGTTTAAATGTCTTACTGCATTTCTGTAAGCCATAACATTATTTTTAAGTTCTTGGTCGTTATTTACAGCGTTTCCATCAACAAAAAAATATATTTTATCCCCAGATTGTTTTTGTTTTATATATTTTTCTTTATTATCTTTAAGGTGTTTTTTTATTTGTTTGCGGTAATATGCGGAATCTTTTTCTGCTTCTTTTTGTGTTGGGAAATATTCGCGTGTATTGATTGTTCTGGATGCTATTGCTATTGAATCATTATAGTTGAAAATGTTATTTGCAGTTGATTCAATCATTTTGTTTTTTGTTTTATTAATTTTTATGTAGTTTATGGTCTTGTTTATAGAAGAAGCATTAACGGCTATAATCATGCAACAACAACAAATTATAAGACAAACAGTTGATGTTATATTGGCACGATTATCATGAAATGGTGGAATATTCATTTTATACCTCTTTTTACACTTTTGGATAAGACCAGTATGGCATAAATAGGTTGAAAAGCAAGTTTTTTCAAATTAATCCCTGATTTCCAACATCAATCCGCAATGGTCTGTGGGTTTGTCTGCCAATCGTGGATTTATATCTATTTCACAATTTTTAATCAAGCTGAAAGCGGTTTTATTACAAAGGAAATAATCCAAACGTAAACCCTGTTTGTTGCCAACTGTATCACGACCACGATATCCGTACCATGTGTAATCTATATCGTTTGGATGTAAAGTGCGCCATGCGTCGATCCAACCCATGTCTAACCATTGTTGCATAATTGCACGTGCATCTGGGGCAGAAATTGATGAACCAACATAATTTTTGGGATTCCAAATATCATTATCGGTTATTGCAACATTAAAATCACCGCCGATTATAACTGGTTCTTCGCTGTTTATATATTGTTCGATATATTTTGTAAATGCACGCATCCAATCCAGTTTATATGGAAACTTTGGTGATTCAATACAATCACCATTTGGCATATATACATTTATTAAACGGATGTGTCCATCAACTACGCATTCCAAAAATCTTGAATTTACATCTGGAAAACCCGGCATACCCATTATAGTGTCTTCAATTGAATATTTTGAAAAAACAGCGACACCGTTCCAAGATTTTTGACCGAAAACCTTCGTATTATACCCAAATTCATCCAATAAATTATATGGAAAATTGGCGGTTTCAACCTTTAATTCTTGAACCATAACGGTGTCATATTCATTTTTTCGTAAAATATCCATAAAACTTTCGATATGGGCACGGATTGAATTTATATTTAATGTAAGTATTTTCATATTTGCAATCTTTTATTTATAGTACTATAATACACCACGTCCAATATAAAAACAACAAGGATTTTATGTTATGAACATGTATCAGTTTTTAGAGCAGGTGGCAGAACAATCGCCAAATGCTTTGTATTTGGTACGCGAAAAAATTACGTTCAAAGAAGTCCTGAAATTAATTCATGCACGTGCAACCACATTGCATAATGCCGGGGTAAAGGCGGGTGATGTTGTTGGGTTGTTGTCGCATAATATTCCAGAATTTCCGATAACATTGTTCGCAATATGGTATTTGGGCGGAACAGTGTTATTGTTGGATACAAATTTAACACCGTTTGAATATGATAACATGACCAAAACAGTCGGGTGCAAATTAGTGTGTGCTGAAAAATCTTTTTTCTATAAAACCAAAGTTTTTGAGTTTTTTGATATAGAAACAACAGATGACAAGGCAGATGCAAGAATTAAACCTGCCAAGACAAGTGACAACGATATTGCAACTATGTCGTTTACATCTGGGTCAACGGGCACGCCAAAGGTTGTACCATTAACACATGGCAATTTAAAGACTTCGTCTGATTGTTATTCTGATATGGGGCAATGGATTCATAAAAATGAAATAATGTATGGATTTTTGCCACTTTATCATGTGTTTGGTTTTGCTGCGGGTATTCTGGCACCTATGCATTTTCATATGGGGATTTTATTGCAACCAACAATAAATCCAAAAAATATTTTGGATGATTTTAAAACATATAAACCACATTGCATACCTGCGGTACCACGTTTATGGGAAGTGTTCCGTAACAAGATTATCGAAGGTGTCAAAGCGCAACATAAATGGTGGTTGGTATCGTTTGTTTTGAAACACCAAAAGACTTTGAATAAAATAGGGATGTCTTGGTTGGTTAAGAAAGTGCAAAAACCATTGCAAGACATTTTTGGTGGACGTGTTAGCCTGATGATTGCAGGTGGGGCAGCAACCAAACCAGAAGTGGAAAGTTTTTATGAATCTTTGGGAATCGCGTTTGTTCAAGGTTATGGTATGACCGAAACAGTTGGACCTTTTTGTTGTTCGCGTCCTGTGAAACATCGTGTACCGTTTGCGTTTGGAACACCAATTGGATGTTCTGAATGTACAATACGTGATGCCGATGAAAATGGTGTCGGAACATTATGGGTTCGTGGACCAAACATATTTCATGGGTATTTGAATAATGATGTGGCCAACAAAGAACTGTTTGATAAAGATGGTTGGTTCAATACCGGCGATTTGGTGTATTTAGATAAAAATAAACAATATCATTTTGCTGGACGGAAAAAACAAGTCATCGTTCTGGACAGTGGTAAAAATGTTTATCCTGATGAATTAGAAGCATTGTTTATGGAAATGGACGGTGTTAAAAATGTCGCGGTGTTTGAACATAAAGTCAAAGGTAAAACAGTGACTTATGGTGTGTTCCAAGTTGACGAGAATATGACAATGGATAAATTATCACGTGAAATTGCAAATGCGAACAAGAAAGTTGCTTCGTATAAATGGGTGACACATTTTGCAATGACGCGTGACGATTTGCCGATGACCAGTACACAAAAGGTTAAACATCATGTCGTTCGTCAAAATTTGATTGATGGTAAATACCCAAATAAACATGAATAATTTATTGATAATATAGAAAAAGGATTTAGTTATGAATATGTATGAATTGTTGGAAAAAAATGTAAAACGTAATCCGAAAACAGTATTTTTGGTTCGTGAAAATGTAACATTCGAAGAAATGCCTGATTTGGTTCGTGTGCGTGCAACAACATTAAAAAATGCTGGGGTTAAACCAGGCGATGTTGTTGGATTGTTGTCTCATAATTTACCACAATTTCCAATAACATTATTTGCAATATGGTATTTGGGTGGAACTGTGTTGTTGTTGGATACAAATCTGACATCTGCAGAATATGAAAATATGGCCAAGACAACGAAGTGCAAATTTGTGTGTGCAGAAAAATCTTTCTTTTATGATACAAAAACTTTCAAATTCTTTGATATAGAAACCAAAGATGAAGAAGATGACAAAGATTTGAAACCGTATCCATTAAAAGACAGCGATATTGCAACGATGTCATTTACTTCGGGTTCTACTGGGACACCAAAAGTTGTGCCATTAACACACTTTAATTTGGTTTCTTGTTCTGATAATTTGGAATATTTGAATCAATGGTTAAGACCAGGTGAAATGTTTTATGCATTTTTACCATTGTACCATGTGTTCGGATTTGCAGTTGGATTTTTGGCACCATTGCATTTTGGTATGGGAATATTATTGCAATCTACGATTAATCCAAATGCGATTATGGCAGATTTTGCACAATATAAACCCCAGGTTATACCTGCTGTGCCAAAGTTATGGGAAATATTCCGCAAGAAAATTATTGATGGCGTAAAAGCTAAGAAAAAATGGTGGTTGGTATCTTTCATTATGAATAACCAAAAATGGTTGCGCATGATTGGATTGGGTAAATTGGTTGACAAAGTATTAAATCAAATTCGCGCCATATTCGGTGGACGTGCCAGATTATTGGTTGCGGGTGGGGCAGCCACTAAACCAGAAGTAGAAAAATTCTATACCCAATTAGGTATGGCGTTTGTTCAAGGTTATGGTATGACTGAAACTGTTGGACCAATCTGTTGTTCCAGACCGTTGAAAAAACGTGTTCCATATGCGTTTGGTGCACCAATGGGGGATACAGTATGTGAAATTCGTAACAAAGACGAAGATGGTATCGGAATGTTATGGGTTCGTGGTAACCAAGTTTTGTGTGGTTATATGAATAATGAAGAAGCAAATAAAGATTCTTTTGACAAAGCAGGATTTTTCTGTACTGGCGACTTAGTGTCAATGGATAAAAACGGTGAATTACATTTTGCCGGACGTAAAAAACAAGTGATTGTTTTGGATTCTGGTAAAAATGTTTATCCTGATGAATTGGAAGGTTTATTCATTGAAATCCCAGGTGTTAAAAGTGTTGCTGTTTTTGAACATGAAATAAATGGCAAAACTGTGGCATATGGTGTGTTCAGTGTAGAACCTGAAATGACAATTGAAAAATTGGCAAAAGAAATAGCAGAAAAGAACAAGAAAGTTGCTTCGTATAAATGGGTGACACATTTTGCAATGACAACTGATGATTTGCCAGTGACCAGTACACAAAAGATTAAACATCATGTTGTGCGTCAATGGTTAAAAGACGGTAAATATACAATAAGACATGAATAATTTGTTTGTCCCGGTATAATGCCGGGACAAAAATAACAAAGGAATATCGTTATGAATATGTATCAAAAATTAGAAAATGCGGTAAATCAATGGCCAGAAAATTTGTTTTTGGTTCGTGAAAATGTGACTTATTCACAATTTATTGATCAAGTACGTGCACGTGCTGCATCTTTGCGTGATGCGGGTGTTAAACATGGTGATGTTGTTGGAATCTTGTCGCATAATTTACCGCAATTCCCATTAACTTTGTTTGCTGTATGGTATTTGGGTGGAACGATATTGATGTTGGATACAAACCTGACACCATTAGAATATGATAAAATGTGTGAAATTGCAGATTGTAAATTTGTTTGTGCGGAACCATCATTTTTTTATAAAACAAATAAGTTTACTTTTTATGATATAACACGCAAAGATGGTGAAATCGATTATGATTTAAGACCGTATCCGTCTGAATCTACAGATGTTGCAACTTTGTCGTTTACTTCCGGATCTACAGGAACACCAAAGGTTGTGCCATTAACACATTTTAATTTAACAGAATGTGCTAATTCATTAGAAGATATGTCAGATTATTATCATTCTGGTGAAATAATGTATGGATTTTTGCCTTTGTACCATATATTTGGATTCGCAGTTTGCATTTTAGGAACAATTCATTATGGTGGTGGGTTAGTATTACAGCCTGTGATAAATCCAAAATATATTTTGGATGATTTCAAAAAATTCAGACCACATGTTATACCTGTTGTTCCGCGTGTGTTGGAAATATTCCGCAATAAAATCATTGACGGAATGAAACAACAAAAGAAATGGCGTGTGGCTTCGTTTATTTTGAATAACCAAAAAACATTAAAAGATATGGGGTTGGATTTTGTCGTTCGCAAAGTCCAAGAACCATTGTTGGATATTTTCGGTGGACGTGTTCGTTTGTTGATTGCAGGTGGGGCAGCAACTAAACCGGAAGTAGAAAATTTCTATGAATCGTTGGGATTGGCTTTCATCCAAGGTTATGGTTTAACAGAAACGGTTGGACCTATTTGTATTTCAAAACCAACAAACAAAAGGTTGGCATATTCTGTTGGTGCACCGACATCTAATAATGAATGTGAAATTCGGGATCAAGATGAAAATGGTGTTGGAATTTTATGGGTTCGTGGACATCAGGTGTTTAACGGATATATGAATAATGATGAAGTCAATGCAACAGTGTTCGATGAAAAAGGATTCTTTAACACTGGTGATATGATGTATATGGATAAAAATGGTGAATTACATTTTGCGGGGCGTAAAAAACAAGTGATTGTTTTGGATTCTGGTAAAAATGTTTATCCTGATGAATTAGAAGCATTATTCATGGAAATCCCGGGTGTAAAAAATGTTGCAGTGTTTGAACACAAAGTAGGTGATAAAACTGTGGCGTATGGTGTGTTCAGTGTTGATAAAGATATGACGATGGAAAAATTGGCCAGTGAAGTTGCAGCGGCAAACAAAAAAGTTGCATCTTATAAATGGGTGACACATTTTGCAATGACAACCGAAGATTTGCCAATGACCAGCACACAAAAGATTAAACATCATGTTGTGCGTCAGAATCTTATTGATGGTAAATATCCGGACAGACATGAATAAAATAAATTAAATATGATTATTCATCTGCTGGTTGTCGGCGCGGTTATGTAACATTTGTACACTGCGTTTGCCGACAACAGCGCATCTTCATCATTCTAATTTATTTATAATAAGAAAGATTAACGGTACATCTGTGCCGTTTTTTAATTTGCATTTTTTTATAATCGTATTTATAATAGCGGTGAATCCGATGGGAATTGGGTTCGGGATTTAGAACATCCTATTATCTAGGCGGTGCGAAAAGCATCGTAATCCGTTTATGGTGCTTTTGTGCCATACCCCTGACTGATGGTCGGGGTGCCACTTCGGTGGAGCATGCCTAGATATGCTGTTCTAACCCCCGACCGCTTTTTCATTGGCGGTCTTTTCTTTTTATAAAAATGGTAAAAAATATGGCAAACACAATATGTATCGGTGGTGTAAATTTTCAAAAAATCAATGAAGCGAATTTAAAACAAATAGATATTTCAAATTTATTATTCATCATGATATCGCAATCTGGTATGGTTGATATACGTGGCAATGTTTATTTTTTTACGTCAACGGCGGCATTTTTTTAACAAAAGACGACTATGATGATGATTTTATTGGTGCTTTATTGTTATATGTCGAAGATTGGAATATGATAAATGTATATTGTTGTGATTTTTTTATTATAAATCCGAAAATATATGATTCTTTTGTTCGAAATTTATGTTCCAGTAATATTCGTGATTTTTGGTTTGAAGCCGCAATAGATGTATATAAAGACATGTATTGTGAATAAAAAATTGCTTATTTTCCCAAACACAATTGTGAAAAAGTCATATCGGCAATTTCGTTGGTTGTAATAACCCCCAATATTTTGCCAATTGAATCAGATGCACGTCGGATATGTTCTGCAAATATATCATAATTGCCGTTGTATTTTTTTATCGCGGTTTCTAATTCATCAATTGTTTCTTTTAATAATTCGTATGTGCGTTCGTTGACTGTGATTTTAGATTCAGAACCACCCATCAATTTGTGCATTTTTTGTTTTATTATTTTCAACAATTTATCAAAACCGTCACCATTTTTTGCGGATGTATAAATTACTTTTTTATTGTCATGTTTTTTTAATAAATCTGATTTATTTATGATTGTAATACCATCTGTTTTGATTTGTTTTGGAACATTGTTATATACGTATAAAACCAAATCAGCATTTTCAATTTCTGTAAATGTTTTTTCAATACCAATTTTTTCAATTTTATTTTTTGATTCGCGGATTCCTGCTGTATCGGACAGGTTAACCAAATAACCATCTATATCGATTTGTTGTGATACAACATCACGTGTGGTGCCAGCGATATCGGAAACTATTGCGCGATTTGAACCAACCAGTTTATTAAATATGGACGATTTACCAACATTGGTTTCACCGACCAATACTATGTTAAAACCATTTTGTAATGCGCGTGTTGCGCGCGTGTTTGATGTTGCGCTTTTTATTTCAGATAATAATTTTTTTGTTTTTTCGATAATCTTTTTATCTATGTTTTTTGGTAATTCATCATCTGCATAATCCAGTATAGCTGCCGCGTACGCAGATATTTCAATCATTGATTCACGCCACGCATTGTATATTTTTGAATCATGACCGGTTAATGATTTTAAAGCACTTTGTCTTTGTTTGTCAGTTTGTGCATTAAGCAATGCGATTAACCCATCCACATCGGTTAAATCCATTTTATTGTTATAAAATGCACGTTGTGAAAATTCACCGCGATTTGCAATTCGTCCACCAAATCCACGAAGAAATTCAAAGATTTTATTTATAACAGCCGGTGCCCCATGACAATGAATTTCAATTACATCTTCGCCAGTAAAAGAGTGGGGCGCATTAAAATAAAGTGCAACGCATTGATCAATTAAATCACCATTATCGTCTTTGAAATTTGTGAAATATGCATAACGCGAATCAATTTTCTTTTTGTTTACGATACGTTTAAACAGTTTGTTCAAATTATTTCCACTGATGCGTACCACCGCCACCCCGGATTTCCCAGGTGCCGAAGACAATGCAAAAATAGTATCGGTATTCATATTTTTTATTTTCCACTTATTTCTTTTAATGCCATTGTAACCAGTTTAGAAACATTTGCATCTGGGTTTTGTGAAACTAATTTTTGTGCCATATCAATAATATCCATACGGCGATAACCCAAACTTTCCAATGCGGCCAACAAATCTGGCAATGCACCACCAGAATCATTTCCAAAATCAAAATTGCCACCGCCCATTTTGTTTTTCAATTCCACGATGATTTTTTCAGCAACTTTTTTGCCAACCCCTGGTGCAGTTGCGATTGTTTTTGCATCCCCAGTAGCAATTGCAGACATCAAAGTTTCTGTTTTTATTGTTGCCATAATTGCCATTGCGACTTTTGGTCCAACACCAGATACAGTGGTTAATTGATTAAACAGATTTTGGGCCGCGATGGTTGAAAAACCAAATAATCTGATTGAATCTTCGCGTACAATTGTTTCAATCCAAAGGGAAACAGTTGATTTCAAAGCCAATATTTCTGGCGTATAAACTTTATAACCTACGGGGCCCGCCATTAAAATTACATAATCATTACCAATATAATCAATTACACCTTGCAATTTTCCAATCATCTGTTATCCTTTTACCGTAATTTTAATACAATTAAATCAAAAGGTCAAATTATGAGTGGACACAGTAAATGGCATAACATCCAACATAAAAAAGGATTGGTTGATGCAGCACGCAGCGGTTTGTTTACAAAATTAGCACGTGAAATAACGATGGCGGCAAAATTGGGTGACAAAAATCCAGATAACAACCCAAGATTGCGTTTGGCAATTTTACAGGCACGTAAAAATTCAATGCCTAATGATAACATTAAACGTGCTATTGAAAAGGCTTCAGGTGCAAATACTGATAATTTTGTTGCTGTGCGTTATGAAGGATATGGACCAAATGCGGTGCCAGTGATTGTGGAAGCGTTGACCGATAACCCACGCAGAACAGTGCCTGAAATTCGTAATATTTTCGCAAAAAATGGCGGAAATATGGGAGAAGAGGGATCTGTTGTATTTATGTTTTCACACGTTGGTCAAATTATGTATCCAGCATCCATTGGCAAAACAGAAGATGAAATGATGGAATTGGTTATGGAAGTTGATGCTGATAATTTGGAATCAAGCGAAGAAGGTTTTATTATCACAACGAAAACGGATAATTTTATGAATATTCAAAAAGCGTTGGCGGATAAACTGGGTGAACCAGAAAATGCTGAAATTACCTGGGTTCCAAATATGCCTGTTGATTTAGATGATGAAGCATACAGTAAATTGGAAAAATTGGTCGATGCACTGGATGCCAATGATGATGTGCAAAAGGTATTCACAGCGGCAGCGTAAGATATAAAAAATAATCCGCTACAATGGCGGATTTTTTATAATATGAATTGGCAAATTGATGATATTGAAAAAGCAATAAACAGGGCAGAAAGACAAATCGCCCCTGTGGCAGATGTTATTGCAAATGATTTAAATATCAGTAAAAAAGATGATTTATTCATCGTTGGCGGTTTTGTGCGTGATAATATGTTGGCTGGTTTAACCAGCAAAGGAAATGTTTCTAAAGATTTAGATTTAATGTTGCAACAAAGACCATCTTTTGAAAATAATTCAAATATTTTATGGTGGCGAAAAAATTCTTTGGGCGGCATAAAATTGGGAACCAAAAGTTTTCCTGAAATAGATATTTTTCAACAAAATGTTTCAAATCCACAGTTGTTAGTCGGTGAGATTTTTGATTTTAATTGTAATGCGCTTTATTATTCACATTTGAAAAAACAAATTTTTCCATCGGTTTATTTTTACGGTTTTTTATCTAATAAAACTATAGATTTTGAAAATTATATTATTAATAAACATGGTATTGAAACAAGATATTCACCGTATTCTATGGTGTCGCGTGCATTAAAATTTCAAATTCAATTCAAGGAAAAATATGCCATAGATGCAAAATTATCATCAAATATTTTATATGTTTTGAATAATTTGGATAAAGATATGGAACAGAAAATGTTTGATTATACAAAACGAAAAGCAAAATCAGAAATTTTGAAAGATGAAATAATAAGTGAATATAAAAGATTGAGATACAAATAATAAAAACACCGGCAGATTTGCCGGTGTTTTATTAATCTGTGATTTAATTATTGATTTGCAGGTTGTTGTGCTTGTGATTGTTTTTGTCTTTGTTCATACAGATCTGCAAAATCAACAACTGGCATTACAAATGGTGGAAAACCAGATTCTGCGGTTAATCTTGTCACCATTGCACGTACAGATGGGAACAATAATGTTGGAACATCAATTAATAATGTACGTTTTTTGGTTTCTTCGTCTTTTTCTTCGTATTGAACCATGCCAGAATAAGTAGATTCAATTAAAAATACAGTTTTATTATCTTTTTCAATTTTAGAATGAACTTTGCAAATCAAATCGACCATAAACAAATTGTTTTCAGCACCTTTGATATTGATATCAATATTCATTTCTAATTTCGCAGGATCATTTTCTTGTTTAAAGAACAATTCTGGGACATTTGGGCTTTCAAAAGAGATATCTTTCATGAATTGGGATATAATATTAAATTTTGGCATATCATTTGCTCCTTTTTTTATGCTCGGTTTTATGATAATATAGCATTAAGAAATTGTTTTTACAAGTGGGGGGATAACAAAAATGTTAAATTTGTATAAAATCGTAAAAGTTATTGGATTTATCGGCTGTATTGCAATTGCAGGATGCGATTTGTCTGCACCAACCCATGTTGGTAATAATTCAAAGGTACCTTCTAATTTACGGGCGGTGTCTTATTCTGCATTACCAGGGTGGCGTGATGACGATGTCAGATATGCTTTGCAGGCTTTTCGTAATACATGCAAAGCCAAGATTCAATATAATGGTTCTGTTATCCCAGATCCTGAATTATTACGTGAAAAATGTAATATGTTGCCGTCTGCATCTGCAGATGTAAAAACAGTGCGCGCATGGTTTGAATCGCATTTTCAACCGTATCAGGTGTTTAATGAAAATGGCGGAAAAACAGGAACTTATACTGGATATTATTCGCCTGTGATTGATGGATGCAGAAAAAAAACCGCAAAATGTAATGAACCAATTATGGGTGTGCCTGTTAATGGTGCAAATTACAAAGGGGTTGCAAAAAAAGATATTGTAAATAAAAAAATAGGGCGTATTTTGTATTGGGCAAACATTGTTGATGTACAAAATCTACAAATACAAGGCAGTGGTATGTTGAAATTAGAAGACGGGACATTGGTAAAATTGAATTTTGGCGCGGTCAATGATATGCCATTTAAATCTATTGGTGCACAATTACAGCAACGTGGCATTAAACCAGCGGGTGGATACAGTGCTGATGCAGTGTGGACACATCTAAAACAAAATCCAGCATTGGCCAAAGAAGTGATTTACAACAACCCCAGATATGTATATTTTTATGAAACAGAACAAAAAAGCGTAATTGGAAAATTGGGAACACCTCTTTCCAAGATACGTAGTGTCGCGATGGATGATTCATTGTATACTTTGGGATTACCTGTGTATATCAATACAACATTATCAGATGGTCGTTCGTTTAATCGTTTGATGATTGCCCAAGATACTGGTGGTGCAATCAAAGGGTGGATACGTGCAGATATATTCTTTGGTTCCGGGGACGAAGCATACAGGGTTGCACATGGTCAACATTCCCAGGGTCAAATGTTTATTCTGATGCCAAAGGAATATACTTATGTCAAACCAAGATAAAAAAATAGATTTAGATGCACGAATATCACGACCACAGACATTGGCATCCGTGTTGGGGGATCTGATGGAAAGATTCGGTGTTCGTTCGTCTGATGCGGATTTGGTAAAAAATTGGAAACATATTGTATCAAATGATATTTCAAATATTGCAAATGTTGTTGCTGTGAAAAAAATGCGTGACGGAAAATTTAATATTGTTTTGCGTCCGATTAATCCTGCATTTGCGCTGGAATTATCTTATAAAATTGATGATTGTAAAAATCAAATCAATAAATATTATGCACGTGATGCGGTTGCAAAAATAACTGTACGGAAATAATATGAAACGAATATTAGGTATAGATCCAGGATTATTACATACAGGTTGGGCGATAATAGACGTGGCTGGTTCTACGCGTAAATATATCGCCAGTGGTGTTATATTACCACCGACAAAAATACCTTTGCCTGAAAGGTTGGCGTTTATATTTAATGGTGTAAATGATATTTGTGAAAGTTTTCAACCTGATGAAGGCAGTATAGAAATTATCTTTGTAAATAAAAACAGTAAAACAACATTGTTGTTAGGACATGCACGTGCGGCTGCAATTACTGCGGTAGCTGTTAGAAACATTCCAGTGTTTGAATATGAAGCAAATAAAATAAAGAAGGCTTTGACTGGTGTGGGGCATGCTGATAAAGATCAGATATATAAAATGTTATCTATATTATTGCCGACAGCACATCCAAAGACCAGTGATGAAAGTGATGCGATTGCGATTGCTTTGACGCATGCTAACACATCCAGGTTTGAATAAAAAAATATGTTTATAAAATATTTTTATGTGATATATTTGTAATGCGAGAATAAAATATGGGAAGGGAAAAATATATTTCTGTTAATAAAAATGTCACAGGATTTTCGTTTGCAAATCTGGGGTTGTTTACTGGTTTTGCAAGTGGTGTGGTCAATGCTGTTTATTCTTTGGTTTTATTTGAAATTTTTAAAATATTTTTTAATGAAGAATTAGCGTCCAGTGCTGTCGGTGTTTATGCCGCAATAACTGCTGTGTTTTGTATGTTTGTTGGTTTTTTTTCAACAGAAATTTTACATTGGTTTACTAAATCTAAATTATTATATTTGGTATTAACTTTGTTGGGTGCATGTTATTGTATGATGAGTTTATCTGTAAAACCAGGGACATTTATAACTTTGGATTTTGTCGCATTGTTTGCGTATACGATTTTAAATATGTTATTGCCGTTATTTATATCTGATTTTTCCAAGGGGGTGGGGATGGAAAAATTAAATGCACGGTATTTATTGTGGGTTAATATTGGTGCGTTGGTTGCCCCAATGTTTGCAATGAGTGTGGTTTCATTTTTTGGTGGTAATTACAGAATGCCTTTGTTGGCGGCGGGTATAGTTTATTTTTCTGGGTTATTATTTTTCAAACATTTTGGTATTGTGCAACAAGATAAAATTATTAAAAAAGTTAATATGCGGAAAACATTTCGTGCATTGCGAATAACAACGTTGGCATTTTTTAAAAAACCGGGTATGTTGCGTGCATATATTGTTAATTTCGGTTATTATGCTTTACGCGCTATGAGGCTTCTTTATGTTCCAATTATTGTTATTGAAAAAGGTTTTTCCAGTGAAACATTGGGTATAGTTTTATCTTTGGGAATATTACCTTTTATAATTATTGAAACTTTCATTGGACGATTGATAAAAAAATATGGTGTTAAAATTTGGTTAACATTGGGGTTTGTGTCGTTCGCAGTATTTTCTTTGTTGGCAACATTTGTGTCGGGATATGTATTGTTAAGCATATTTATTTTATGGCAAATATCCGGTGCACTTATGGAAGCGGCACACGATTTATTATTCTTTAACGATATGCCCAAAGATCAACAGTCCAGATATTATGGTGTTTTCAGAACAAGTGTCAATTTACCCAGTATAATTGCACCGGTTTTAGGTGGTATATGTATAGCAATATTTAATTCAACATCTGCAGTTTGGCTGATAACTGCGGTTATGGGTGTTTTGTCAACTATTGTTTTATGGTCACGTCGTTAAAATAATATACCTTGCGTTGTACCTTTTTTCTTTGTATGATTTTATTACAAAACGAAAGGGGTTATTAAATGGCAAAGAAAGAAGCAATTAAAGAAACAGCGCCAGCAAAAAATCCAGCTTTGGAATCTGCGTTGGCACAAATTCAGAAACAGTTCGGCAAAGAAGCCATCATGAAAATGGGCGATGGTTCACAACAAAATATCGAAGCTATTTCAACAGGGTCATTAGGTTTGGATATCGCATTAGGAATTGGTGGTTATCCGCGTGGACGCATTGTTGAAATTTATGGTCCAGAATCTTCTGGGAAAACAACATTGGCATTACATGCTGTTGCCGAAGCACAAAAAAAGGGTGGTACATGTGCGTATATTGATGCGGAAAATGCTTTGGATCCCAGTTATGCAAAAAAATTGGGTGTAGATGTTTCTAATTTGATTATTTCACAACCTGATTCTGGGGAACAGGCTTTGGAAATTGCGGACACATTGATTAAATCAGGTGCCGTAGATGTTGTTGTGGTTGATTCTGTGGCCGCATTGGTTCCTAAGGCTGAATTAGAAGGAAATATCGGCGATACATATATGGGAACAACTGCACGTTTAATGTCCCAATCTTTGAAAAAATTGGCGGGTTCTGTTTCGCGCAGTAATACATTGTTAATCTTTATTAACCAAATTCGTATGAAAATCGGTGTTATGTTTGGGTCGCCTGAAACAACATCTGGTGGAAATGCATTGAAATTTTATGCGTCTGTTCGTTTAGATATTCGCAGAACTGGTGCAATCAAAGACAAAGAAAATGTTATTGGTAACGAAACCCGTGTCAAAGTTGTAAAAAACAAGGTTGCCCCACCGTTCCGTACTGTTGATTTCAAGATTATGTACGGTGAAGGCATTTCACGGGTCAGTGAAATATTAGATATGGGTGTAAAATACAATTTGATTGAAAAGGCTGGTTCGTTCTATTCATATAATAATGAACGTATTGGTCAAGGCGAAGCCAATGCACGTCAATGGTTGAAAGATCACGATGAAGTCCAAAAAGAATTGTTGGATAAAATTATGGCACATGCCAATGGTATTGCCGAAGAAATGACAACCGGACCAATGGAAGAAGACGAAGGCGGTGTTGAAGAATAAAAATGTTGGGCGACACAATGTGTCGCCTGATATTTAACATGATACAAAGGGGGCAAAGATGAAAATTGGACGTTATTACGCTTTGTTTAAAATAGTTTTATTTGGACATATTTTGAATCCTTTTTGGTTTTCGCGTGAACACAGACGGGCAATAAGATGTAAAGTTTTGACACGTCAGATACCACAATATTTTAAACGTTATTTACCTGCGGTGGCGGCGGTCA
>Ga0247609_10001868_pt1 | contig 23640 bp, 26 predicted proteins | sample 172DNAGHGlowgp2_FD_193487 | JGI IMG/M metagenome (GOLD analysis project Ga0247609, IMG submission 193487) | Sheep rumen microbial communities from Palmerston North, Manawatu-Wanganui, New Zealand - 1728 DNA GHGlow gp2 | ecosystem: Host-associated > Mammals > Digestive system > Stomach > Rumen ...
AAACTAAGATACTTGTAGCTACAATTCAAGCTGAAGCAAAGAACGTTATTCCAGATACAACTTTAAGTGAAGGGGAACAAGCAAATCTTGAAGAAAAGAAACGTGAGTTTAACGAAACTAATAGGCTTGCAAGAGAAAGGCTTGAGTTTGACAAGAAAAACGCTGATAAACAGAACGAGCTTAAAGCAAGACAAATAAACAAAGTCAAAACCGCAAGTAAATAATATAAGTTTCTGTTATACAAACTAAAATATAAATATGGATAACGGTATAAAGATAGGAACTAAAGATGCTAAACGAATGTTTATCGGTAACAAAAATAAATTTGTTACCGATGCATTTATTGGCAGTAAACGAGTATATTCGATATATGATACTCCATTAAATGCAGATTTTCATTATAGAGAAACAGCTGATGGAGCATTTAAAACAAAAGAACCTTTTTACAATAAAGCTAAAATACAGAAGATAGCCGGCAGGACGGTGTCGTATAATCAACTGGTGCAGAACGGGGATTTCTCGGGTGGGGCGACTGGGTGGTACGCCGGATACTACGGAGGAAATAACTCCGTGTCGGTGTCGAATAATGTCGCCACCGTAACCAAGACTGCGGTGGTCACGACAGTCGAAATTTCCAGAGGGGATTTCAAAATCATAGCAGGACATCGCTATCTTGTCTCCTATGATGCGAAAGTCAATCAAACTTGCGATATTATAATTGTAGCACCCGGAACTACGATACCAAGTGGTGCTGCGAATGCATGGGCGAGATATAGTGCAATATATGCAGCCCCCTCGAATAGAACGAGGTTGTATTTTGGGGCGGTTACTGCAAGCAATAATGATGCAACAATAGATCTGCGGAACATCATGGTCATTGACCTCACCCAGGCGGGACTTGACTCCATTACCACCCCTGCGGAGTTCGAGGCGTGGCAGATGGAGCAGTTCGGGCACACGGGATATCTCGGCTATACTCCCGGCAAGTTGGTGAGCGTCAATCCTACGGGGGTAAAGACAACGGGGCGCAACGTGTGGGATGAGGAGTGGGAGTTGGGGGCATTGGATTCCACTACAGGCGGCGACCTTTCGTTATCCACCCAGATAAGGAGTAAAAACTATATTCCAGTGATACCAAATACTGTTTATTATAGGAAGAACCCTTATTCTGATGCTGGTTTTGGACACTACAATCGCGTTGCTTTCTATGATTCAAATAAGAATTTTCTCGGCTTAAGCGGATGGGATACCTTTGAAGGAAATAACACTTTTACAACACCGAACAATGCGGCATATATGCGTTTCTATGTAAATGCAAGTGCTTATGCCCACGATATCTGCATCAGCATCAGCGACCCCGCCTTCAACGGGCAGTATGAACCCTACAAAGGTCATACCCTGCCGCTGGACTTCACGGAGCATTTCCCCAACGGTCTGAACGGAGTGAACGACATATTCGACGAGGTTGTGTCCGATGAGAACGGTAAGTTCACGGAAGGGAACAAGAGGTTCGGGATTGTGGATTTAGGGGATTTGAATTGGGCGAAATCATCAGATTATTTTATCACAAGGTCGCTTGATTCGGATGTCATCTTACCGATAACCCTTGATTCCAAGCCAAATTGGTGTTCCGCAAAATATACTACTTTAACATATCGGCAAGCGGCAACGGGAGATAAATGTATTTATACAACTTGGGAAGGCGCATCTTTTACTGGCATTTTAATTAAAGATTCCTCGTACTCCGATTCCTCCGAAGCAGACTTCAAAGCAGCAATGTCCGGTGTCCATCTTGTCTTTGAACTTGCCACCCCCCAGTACGTCACCTTCACCGACCCTTCGGATGCTATTTATCAAGTAGATAAGAATGGTACTGAACAATTGTTACCTGTGAATGATAGTAATCCTGTCACTTTAGGTTTAAACAGTCAAATTTCTTACGGAAAATAAAAACAGAATAAAAATTATATCATTATGACATATCAAGACATATTAAGAGCAAAAGCTAATAAATTAAGCGAAATTTTAAAACTGTTGGAAGAACTTGAAGCAGCTCAGGCTGATTGGAATGAAAGTGATCCAACATCTATAAACTTTATAAGGAATAAACCTGTTGTTCCTGAACTTGATGGGATTGATTCATTTGTTGTTCTTACACAAGCTGAATATAACGCTTTGACAAATCCTGATGCTACAACACTTTATATAGTAACAGATTAAACAATCTTTATTGACTAAACAATAAGACCTGTCAGAAATGGTAGGTCTTATTTTTGTTAAAATTTTATTAATTTTGTTTTGTTATTTGTAGAAATTTGCTATGTTTGCATACAATTATGAATAGAGGTAAATTAATACTGGTTGTGGCTGCTGCATTGATACTTGTTGGTGCAGCTGCAACTCTTTGTATTCAATCAAACAAAATAAACAAGTTACAGAAAGAACTTGAGATTACTACAAACAACTATAAAGTTCTCGACGAGGAAAACAGTGAACTTAAGACTACAAAAAGAAATCTTCAGTTTACTATAAGTCAACTTGATAATGCTCAAGATTCTCTTGTCAAGGAAATGAACAAAGTTAAGAAACAGCTTAACATTAAAGACAAAGAGATTCAGAATTTATCGTATATTGCTTCACAAGCTCACAAAGCTGATACTCTTAGACTTACAGATACTCTGTTTGTTAAAGATGCTCATATAGATACTACTGTTGTGGATAGTCCTTGGTATTCTTGTAATATTAAGCTTGACTATCCCGGCAGTATTGTGGTTTCCCCTACGTTTAACAGTGAAAAATACATTGTTACACATCTCTCAAAAGAAACTTTGAAACCTGCCAAGAAGTGTAAACTTCTCAGGTTATTCCAGAAGAAAGTAACTGTTGTTGAAACTGAAGTAGTAGAGAAGAATCCTTATATTACTACTGAAAGAACTAAATTTATAAACATTGTAAAATGATAATTAGCGATACCCTTTCAACAATACTTATTAGCGTTGCAACAACTGGTGTAGGTGGGTTCTTTGGTTGGCTTTTTGGGAGAAAGGAAGCTAATGTAAGAATAAAAGGTCAGGAAGTTGATAATTTTGACAAATCTATTGAAGCATACAAAAAAATGTATGAAGATATAGTTGGAGATTTAAAGACTCAAATAAACGATCTTAAAACTGAAAATGGTGACTTAAAGGAAGAACTTGCAGAAACAAGAAAACAAATAATGACCCTTACTAATTTTGTACTTGCTTCAGCATTGCAGCGTGCAGATGGTAATCTTCCTGAAGAAACAGTTAATAACCTTAAAAAAATTATAGAGTAATGGCTTGCAAGACTAAAAAGACAGTTAAAAAAGTAAAGAAATTCTGTGGTGGTGGAAAACTTAAATAATATGGCTAAAAAGAAGAGTAGTAAAAAGAAGACAAAACCGCCTTATATAGCTAAGGCTGGTTATAAGCCGGGAGCAAGGTATGATGAAGGAGGAACACTTAAGAAAAAGAAAGTATAAAGCTTTACTTTTGTTTCTTAAAGTTATTCCTATATTTATAGCTCTTTGTTATATAATAAACACATTCTTGTGGATATTTGGTATTGATGTACCTATGTTTTCTTATGTTGGAAGTGTATCATTTCTAACTTTGGCATTTTTATATCTTGCAAGTGTTGTGTTTGAATTTTGTTCTTATCATAGAATGTTTCTTCACTATGTTTTAGCAGATAACATTCTCTCTATATTGGACTATAAATTTGATATAGGTTTTGGTCCAATTGTTTATGTTGTACTGATAGGAATAAGTTTATTATTGATATTGTATTTACATCAAAAAGAGCGTGAAAGAAATACTAAAGAAATCACTTCAAGGTCTGATAGATGAACTTGATGCTGGAAATAGTAATTTGACAGAAGAAGAGACACTTAAAGTAGTGTCTATTATTAAGAAATATTCTCGTAGAGATGTTCCTATGAGCAAATATCAAGCTTGTGAATACACAGGTTATAGGAGAGCACAGTTTGATAATCTTGTTAGAGAAGGTAAACTTCCTGAAGGAAAGAAAGTTTCTGGATTTAAGGAACTCTTTTGGTATAAGAAAGAATTAGATAAATACATTAAACAATATGGAATTCGTAGAAAAAACAGTAATATCTGAAACTCCTCCTCAGTTAACTAATGTAGCTTGGTTACAACCTTCAACAAAAGAAATTAAGTATTTTGTTAATGGAGAGTGGGTTAATGTGGGAGATAAAAGTGAATCTTCTTCAATGGTTACGTTGAAGAAGGAAACTTTTGATGATTGGGCTACTGGTGTATCATGTATGACTCCTGAAGAAATCGAACAGTTTACAGGACTTACAGAAGATCAAGCACACGCCATTGTTAATGGAGAAATACCGTTTATTAAAGTATTTGTTACATTAGACAATCAATGGCACGGATTTATGTTTGATAAAACTTCTTACGCTCTTGGATTTGGTGACGTTTCAACTTATTCTGGAAAATTAAGTACGTTTGGTGACGTTTCAATTGATTTTTCGTGGAATGAAGAAGATGGATTTTTATTAGAACCAACGAATAATTCTCAGAACTAATTTAATTAAAACTTTTATTAAAATAACCCCGTTTAGATAAGTTCTAAGCGGGGTTTTTATTATTTTGTATTTTCTAATTCTTTATACTTCTCAACAGCTTGATTTGCAATCTTGATTATGAAATCTACATCAAAATGCTTATAGTTGTCACTTATAATCATTTCTTTTATTAAATCCCATTTTCTTGAATCCCATACATCAAATTCTGGAAACTTTGGAGTATAATCCAAACACTTGTTAAATGGATTGTTTATTTTGAAATCCCATTCAAGTGTACCTTTTTCTTTAATGTGCGCTTCACCTTTGGAGTCTATGTAAGATACCCAATCGTTCTCACTTTTTGCACCTTTGTCAATTGTTTCCCAAGCAATGATTTCTACTTCTTCTCCAGTTTTACGCGAGAGATAACTGAAAGGAAATAAAGTACTATTTTCCATAATATAACAGTTTTTATTTGTTTATAGGTGCAAGATATGTTGTATTTGCAAATAATAAAAACGTTGCTAATAAATGTGGCTTTAAACACGTTTTAAGACGTGTTTTAGCATTGTTGTATCTTCTGTTCAGTTAAAGATATCTTTGCAACTGTAAGCTTACAATAACAGATGTTTAACAACTTTTAAGTATTAAAAATTATGGCAGAAGATACTACAAAAACTTATGTCTTTGGTAATGAATCACAAGTTCCCGCTTGGCTTGCTATGAACAATGGTAACGGCCTGTTTGGAAACAGTGGTTGGGGTGGAGGTATTTTAGGTTTCCTCCTTGGTCTTTTCTTTGGTAACGGTAACTTTGGCAACTTTGGTGGCTATGGTGCTGGTGGAGCTGGTTTCCTTTCTAATCAAATCAACAATGATAGTGGACGTGAGCTTCTTATGAATGCTATCACTTCTCAGGGTGAGGCTGGTAGAGCTGCTACACAGAATCTTGCTACTATGGTTGGTCAGGATTTCAATCTTCTTAATAGTGGTGTTTCTGTTCTTCGTGATGCTCTTGCTGGACTTACTGCTCAAACCGGAATGTCTGCTTTACAGATTCAAAACGCTATTCAGAGTGGTAATGCTGCTCTTGCTTCCCAGTTATGTGATTGCTGCTGCAAAGCTCAGACAAGTATCCTTACACAAGGTTATGAGTCCAGAATTCAGAATATGCAACAGACTGAAGCTCTTAGTGGTGCTATAACTTCCGGTAATCAGAGGATAGTTGATGCTATTGCTGACCTTAAGACCACTACTGTAAAAGAGTTCTGTGATGCAAGAGAACGTGATATGCAGGCTGATATAAATAATAAGGCTGAGACTATTACACAGCTTCGTGGTCAGTTGGATAATGCTGCACAGAGTGCACAGTTTGCTGCTATGCTTGCTCCTATCAATGCTAAACTCGTTGAGATTGAAGGAAAGCAGCCTAATACTGTACCTGTAGTTTATCCTAATATTACCGCTGTAAATAATACTCCTTATACTGGAGGTTTCTCTCCTTATGGATATGGTTGGAATGGATCAAGCTATTGGGGCTAGTTATTGAATGGTATTGATGTAATCCGAGTATTTAATCCAATGGAATCCTTTGTGTGTCATCTTTGAGTTTTTAAAACAGAGATTTATACGGCATTGGCTGTATCCGTCTTTTACTGCATCGGTTACAGAATCATATATTTTTATGACTGTGTCCTCAAGTAGTTGCACGGTTTTCACACACTGTTTGAATCGTTGTTTTGCACGTGTTATGGGATTATAGCTGTTCTCTTCATAAGTTACCCAGTGAAGATTTTCGGCCGAGTTATTAAGTTGGTTACCATCTATGTGGTCTACACATGGCTTGTGCTCGGGATTTGGAATAAAGGCGTTGGCTACCAGCCTGTGGACAGGATAGTATTTTCCACTCTGGTGCCCCTCTGTGAATCTAACATAGTAGTACTGGTGTGTGGCTTTTCCTGCCAACTTCAACGCTTTAAGCCTACCACGAAATGGATATGGTTTCCCGTTGCGAGAGACAATGGTAGGTAACATTGCAATACGCCCAAGGTTAGAAACAACGTATTTGTTGTTAAAACCATAAATGGGTCTCCAAACTTCTTCTGGTAGAGAGATTGATGCTATAAAATCATTTACACTATTCATATTAAATACTTTTGTTGCAAAAATATAGTAAAAAACTTTAAAAAAGCAAAAATTATGTCAAGATTTCCTTTTCAATATTCAAATATCAACGGCATCCAATGTATTGAAGTAAGAAGAATTACAGTTACTGATACTTCTGTTGACTTTCAGTTCAGACCTGATTGGGACAGGAATCCTTTTAGGGGGCTTCTGTTGATTAATGTTCCAGAAGCCATTCCTACCGGGACTACTACAACCCTTCCCATAAGGTTCTCTATGGCTGGTAACACCCAGAATGTAACAGTTGCTGGTGGAGATAATCTTACAGTTGCAGACTTTGCTGGTGTAGGTGTTTATCTCGTTTACTATGACAGGATTATGAATGTTTTACAATTAATCGGTTAAAAATTTTAGACAGTATGTTTCAATCAGTAAGACCTAATAGTAAGATATATGTTTTACATAAGACTGATAAACCTTATGGTGAAATCGGTTCAGTTACTACACAACCTATTATAAGACCTAAATATGCTATACCAACAAAATTTGGTCAACCACAGGAAATGGTAGTGGATATCGCAGTGAAAATTGGTGAGCAAACATTTAATTACAACAATCTTCCAGCACAGCAGGATATAGCAGATACTTTTGTTAATAATGAAAGTATTGTGGTTGCTGATAGCAAAGAAGCAATAAACGCAGAGTTACTTAATTCGGTGCAGAAAAGTACAGACATAATAAACAGTAAACCTTTCCACGAAGGTCTTGTAGAAAGTTATAATAAGATTTATTCAGATTGGAATCCTGAGTTTGCTGAAAAGGAAGCTCAGAAAGAAGAGATAGAAAGTCTTAAAGTACAAATGGTTGATATGTCAAGAAATCTTAAAGAACTTATGGATACTAATAGGCTACTGATTGAACGCCTGTCTTCAAAAGGAATTTAGTTATGTGGGAAATTAGAGAAAAAAGAGAACGTCCTTCTTTTAGAAAGTCTATGAAAGGATATAAAGATAGTGTAGAAGAAGCTTATGAGTGTGGCTATGAAGATGGTTACAAAGATGCTATGAAAGAAGTTAAGAAATTTTATAGTGAAAGAAGCTCCTATGGCAGAAAGCACGATGATGAAGATGAAGATTAAGTTTAACCAAAGGGGTGAGTAATATCACCCCTTTTTAATATAGATAATTATGAGACTTGACGATAGAAAGAAATTTCCTTCTGGTATGGAGGATTATTTAGGATATTATGGTTGGCATTTTTCAAAGAAAATGTGTGAGTGGGCTTCAAAGAAAATGTATAAAACGAGACCTACAGGAGAAAAAGAGTATATTACACCTTATACAAAAGAAACTTTTGAAGTTCTTGTAAGAAGATATAGCATTAAGCTTGACGTTTCTTATGATGCTGTATATGTAGCAAATATGTGTAAAGCTGATTTTCTTGGAAGTTCTATTCAGGATGAAGGAAGACTTGCACTTTATGTTCAAGATGTTATCAACGATCCTGATGCTTATGATGGAATGGTTTTTACACGTTTTTATGCTGATTGTATAGGAAGCGGTTCCGCAATAAATTGGGAAGATATGATATGATAATTCAAGAATTTTATATCAAAAAATATGATTGGCTTGTAAGGATATATTATTTTGTAGATGAATATTATGTAAGCCTTATAGAAAAAGATTTAAAAGACTTGGAATGTGAAGATGTTAAAGAATGTATAAAACCTTTTAAGGAAGGAAAATTAAATGCTGGACTTACTTATACCAATCCTGATTATAACACAAGTGTTGTTGTAATTGGTAAAACTTCAAGTCCTGAAGAATTTTTTTCCACGTATGACCATGAAAAAGGACATTTGGCTGTACATATAGCAATCTCTGAAGATTTAGACCTTACAGGAGAAGATATTCAATATCTTTCTGGTACTATTGCAAAGAAAACTTTTAAAATTGCACAAATGTTTTTATGTGAACATTGTAATTGTAATATTGAAAAATATAAAGGGAAGTTTATTAGTGAAAGTTAATAAAGTTTTATCAAAACGTTAATAAATTATTAATTCTATTTTTAAATTTTTTCATTTTAATTAAGTTTGCACACAAATTATGGAGAAGAGATAAAAATGGAAGATTTTAACCTTGATATGTCCTTTATATCGGACGGTATTGACATTAATGACTTAAATCCTGAAAATCAGGTTGAAGAAGTTAAAGAACCTGAAAAACAGGAAGAAATACATCAAGACGATGGTCTTGAAAATGAAATCACCGAAAATTTAAATATAGATGATTTGAATTTGGAGAGCGTAGGTGAGGAGACTGAGGAACAAAAGGGGAATAAACAGACTGAAAATAAGGAAGCCCCTTCTCCCAACAACACCTACTCTTCCATAGCTTCTGCTTTTAAAGTTGACGGTGTTCCCCTTTTCTCAGACTCTGATGATGAACAGATTAATGGCCTCAAATCTGCTGATGACTTTGAGGATTTTCTGAAGGAAAAATTAGAGAAGGTAATTAGTGATAAATTGGATGAAACTCAAAAGAGAATCAACAATGCTCTCACTTATGGAATGGAACCTTCAGATATTCAGTTGTTTGAAAACAGTTTAAGGAATCTTAACTCTATCACAGACGATGCTATTTCTGATGAGGGTGAAAATGGGGAAGCTTTAAGAAGACAGCTCATACAAAGTGACTTAATTAATAGAGGTTTCTCCGAGGAAAAAGCTAAAAAGCTTACACAGCAATCTTTTGACGCTGGTACTGATGTAGATGATGCTAAAGATGCTTTGAAGTCAAACAAAGCGTTTTATCAGAAAGAGTATGACAAGATTTTCAACGCTAATAAAGAAGTGTATGAAAATAATGTAAAGGCTCAAAAGAAAGCTGCTGAAGACTTTAAGAAAAATGTTCTTGAAGATAAGAAAGCTTTTGGTGAAGTAGAGGTTGATTCCAAGACAAGACAGAAGATTTTTGATGTTGTGGCAAAACCTTTTGCAAAAGATGCTAACGGTAATTCCATAACAGAAATTCAGAAGTATGCAGATGAAAATCCTGTTGATTTTAGAAAATATCTTGCATATTTCTATGTCTTAACTGACGGCTTTAAATCTTTAAACAAAGTTAAAGATGTTGTAAGCAAAGAAGTAAGAAAGAAAGAAATCAATGCTCTTGAAAGAACTCTCAATTCTACTGCCCGTAATAATGACGGAAGTTTGAAATTTATGGGAGATGATAGTTGGGGTTCTGATAAAGGCGGTGAAATTATACTTTTATCATAAATAATTAATTAGTTATTATGGCTGTAAGATTTTCAAAATTCCAGACCCGCACATTTGATGGATTTGCGACTTGGATTACCAAAGCAAATCACATCAGTATGCTTGGGGGACAGAAACCTCAGGTTGTGTCGGATTTCATGACTAATGTCATGGCTCGTAACTTTGGTCAGTCCATTGAGTTTGAGCTTGCCAAGTTCCCTACCAAGTTCTTTGCTGATGATAGTGAGTTCTGGTGGGATGTTTATGGAACTGCTCGTAGAAACGTTGCTCTTGTTGAGTGCCGTGAGAATGGTACTACTATTGGTAATAACAACGTTGGTACAAATCATGGACTGTTTGAGCTTATCTTTGATGAAGAGTATTTCTTCAAGGGTGAGTATATTTTTGGTCCTTATAACGAGCTTTATCCTATTTATATTAAGGATATGCCGAGAACTGAGGGTACAAGAGTTGTTTATACCTGTCAGTTAGGTAATGCTTCTGAGGAAGGTATCCCTGCAAAAGCCCTTAAGCCCGGTTGCAAGTTCAGTTATGGTTTTGCTCCTGTTGAAAGAGGTCTTTCCAGAGAGGTTGGTGGAGTTAGGCACGCTACTCCTATGAAGGCTCGCAACGAGTTTACAATGATTAGGCTTTCTGACCGTGTTTCCGGTGATGTTTATGGCAAGAAGGTTGCTATCGGTGCAACTATTGCTAAGAAGGATGCTTCCGGTAAGATGGTTAAAGTTACTCCTGAACAGGGTGGATTTGTGTGGATGCACTATTGGGATTATGTGTTCTCCCAGACTTGGAACGAGTATAAGAACAACGTTTATTACTATTCTTCTTCTACCCGTAAGGATAATGGGGAGTATGCTGTGAACGGTGTTTCTGGTGAAGTTATCAAGATGGGTGATGGTATCCTCATTCAGATGAATCGTGGTAATGTTCTTTATTACAACACATTCTCTCTCAAACTTCTTGAGACTGCTCTCCTGAAGATTAGCTCTGCAAAGATTGAGCTTGGTAGTGGAAGGCACTTTATGCTGCATACTGGTGAAGCTGGTGCTCTTATGTTCAGCAACGCTGTTAACAATGCGATGAGTGGATGGACTCAGTTCCAGTTTAACGGTGATGCTCTTGGTGTTGTGAAGAAGACTAATTCCAACATGCATGAGACTTCCCTCTCTGCTGGTTATATGTTCACCCGTTATGCTGGACCTATGGGAATTATCCTTGACCTTGTAATTGATACACAGAAGGATGATCCTGTGAACAATAAGGTTTACTTCAATGGTGCTCTTGCTTCTGCTGCAAGATTTGACATCTACGATATGGGTGGAGCAAACGATCCTAACATTTATCGTTGCGGTATTGAAGGTCAGCCTACTGAAGCTCGCTCTTATGCTTGGGGTCCTCGTAACCCGTTCACTGGTCAGTGGGGTAATCCTCACATGAGCCATACAGATGATAAGGCACTTGTTGATGTTATGGGTACATTTGGTGCTTGCATCAAGGATGTTACCAGAGTGTTCTCGATGATTCCTGCTGCTCTTATTGGTGAGGAATAAGCTGAAATAATAGAAAGGGGAGGTTAACTCCTCCCCTTTTATAAATAAAGATTTAAATTATTATGGGAGAAGAGATTTTACTTGATGAAAACGGTATTATGGAAGAACCGTTAATGGTAACTCCAGCTGAACCTGAAGTTACTGAAGAAAAGCCTAAAAAGGGCAAACGTTCTTTGAAAAAAGTTGAAGAAACAGAAGAAACAGAGCTTATAAATTGTTTAAGAAACGAGAAGATAAGTGTACGTTTTATTGAAAGGAATGATGAACGTTATAGTAAAAATCATCCTTATTATGGTAATATGGCTGATGGTTCTACTGTAACTTTTACAGTTCCTTTGCTTAGAAACGGAAATTATAAGAACCCTCTTACAAAAGAGGAAAAAGACTTTCTTGAAGATATCATGGGTCTTGAACCTAATGCGTTGTCTATTTATAATAAACACGATAATTATTGGGAGAACAGACAGGTGGTTGTTGAAAAGAGAGGTACAGTTCTTGACTTATCTACTCCTCTTGGATATATAGATTATAAGATTCTTCTTGCAAATAGCGATACAATCTGTCCTTCTATAGATGTTCTTAAAAACAGACCTCTTGCATCTTACAGATTTGTACTTGTGTCAGATAAGCAAGTTTACAGTGCATCTGTTGAAAGAGCATCCATTAAAGCAAAATGCTGGAAGACTTATGGTAAGTTTGAGAATGATGCAAAAGTTCTTAGAACTCTTATCCATACTCTTACAGGTAAGACTGCTGATGAAGGTGCACAGCTTGAATTCCTTCAGGCTACAGTTGTTGACCTTATTGAAGAAGATGCACAGAGATTCCTTAATGCTGCTACAGACCCTCTGTTAACATTTAAGGTTCTTATTAGGGAAGCTGTTTCTGCTGGAGTAATTGACCGTAGAGGAGATTACTATTATTATACTGGTGATCCTCTTTGTTCAAAGAATGAAGACCCTACTTTGACTATTGCTGCACGGTACATATCCAATCCGAGAAATCAAGAAATTCTTTTCTCTATTCAAAATAAAATGAAGTAATGACCTCTGAAGAGTTTAACGTAGAGTTTGACATATATTGGAATAACATATCTTCCAATAAAGCACCGGGACTTTCTCCTTATGAGAAAAGTACCATTTTAACACAAGCTCAAGAACTTGTGGTAAAAGACCTTTATTCCGGTGCAAGTGGACCCTATGAAAAAACTGAGGAAGTTACAGAGTATTTGCAAAGCATAACCAAGCAAAGGGATTATACACAAGTTACTTCTGCTGAAGAAGCTACAAGTGGTCCCAGCTTGGCAAAGCTTGCAGAAGCTCAATGGGAAGTTGAAATTCCTGAAGACTTATGGTTTGTTGTTTATGAACAAGCAATTATTACAAGAAAAGATTGTGATAATGTTGTTGCACAGGTTATTCCTGTAAACCATAACGACTTTTATAAGACTTCAGATAGCCCCTTTAAAGGTGCTAACGGAAGAAGAATATTAAGACTTACTATAGGTGGCAAATTTGAGCTTTATTCAAGCAAAGATAACGATATTGTAAGTTATACTTGTAGATATCTTAGAAAGCCTACAAATATTGTTCTTCCCGGAATTTCAGTTTCAAATGGTGATTGCCCTGCTGAATTTGTACCTAATGGTTACGATCCCACAACAGGTATAACTTCTGAACTTCCTGACTCATTACATCGTATTATTTTGATACGTGCCGTTCAATTGGCTAAATCTATTTGGAATTAAGTTATATAACAAAATAAATTTATACTGGTATGAATTTTTCAACTAAAGATGTTCTCCAGATGTTTGTTCTGGAAGAGGATGCTACCATTGCAAAGAAGGATACTCCTGATGGAAAAGGTATTCAGATTGTGATTACTCACGCTGATGGCTCTAAGGAGACTACAGATGTTATCAACAAAGATACTGTTGTTGTTCCTGATGATGCAATTGCTCCTGCTGCTGATGAGAAGGCTCTTAAAGTTTACACGGTTACTGCAAAAGCTGGTACTCTTGTTGCTGGACAAGAATATGTTATTTGCGTTCAGATAAGAGATGCTGCTGCTAACGAAGTTTCTTTTGAGAAGATTGCTTCTGTTATTGCTACTGCTGCTATGGTCAACACTCCTGCTGATTTCTATGCAGCTCTTAAAAACGCTCTTGCTCTTAACAGTAAGAACGATGTTGACCAGTTCTTTACACTTTCTTCGAGTGCTAACGGTCTTGTGATTACTGAAGCTGTTCCTCATTGGAAGCTTGGTTCTTTCCCTGAGAGGCTTGCTGACATTAACATTACAGGTGAAACTGTTTGGGTAAGTGGTGCTGAAACTCAGTGGATTAATATTGTTCAATCCAAAGGTGCCAGCCTTCCTAACAGCAAGAAAGTTGCTGATATGGAGTATTTCTCCAAGGGTGAAAAGGGTCTTTCCAATGGTAAGGAGAATTGGCCTGATAACATTGAGCCTACACTTTATGCAAAGGGTAATCTTGCTAGTGGATATTACATTCTTAACCTTCCCAACGCTTATGTTGGATTTGGTGCACAGAGCCACAGGTCTGAGAAAGATGTTCTCTTTGCTTCTGAAACAAAGGCCCCTCTTACTACAATTCTTGGATACTTTGCCTAAACATAATTTAACTCTTTAACGAGTTAAATAAAATATTAAGATACTTGATAGTTAAAGATGTTTTGCATATCTTTGCTATCAAGTATCTTTGTATATTATTGTTATGTCAACTTATAAAGAGTTAATATATATGGTTTCTGACCTTGCAAAACAGGTTAGTGATGATTCCATATTAGTTAATGAACATATAGCTTTCTTGTTAAACAAATATCGTTCATATTTGCTTAAACAGAAATATAATAATAAAGCTATTGAACCGTCTTTATCAAACTATCAGACAATTTGTGTTAATCTTAAAGAAGTACCAGATTTAACACAAAGTTGTATCTATAATAAATGTGCTGATGGTGGAGATGCTGAACTTTTGAGAAGTACAACTAAACTTTCTCTACCTTTAAGCTACGGGGAAACAAAAATATCTTTGTTCAGATGTCCCGGTGAATATTCTTTAACGCTTAATCTTGCAAATGTAAAACTTACCGATGAGCAGGCTAAATATTTAAATGAGCTTATCAACGTGTTTTCTTTATATGATAAAGATGGTGGTTGGGACCTTATAGAAGAAGGTTCAAACATATATCAGCATGAGGAAGATTATGTAGAACTTTCTACTTCTGATGAGCATTGGATTTTAATCAACTATGATACAGAGAAGCATCTTTATACATTTAATGAAGATATAGACCTTTTTTGGGCATTTTACGGTTCTGATACTCCAATATATCAAACTAATTGTAGTGAAGATGTACAAACTGTAATAAATCTTCTTGAAAGACAAGGTATTCCTGCTACACTTGTGAAAGTAAGTACAGGTGAACAAGCTTGTAATGCAGATACATTTTATGGTGAAGCTTTAAAACGTTTTGATAATGTCAGCTTTGTAAATAGAGATAGATTTAATTACGTTGGTTATAATAAATACAATAAAAGAAGTGTCTATGGTACAATAGGAGTTGATAATTACCTTTACATAAAGAGTAGTCAGGATTTAAGTTTGTTTGATAAAGCTTTACTTACAGGAATATTTGAAGACCCTCTTAAAGCTATGGAACAATCTTCTTGTACATACGATGATGGTCAAGGAGGTGTAACCAAATGTCCTCAAGGAGATACAGAGCATTGTGATCCTTGGGATAATGAATTTCCTATTGAAGATGCGTTACAGACACAATTAATCAATCTTGTACTTAAAGATATACTTGGTGCTGCTTATAGACCTAAAGACCCTGAAAACAATGCTTCAGATGATTTATCTTCTGTTCAGAATTTTATAGCAAGCAATATGAAGGAAAGATATAACAAACAACAGGAAGCATGACACCAGAAGAAATAAGGAAATTGAACAGTCCAAAAAAGTTTAAAATTACCAATACACTAAACAACAAAGAAATTGGTAGGATATATAGACGTGAAGGTGGCGAATTGCAAAGAGAGCTTTTTGAAAAGGTGATTCGTGCTGTAAATTTAGCAGTTTATGAATTGCTTGCTTCAGGTAAAGATTTTGTGTTTCCTTATAATATGGGAACGTTAAGAGTTATGAAACGCAAACAAAAAGTAATTTTCAAAAATGGAAAAATGTTTGCAAATAATTCGGTTAATTGGAAAGAAACTTTACGATATTGGTCTGAAGACGAAGAAGCGAGAAAGAAGAAAAAGAGAATATATTTTCTCGAAGATACATTTTATAGGATAAGATATACAAAAAATAATATCAGGACAAACAAATTAAAGTTTTATTATTTTAGAGCTGATAGAGGTTTAAGAAAATATTTATCCGATATAATGAAACAAGGAAAATTAGAAACTTTTGTTTGATATGAAACCTAACACAATAAGTTTAAAAGAAGTTATCGCAAAGATTAAAAGACATCCTTTGCTTACATCTATAAGTGAAGATTCCATAGTAGAAGATACTGTGGATTTTCTTCGTATTATGAATCTTTGTGAAACTTTTGAAGATAAAATAGTTACACTTGAACTTGATAAATATAGAGCTGTTCTTCCAGATGATTTTTATGATGTTGTTCAGGTAAGAACTGTTCCACCTAAACCTAATCTTCCTCCTATTTATTTTAGAAGTACAACTGATAATTTCTATAAGAGTGAGAACAATTATCATAAAGTGCCTTATACTTATAAGATACAAGGTAATATCATTTATTGTTCTCCTATGAAAACGGGTAAAATAGAGGTTGCTTATAAAGCTCTTGAAATGGATGATTGTGGGCTTCCTGCTATACCTGACAATGCTCATTTTACAAGAGCTTTAGAAGCATATATTAAAGTAAGATACTTTACAATTCTTTTTGATTTAGGCCAAATTTCAGGTCAGTCTTTACAAAATGCCCAACAAGAATATTCTTGGGCTGTAGCATCTTTACACACTGCTATGAAGATGCCTTCTATTGATGAGATGGAATCTGTATCCAATATGCTTAACTCTCTTGTTGGTGTAAGAAATACACATCACAGAGGTTATGCAGATAGTGGTAATAAGGAGTTTTATAGAGTACATTAATTATGGAACATAAAATAGCACAGTTTGGGAATAAAGGAATGTCCCAAGATACTTCTATCAGTAAGTCTTCAAATGAACTTGTTTTTGAAAACAGAAACATAAGAATTACTGCAAGAGAAGATGGTACTCTATTGTCTGTTACCAATGAGAAAGGAATAGATATAGTACATATGGAAGATATGCCGGAGGGTAAGTATCTCGGTTCTTGTGTATTCGGTAATACCTTAATTTTGTTTACTGTAAGAATAAACGGAAATCCTCAGATAACAAAGATTGTTTTTGGAGATTCAGTTGTAGCAACACCGTTGTTAGACAATACAAAATTTGCAGGAAAGTTAAACTTTTCAGAACCTATAGAAACAACGTATTATTATGAAAGAGAAGATGTTCAAAAAGTATATTGGGTAGATGGTATTAATCCTGTAAGAGTTATAAATGTTGCCGCATCTCAAGAAGAAATACAATCTTGGGATGAAAGTTCATTTGATTTTGTTCCTGTCGTAGATTCTATTCCTTCTGTTAATATAAGCAAAACTTATGGTGGTGCTGGTTTATTTCCTGCTGGAGTTATTCAATATTTCTTCTCTTATTATAATAAATATGGTCAGGAGAGCAAGATAATTCAAGCGTCAGACCTCAATTATATATCTTTTCAAGATAGAGGTGCTAAACCCGATGAAACTGTTAATTGCAATTTTGAAATAACTCTTTCTGACCTTGACCAATCTTTTGATTATGTAAGGGTTTATTCAGCAAAGAGAACTGCTATTGATGGTCCTCTTGAAGTCCATATTGTAGCAGATGTTCCTGTTTCTTCAGGTACAATAACTGTAATTGATACAAACCTTAATCAAGAAGCTGTAGATTCTTCTCTACTTTATTTTATAGGTGGAGATGCTTTTGTTGCATCCACTATTGAACAGAAAGATAATGTTCTTTTTCTTGGAGATATAAAAATTGATGTTCCTACATTAAGTGAAGCAGAAATTAATATAATTCAAAATTATTTTGGAGGTCAGATTTCCGTTAAACTAATATCTCATGGAAGTGTTTCTCCAGATACATACAGTTATAATAATCAATTACAACAATCTTCAAAATATATAAAGCATTTCAAAGTTGGTGAATGGTATAGAATTGGAGTACAACTACAAGATGATAAATGTCAATGGACTGAACCTGTTTGGATACAAGATATTCAAATAGATGAGAAGATAACAATTGATAATGGTGATATACAAGTTCCTATATTAGAGTTTACGCAAAACGATTCTATTATAATTGATTCTAAATATAAAGCTTATCGTTTTGTAATGGTAGAAACTACTAACGCAACAAGAAAAATTGTTGCACAAGGTGTGGTTAATCCTACATTATTTAACGCTAAAGAAAGAAGAACTGGACAAATTTTGGGATTTGCATCTTGGATAACACGACCTTTTAATTCTAATATTAAATATAAACACATGGAATCATTAGGTCCTAACACAGATTCAAATAGTGAGATACAAAACATAAACAAAGCGTATGCTATATGTACAGGTATTGAAAATAATATAGAAACTTTTACAGTTTTAGAGTCTCAGTCTGAACAGTATTATATAGATCAATCAATAATCACTTTAAATTCTCCTGAAATTAGTTATGGTTTTATAAATAATATAAATGGGTGTAATTTTAATATAAACGGATTAATCAAAGTTGGATATAATTATAAAGATTATGTTTTGGAGATTGAAAATCCTAAAACTGAAGAATATAGAACTTTAACTGTTGATGATGATGGAAACTCTTTAATTCGTGAATTTTTATTTACTGACGATAATCCGGTTAATTTAAGTACACCTATTCTTCATAAATATTATGGGTATCTTTATTCTAAAAAGGGTTCTTTAATCGGTCAAACATCTTTACTTTCTGGACAAAGCGTACCGTATAACAACTTGAAACGTAAAATTATTGCAAATTATACGTATTGTCCTTTAACTGTTTACGATACTCCTATTACTTATAATCCAAGATTTCAAAGCGTTTGGAATGATGAAAACCTTGTAAAATTATCAGATAAATTATTTTATTCTGGTAATTATCAAAAACTTTCAGTTCCTGAAGAAAGTTATTCAGTTTTAACTGAAGATCCTAACGTTTTGTATGACCAACAATTTGACCCTGTATATATTAAAAGTTCTCAGACACCGCATGTTGTTGTAGGTCTTCCTTATATAGATATCGGAGTAAGTCAAGACTATATTAAAATTTTACCAAAACTTAACATTTTAAACGGTAATAATTATGTAATTGACTTATATGATTCTTTTAACAAAAATAGTAGTCTTGATCCACGTATCTGGCCAGCAGGTGGTGCCATTTTGGAAAATGCCCGGTTTGTTTGGAAAGATGTAATCAATAAGTATGTGACATATTCTTACGACGAAATTAACATAGATACTACTGGAGAATTTTCAGTAGGTACAAAATATTTATTTATTGGAGAAATAGTTAAAAATATCATTGTTCCATCAGATTACGATACTGAAGCAGACGTTTTATACGGTAAACACAATTTAGAAACAGAATTAAAAAAACATAAATGGATACCTATAAGTGATATTGTACCTATAAATGAAACATTTGTTGAAATAACAGAAGGAGATACATATTTTCAGAGATGGGAGTGTTTAAGGACTTATCCTACAACAGAGGATGATGAAAATTCTGTTATAGATATAGTTTCTTTTATGGTTGAAACTCATATCAATCTTGATGGTAGGGATGATATAAACAGAGGTCCATATAATCTTCTTACTAAAAGACCTACTAATACAAATTTATTCAATGATGTTTATAATCAAACGAATAACATCTTTGAATATAACATAACTGACCTTGCCTCCTCTGAAAGTGGAGAAATTGTTTCAAAATTCAGTAATCAGTTTGCTTGGTCTTTGGCTAAATCTCCGCTTCAACAAGTAGATGTTTGGACTAATATTACAATGTCTGCTATACAACAAGTAAACGGTCAATATGGTCCTATAAACGAGATTACTAAACTTGGTGATACTCTGGTGTTATTCCAAGATCATGCTATATGTACTATTGATTTCAATAACAGGACTCAAATAAGTACAGAACAAGGCTTACCTATTGAACTTGCAAATAGTGGTAAAGTACAGGGTGTAAGTTATATTACCACAATGTATGGTTGTAAGAATAAACACAGTATTGTCAACACAAAGACTGGTATTTACTTTATAGATGATAATAATCAGGCTTTCATGAATATCAGTAAAGAAGGAATAAAAGATATTTCTACTTCTGCTGGTATGAGTGTTTGGTTTAAGAAAAATATCGTTTTTGGTTCTAAATGGATAGGTGGAGAACTAAACAACGGTTTTGTTTGTAAGTATGATGAGAAGTTTGGTGACATTTATATTATGAATAATAATAATTGTATTGTTTATAATGAATTACTTCAAACGTTCACTTCATTCTTTGATAATTATAGATATGCTGGTATGTGGAGCTTAAATCAAAAGTTTTATGCTTTAGATGATATCAATATTGGTAATGCGCTTCTGTATGAAATGTTTGGGGGAGATTATAGTTCTGATTACAGCATTACTTATAAAGTAAATCCAGAACCTTATACAGATAAGATATTTACCAATCTTGACATTATAGCTGATAGATATTATAACAATGATTCACCGGACGATGAACCTGATATATTAGATACATCTGTATTACCTTTTACAAATATAAAGGTTTGGAATGAGTATCAAAATACTGGAGATGTTGCACTTACAGAAGAAAAATATACACCTTCTGTTTATAAGAATAAGTTCAGAATAAGACATATTCAATTACCAAGATGTATAAAAGCTGATAGTAAATACAAACTTGATAGAATAAGAAATCCTTGGACTTTCATAAAATTAAGTTCTTCCGGTAATTCTACAAGTAAGTTGCAATATCATAATATGACAGTACATTATTATGAATAGTTTAAAAGTTAAAGAGATGGGAAACCATCTCTTTAATATTTTATTAAAGTTGTTGGTTAACTAATCTTTATTTCATAGATTTGTAAATAATTTATTAACCGTTAGGTTATGGCTGCTGATTGGAGAAATAATTGGAAAGGTGATAAACTTGGTAGTTCTATATCAGGAACTATTTCAGGTATATCAGATGTAATAGCTGCTGGTGCATCAAATGCACAGATTGCTGACACTTCCAACATAGAAAATGCTATAGAAGAAACTGCTGATACAGATTTCAGTTATAACAATTATGATAGTTTAGCTAATGCTTTTAATCTTGGAGCTTTACAGAGAACTAATCTTACAGGTTCTGATGTAAGAGGTGTAACTGATGGAAAACAAGCTCTTAATGTTTTAGGAGCTGTTGGTAGTGGAGCTGCTGCTGGTAGTATGTTTGGTCCTGTTGGAACAGCAATAGGTGCTATTGGTGGTCTTGTTAGTGGAGCATTAGGTAGTGAAATAGGAAACAGAAAAGCTCAAAAGGAAGCAAGAAGATTAAATGCAGCGGCAGAAGAAGCCAATAAAAGATATTTAGCTAACTTTGCAAACAATGCTGAAAATATAGGTCAAAGAAATTTTAATACAGCTTTGCTTAATCTTTCAGCTTATGGTGGATTATTAAAAAATAAAAGCGTGGATAATTATACAAAATCAAGAGTAAGACTTAAAGCTTTTGGTGGAGGTCTTAACACTCAATATCAAACAAATAATATTTTTGATAATGGAATAACTTTTATCAATGAAGGTGGTACACATGAGCAAAATCCTTATGATGGTGTTCTTATGGGTGTTGACCCTCAAGGTGTCCCAAATCTTGTAGAAGAAGGTGAAGCAATCTATAATGATTATGTATTCAGTAATAGGCTTGCACCTACAGAACAACAACTTGAACAGATAGGACTTCCTATAAAATATGCTGGAAAGCCTTTTTCAAAGATTGTTAGGAATATATCTGGAGAATCAGAACAAAGACCTCTTGATTCCATTAGTAAAACTACTCTTGAAGATACTCTTATGAAACTTACTACACTTCAAGAAGAACAGAGAGAAAGAGATATGGAGTATCAAGATATGGCAGAAGCTGAAAGTATCTTTGCTGGTGGCGGTACTATTCATATTGACCCTTCAAAGAAAGGTACATTTACAGCTGCTGCTAAAAAACGTGGTATGAGTGTTCAGGAGTTTGCATCAAAAGTTCTTGCCAACAAAGAGAAATATTCTCCTGCTATGGTGAAGAAGGCCAATTTCGCACGAAACGCAAAGTCTTGGAAGCACGCTTTTGGTGGAGATTTAAACAATAATGTAAATCCGAAATATAAAGAAGATATAGATTCTCTTGAATTAGCAAAAAGTGCAAGAATCTTTTCTGATATACTTGGAAACGGAAAGTCATTGACCGAAAATATTTCTGCTATTCCTTCATATTACAAATTTGGTAATGGTAGGAAATTGTTTGATGAGGCTTATCAGTCTAAGCTTGGAGCACCGCATTCTTGGTATCTTGAAAACGAAAACAGAGTAAAACAAAAACTTATAGAACAAGCTGATAGAATAGAAAGCAATCAAAAAGTACACGCTTTTGGTGGTCCTATAGGTAATATGTTTGCTGGACCTGGAAGTGAAACACAGTATGTTTTAAGAGATGGAGAATTGGTTCCTGAAACTACATACACTGAAGAAATGGTTCCTTATAATGGTGAACTTATTCCTGTTTCTGAATATAATAGATTAGTTGCTGCTGACAATGCAAGAAATAACCAACAAACTGTAAATACACCTTCAAGTGAATTTAACGTAAGTAATATTTTTAGATTTGCTCCTGTAGTTGGTTCTTCTTTACAATCACTTGCTGATGCTTTTGGTTGGGATAATAAGGAAGACTATTCAAATCCCGATATTATAAATAGAGCCAGAAGGTCTATGAGAAATATATCTTCAAGACCTATTGGTAACTATCAGACTTACAGACCTTTTGATTTGGACTATGAGCAAAATAGATTACAGAATGTAGCTCTTGGTGCTCAAAGAGGTATGCTTGATACAGCTCTTGGTAATGCTGGTGCTGCAAGAAATGCTATGTTAGCTCTTAATCTTGGTGCTCAAGGTCAAATGGGAGATTTGTATAGAAAAGCTGATGAGTATAACGATGCTCAAAGACTTAATATTGCACAATTCAATACAGGTATTGACCAGTTTAATGCACAGCAAGGTTTACAAGCTGATATTTATAATCAGAGAAGAGATGAAACAAATGCTGAACTTGCTGTAAGAGAAGCTATGTTAAGAGATAACATTGAGTCAACTCTTTCACAAGCAAGAAGTAACAATAGAACACAATTCTATAATAATGTAGGTAACTTTGGTAGAGATAGAACTTATGCTGATATGGCTCGTTGGTATCAGCAATATATAGCTCCTTGGAATGATGCAACAAGAACTTACAGAAGTGGATTTGCTAAAGGTGGGAAAGTAAACAGGATTAAAGAATTTAAGAGAAAGTAATTATGCCGAGATATATGCAAGTAACTCCAACATTCACTCCTATGTCTTATGAGGAGAGAATTAAACCGTTGGAGCAATATAAGCAAGAGTATGATAAACAAATGGATACTCTTGATGAGCAAGGTATGTTAGCAGATGCTATTGGAGGTCTTATTGATGAAAGTAAAGACCCAGAACTTGCACAGATTTATCAGAACTTCAACACAACAATGAATAGTGTTGCTGGTGAATTGTTAAGGACCGGTAAACTTGGTAATACAAGACAAGGATTAAGGGAATTAAGAAAAGCTTATGCTAATCAGTTAGTACCAATTCAAACTGCTTATAATGATAGAGCTGAACAAGCTAAGAATTATAGAGAAACGATTGCTAAAGATCCTACATATATTGATACAGATCCTCTTGAACACAGTCTTAAAGATTATATGCATG
>Ga0247609_10001870_pt1 | contig 23625 bp, 19 predicted proteins | sample 172DNAGHGlowgp2_FD_193487 | JGI IMG/M metagenome (GOLD analysis project Ga0247609, IMG submission 193487) | Sheep rumen microbial communities from Palmerston North, Manawatu-Wanganui, New Zealand - 1728 DNA GHGlow gp2 | ecosystem: Host-associated > Mammals > Digestive system > Stomach > Rumen ...
AGGAAAATGATGTTGCGGCTGGCGAACCATTCGGCGAGTCTTTAGACTCAGCGCCGGCAACAGGCCCTTATAGGGCCAGAACAAACCACCGGCTAAGCCGGTGGTTCTGATTTTTGGTTATTTGCTATTCGCGATTTTTTTACAACATCATCCTTTAAAGAGAACATTGTTTACGACGCTTTCAAGGTATTCCTGTCTTCCGGAAATAGGAAGCTTAGGAGCTTTCATGTTAAGAGCATAGTCTGAGAGTTCCTTGAGATCTACACTGTTATCACGGATCTTTTTACCGATTCCGGATTCAAAGCTCTGATAACGCTCCTTGATAAAGTCATCAATACGTCCGTCTTCAATAAGCTCTGCAGCCTTGATAAGTCCAAGTGCAAATGTATCCATTCCGAGTATGAATGCATAGAACATATCCTCAAATGTATAGCTGGGACGTCTGTTCTTTGAGTCAAAGTTAAATCCGCCTGTAAGACCGCCGGCTTTGAGCACTTCGTACATAGCCATTGTTGTGTCATATACATTGCAAGGGAATTCGTCTGTATCCCATCCAAGAAGCGGATCACCCTGGTTGGCATCAACGGAACCAAGCATACCGTTGATCGCACTGATCCTGAGCTCATGCTGGAATGTGTGCTGAGCAAGTGTTGCGTGGTTTGCTTCGATGTTCATCTTGAAATCTTTATCAAGACCGTACTGACGAAGGAATCCGATAGCTGTAGCTGCATCAAAGTCATACTGATGCTTCATGGGCTCCTTCGGCTTGGGCTCGATATAGAAATCACCCTTAAATCCGATGCTTCTACCGTAATCAACAGCCATGTGCATAAGTTTGGCGATGTTTTCCTGTTCGAATTTAACATCGGTATTAAGAAGTGTTTCGTATCCTTCACGTCCGCCCCAGAATACATAGCCTCGTCCGCCAAGCTTTACGGTTATATCGAGAGCTTTTTTGACCTGCGCTGCTGCGAAGCAGAACACATCGGCTGAGTTAGTGCTGCCTGCACCGCACATGAAGCGGGGATTACTAAACATATTGGCTGTTCCCCACAGACACTTGATGTCTGTACCTTTCATCTTCTCAAGGATATAATCTGAGATCTCATCAAGACGGCGATTTGTCTCGTTAATGTCATCTGCTTCGGGAACGAGATCGACATCATGGAAGCAGAAGTATTTGATTCCGAGCTTTTTCATAAACTCAAAACCTGCATCAACCTTGGCTTTTGCATGTTCCATTGTTCCTTCTTCAGAAGCGCCGAAGGATTTATCGGCAGTTCCCCTTCCGAACATATCAACGCCGTTTGCACCGAGATTGTGCCACCATGCCATTGCAAAAGGAAGGTGTTCTTCCATTGTCTTGCCCATAATTACCCTCTTGGGATCGTAGTATTTGAATGCAAATTTGTTTTTGCTGTCTTTTCCCTCGAATTTAATTTCGGGAATGTCCTTAAATATTTCGCTCATTTCGTAACCTCCTATAAAAACATTTTTATACTGTTAGCATACACTAACTAAACAGAATGGTCTAGTTCAGTTAATGCTATTTTATTATCAAAAAATGTTAGATATAGGTAACGGATTTACAATAGCTTCACCAATTCGCAATTTCCCATGAGATTGTCCCAGAAGTCAGAAACGGGAGTATTTTTGATATGTGAGATGATACTGCATCCCAGCGCACCGTGGCAGACTATGAGTACGGACTTGCCTTCTTTATGCAGCGGATAGGCAATCTCGTTTAGAAAAGAGAGTGTTCTCTCAGCAAGGTGATCAAGGCTTTCCGATCCTCCGACTGAAGTATAACTTTCGGGATCTGTAAATAGTTTACTTATGGGATTTTCCGGATTGTTAAAGTAACCTACAGATCCTTCAAATTCTCCAAAAGACATCTCTTTTAGCCTATCGTCTATCACGATCGGAGTGTCTTTTCCTTCCAAAAATATCTCTGCTGTCTTTTTTGCTCTGATAAGTGGGGAGCAATAACAGATGTCAAACTCTATTTCCTTGTATTTATCATGCGCTTTTTGAGCAACGAGGACTCCTTCTTCGTTAAGTGGAATGTCTACGCTTCCTTGCAATTTTTCGATTTTGTTCCATTCTGTCTTGCCGTGTCGCATTATGTAAAGCATTTATCTTACCTCTTGAAATAATTGATAAAACATATTATAGCATAATAAAAGACAATAAAAAGTTAACATTTAAAATTTGACATTTCAGCATATTTCGGTATAATTCAATTATGATGTAACACAAAAATTAACAGTTATATATGAAAATATATAGGAAAGGATGTTAGTATGAAAAAGAGAATGGTAAGTTTTATTGGGGTTATGACAGCAGTTGTACTTGCTACAGGATGTGGCGGAGCTACAGGTGGAGATTTCGAGGCAGATGAAGCCGTAGAGGAAGAGGTAAGCATGGAGCAGGGTGGTCTTACCGAGGATAACAGTATTGTAGATACTGATGTTACAGCTGAAGAACCCGCAGCAGAGTAATATAATATGATAAATGCATAATATGTGTACAATATAGAAAAGGCTGTAGCACAAGAAAGTGTTACAGCCTTTAATAATGGTACGCCAGCCCCCAAAGTCATCCGTTTGGAAATGTTTGTTTTCACCGTGCGGCTATAAGGCGGATTTTCTTGTTGTTACGTATGCTGATATTCAAGGCATAAAAAGATTTAAGCTTCCATTCTTCGCTCCAAAACTCGCCCATAAATGGGCTCAAACAGTTGGAGCGAAAGCAGAATGAAAGCTTAAATGTTTTTATTGCTCTTGAATATAGCAACATACTTAAATACTGCGAAAATCCGCCTTATAGCCTCACGGTGAAGCCGAAGGTTATCGGAACGGATGTCTTTGGGGCCGGGACGTCAACGAGAAGCGTAGTAGTTATAGTGTCTTCAAAAATTCTTTGATATCCTTTACAATTCGTTCTTCTTCAAATTTATATACATAGTGTGCACAGTCGAGTTTAACGAGTTTTCCGTTAGAAGATGCATCGACGAGGGCCTGGTGGCCTTCAAGCCATCCGGGAGTCAGTTCGGTAGTCTGTGCCGAGATGTACTGGATTGTCGGAGCTGTAGGGAGAGAATTGCTACTGATTTCATGTAGGGCTTCTATGCAATTAAAACCTTCGTCCAGCTTGCAGTTATTTACGTCGTTTCTGTATCCAATGGCTGTTTCCATTTTAGCAAGCTCATCGGCTTCATCTGAATGTCCGCTCAGAACTCGCATAATTCCTGAATCAATGAGACATCTCATAATTGGAAATTGCTTTTTGGCGGCGTCAAACTCTTCCTTATATTGATCGTCCAAACCGGGGATTGATATATCCATTCCAACGATTCCCTCTACTTCCGCGGGATATTTTTGAGCCCAGAGAGTGGCTTCGACTCCTGCGATTGAATGAGGACATAATACGAAGGGGCCTTCTATTCCGGCTTTGGAAAGGCATTCTCTGTCATTTTCGACGATCTTATCGAAGGTTCTTTCTTCTTTTACAACGTCGCTCAAGCCGTATCCGAATCTTTCAATGATGACCACCTTTGCATCGGTGCTTAAGTCTTTGCAAAGAGGAAGAAAATTGACGTATGGACTTGTGTCGCCCCAGCCTGACATAAGTACGATTGTGTGGTCGCCTTCGCCTTCCGTGTAGATGTGCATTTTGTGACCGTCTACTTCGACATATTGTCCGGGAGGATTTTGCCAGATTGCTTCTTCTTTTTTCAGTTGAACGCGATTGTAGATAAATGCGACTGTTGTAAAAAGCAGGACGATTATTAAAATAACTGAAAAGATTCTTCCGAGTATCTTTAAAAATTTTTTCATAGTATACCTCACTTATCTAAAAGGGGGGCCTTGTTTCAAATACACTTTATCTTGTCTTAAATATACTGATTCATTGTGGTGAATGTTTAACTGTTCTTATTTTCCTGTTTGAAATAATTGGTGTCGGATTTATAGCATGCAAGCCATCTCGTTTCACCGACATATTCGTATTCGTTTGCAATGTCTTCGGAGACGTAATCGGTTAACTTATTGAAGTTTGGAATAGCGATCACATTTTTATCCCCGTAATAATTAAAATTCTTTTCATAACGGTAGTAGTTGATCTCAAGCGTTATGCTCTCGCTTTCGCTGTTGTAGCAGGCATACTTCTTGCTGTCGTCAACGGCCTTGCACATGAGCGCAGTGTCTTTATCATCTGCAATGAAGACGGTGTCAACGTCAAGCGTATCAAAATAGTCGGTCATATCGACGATGTAATCTTTGTCCATGAGATTGTCGTTTGTAACTTTGAAGTTACCGACAAGCATATATGCAGACGCAAGCATAATGATCGTCATCACAGGCATGATCTGTTTGTTTCTGTGAGTTGCAATGTATCTGTTAAGCATGATTCCCATTCCTGTTAAAAGAATCGGTATTCCCACGAAAAGGTATCTGTAAGGAATAAAATCATTTCCGGCACGCATATCTCCGACTATCAGGATCAGCATATTAAACAGGATTACCGAAAAGAACGGCAGATAGTAATTATAGTTTGCGGCGCCGTGCATCCACTTATAGATAACGAGCGTTGTGACAATAAAAATTATAAAAACAAAAAGTGTCTTTAGCAGGTAAAAGAGTCCCATCTTGGAAAATACGGGAACAGCTTCGGCGCCCATAATACCAAAGGCCTGGAATACTCCGACAAAAACGTACTTCAGGTTATCCCAAAATTCTGCGACCTTTACAAATTCAGTATTGGGAGAATGACCTGTGTAGATCAGGTTATAGGTAAAAACGCCCATTGTAGCAAATATGCCTGTCATTGCCCAGACAGGAACAACACTTTCTTTAAATAAATATCTCTTTTTCCACAAAGAGAACAAAGATACAAAGAAAATCGGAGCAACGCCGCAGACGATCGTATATATTCCTGTGGAAGCGCATGTCACAAAAAGCAGCGACAGATATGAGGCCAGTAAAAAGATTCTTTTCCGCCTGCTGAAACAGTCCCCGAACTCGCCGTCATCGAATGCTATAAGGCATAGCACAAGCATGATCGGAACAAGAGCCTTAATGCTGTAATTGGCGTGTGCAAAGAACAGCATCTTGAAGTAATCAAGCCAGTCGTAGTTATATGGTGTTATGATGACGGCAAGTGTAAGAAATCTGACGCCGATCCGCACATGGAGCGCCATTAAAATGTTCCATATTGCGTAAATATATATGAAAACGATCAAAAGATCGGATAAGCCCACCGATAAGAACTCGTTGCCTGTGATCGCAAAAAACGGAACTGCAAATATGAGAGTGGAGTCAAACTCCATGCTGGTGGTTGCTACCCAGTTTGGAAGAATGAGACTTCCTTTATTTACAATCTCTCTAAGATGATATACAACGGTTGCAAAATCGGGATCCAGCGAAAGGCGAAGATCTGAAAGGTTAAAGTAGAAGATACTTGAGAGATTAACCGTAAAAAGTATCATCGCTGCTATTTCCCATAAACACATGCTCTTAATTCTCTGATATATTGTCTTAAAATAATTCTTCAAGTAATTCATTGCTGTCTCTTTTCTTATGTCGGGTAAAACTAAGTATTGCTTTGGGTAAGGTAATTTATAGCCCAATTAAGTTCGTAATCCTCGCCGGTGTGGAATATTTCAAGTGCGGCGTTTTTATCAAAAGGAATGTGAACCTCTACAGGGTTACGGCTGATGCGGTCTGCCTTTACATCAATATTGGGCTCGTCATTTTCGTTCAAGATAAGGCTGACCGGATAACTGACCTTGATTTTGTCATTTGCCAGAGTTATTGCTCCGCCTACAGCCTGGTTTGAACCATTGGGATTGGTGATTCCTGCAAGGGTTACATTTGGAAGCTTTGAAAGATAAAGCGATGTTCCGTCTCCTGCGCTTACACATGCAAAATTTGTGAGAGCAACTGCTTTAATGTCAGCAAATTCGCCTGTTCCATGTACAGCATGATCGGGAGAAACATCGATGTATTTTCCGTTCTTGCGAATACCGAGTCCCTGACCGAAGTAGTAATCATTTGTGAGGAGACTTGCAAGTGCACAGCCTATTTCGTCTAAGCCACCCGTATTTCCTCTGAGATCTATAACAAGGTATTCCATGCCCTGAGCCTTGAGTTCGGTAAGTCCTTTACGGAATATTTCTTTGGATTCCTTGTGATTGCCGGTGAGCATACCGAATATGTCACCGGGTTCGATCGATTGAACAGAGAGCATTTCACTGTTTAAACGCAGGTATCCGACATTGTCGGTAAGCATTTTTGTGCTAAAGTTTTCGTTAAACCACGGTAAGGCTTCTTCAATTGATTTAGCATTCGGCCTGTGTGAGTATGTTGTAAGTGTTTTTATACAGGTTGTGTTTTCTCCGATATTTTGCAGAGAAACAGTCTGCTCGGTGCCTTCTTTATTAATGAAAGATACGTCGACTGTTTCATTCCCGTAAGCTGATAAATAAATATATGAAAGGAATTCAGCATTTTCTTTTACCGGGACGCCCATGTCAGGGATACTTTCGGCAGCAGCTTTGATCGGCTTACCGTCCCACTTTGTAATAACGGTTCCGTCTTCGATCCCAAGTTGGTTGACTTCGGGAAGTGTGTTTACTGCAATAACTTCATCGTTATCAAGATGAACCATACAAAGGCCATATTCGTTATTTTTAAATATGGAATTGTTGGTTTCTTCATTCGAATCAAGTTCTACACCTACGTGCCCGTCATGAAGCTCGTTACAGAACATCTTCACCGCGTCGTAGTATTTGGTCAGATTCTTCTCGTTTTCAGCTTCTTCAACCATAGGCATATATTTTTCTTCAAGTGCTGAAAAATCTACATCTTTCCATTCTTTTAATATGTATGTTTTATCCATTGCCTGAGCCATCAGGTGAAATGATTCTGTATAACTCTTTTCAGAAAAGTTATATGTATTTGACGGAAGCATGAATAATAATGCTATAAAGCAGGCAATTGAAAGAAGGAAGGTAATGACGGTAACTACTTTGTAACCGATTTTTCTTTTTCCCAATAAAGTAGCTATCAGTGTCATAAGAGCCAATGCGTAGATTGGGAGGAAAGAAATAATGCTTTCTTTGCCGGCAATAACATAAATAATAATGTGGATCAAAGCGAGAAATATTGGGACAAAGCTTGCTTTTTTCCACAACTTGAGTTTGTTTTCATCGCCCTTTATTCGGGTATGGAGTATTCCGAGGGTCAATGCGATCAGTGCAAAAACTGCGAACCAGATAAGGTGAGTTTTGTCCATGGTGTATATGACCTGGTAAAGGGAGCCGAGTAATGTCTTCATTGTTACAATCCTTTCCTATATGTCATTTTCCGGTTAGTAGTTCTATTGCTGATGAAATAAATACTATCAGCAATATCAAAAGAATGCATAGCCGCTATGTTGCTTTAAATGCTTTGTTTTTTATGCCATATCTCTTTTGTTGCGATATTTCGATAAAAGAGTATCGACATATGCTATGCCTGTCATGGTACGACTGTAGTACTACGATAGGCATAGTAACATATGAAAACTGTGTTGTCAACATTTCGCTGAAAAAACTTTTTTACGTATCGGAACTGTTCTGATACCGTTAGTTTCAGGTAAGTTGTTAATAAAGTGTAAATATGCCAATTCTCCATTGACCTACGTAAACGTTTACTAATATAATTAGAACGTTGAATGTGAGATTAAATGCGATAAAAAAATGGGAGCGAGGTATTATAATGAGAAAAGTTTCGAAGATTGTTACATCACTGGGGGCTGTCGGTATGTCAGCTGCCTTATTCTTTACTCCTATTGCCGGCGTAAGTGCGAGTGCACGTGCGGTAGGGCCTGAATTGGCTACAGGTATCGACGTATCCAAGTTTCAGGGTGGAATCAATTGGCAACAGGTTAAGGCAGCAGGTATCAGATTCGCCATGATACGTGTGGGAACAATGAAAAAGGGACTGGATGAACAGTTCGTAAATAATATAAATGGCGCAAATGCAGCAGGCATCAGAACAGGTATTTATATCTATTCTTATGCAACAACTCCGGAGGCAGCAGCTGTGGAGGCAAATCAGGTTCTTGCGTGGATTGCACCTTATGCGGTAACATTTCCGGTTGCGATTGATATAGAAGATAACGTTCAGAAAGGTCTTAATGCTGCACAGCTTCAGGCTATTGCAGATACATTCTGCAATATTCTCAGTGGCGCAGGATATGAGACATTGGTATATGCAAACAGAAACTGGTTCATGCAGAGGATGCCTTCAGTATCTGCACCTAAGTGGGTTGCACAGTACGACGTTGCCTGTGATTATCCGGGCGATTACGTAATGTGGCAGTCAAGCAGCCATGCAACATATCCCGGAATTCCAGGAAGAGTTGATGTCGATCACCTTTACTCGGATTATTTCACAAGAATTATTCCTGAAGGTTTTAACAGCTGGGGCGGACATACATTCTATTATCACAACTTCCGTAAGCAGTTCGGATGGATTAATCTTGAAAACAAGAAATACCATGCCGATCCTAACGGATATATCCAGACAGGCTGGTTCCAGGACGAGAGCGGAATCTATTATCTCGATCCTACAGCAGGCGGACTTGCCAAGACAGGATTTGCCGATATCGAAGGCAAGCGCTATTACTTTGATGAAGCAGGCGTAAAGAGAACAGGACTTCTCAACCTCGGAGGAACTGTTTACTACGCAAATGCAGACGGTGTATGCCAGAAAGGTCTTGTACCTCTTGAAGACGGCGTTCACTACTTTGATGATGAGTATAAGATGCACACAGGTCTTACGCAGGTTGGAGATAAGCTCTACATGTTCAATCCTCAGGGTGTAATGCAGACCGGTATGGTTGCACTTGAGACAGGCAAGTATATGTTTGGTTCAGACGGCGCAGCTATCAAGGGATGGTATTCAAACGAGCAGGGACAGAAGTTCTTCTTTAACCAGGATCATGTTGCGGTTACAGGTAATCAGACTATTGAAAAGGCTAACTACCTCTTCAATCCTGAAGGCGTAATGCAGACAGGTTGGTCAGGAGAGATTGCTACAGGAAGATATTACTTCGGACCTGACGGAAAAATGGTTACAGGATGGAGCGATATCGAAGGACAGAGATATTACTTCGGTGCAGACGGTAAGATGGTTGTAGGAATGGCTTCACTTCCTGACGGAGTATACTATCTTGAGCCTAAGGACGGACACAGAACTGTAGGATGGGTTCAGCAGCCTGACGGATGGCGTTACTTTGACGGCAACACAGGTAAGATGCTTGTAAAGACAACTGCAGTACTTGAGAATGTGTCATGCACATTTGATAAGAACGGTCTCCTTGCAGATCCTGCAGGTTGGACACCCGGAACACCACTTCCGGCTCCGGCACCTGACGCAGGTGCGGCTGCATCAACAGGAGCCTCAACACCCGCTGCTTCAGCAGGAGCTTCAGCACAGACAGCTCCCGCGGCACCGGCTAATTAATATAATAATGAGGGGTTGGACGCTCAGCGCAACAGCGCGGAGCGTCCAAAAATGTTTATAAACGGAGGGAAATAAAAAAATGAACATCGAAGAAGCAAAAGAGAAATTACAGAAGTACGGGCAGGAGCATGTACTTAAGTACTATTCCGAACTTAGCGATTCAGAGAAGCAGGAGCTTCTTGCGCAGGTTGAGGACACGGATTTTGCGGTACTTGCCAATTGTAAGAATCTTGGACATGCTGACAAAAGAGGAGAGTTTGCACCTTTGGCGGCTCTTCAGGTATCAGAGATCGAGAAGAGGAAAGATGAGTTTACAAAGCTTGGCGTTGAGACAATCAAGGCAGGCAAAGTTGCTGCAGTTCTTCTTGCAGGTGGAATGGGAACAAGACTTGGATCGGACAATCCGAAGGGAATGTATGACATCGGTATAACCAAGCCTGTTTATATCTTTCAGAGAATAATCGAGAATCTACTTGATACAGTTAAGCAGGCAGATGGCACATACATCCGTCTTTTTATCATGACAAGTGAAAAGAACAATGATGCTACTGTTAATTTCCTTAAGGAGAAAAACTTCTTCGGTTATCCTGAAGATAAGATCACATTCTTTAAGCAGGAGATGGCACCGGCATCCGATTATGACGGAAAGGTATACATGGAGAGCAAGTCAAGGATTTCAACTTCTCCCAATGGTAACGCAGGCTGGTATTCATCACTTCTTAAAGCGGGTCTTCGTGATGTCATCGTAAAAGAGGGCATCGAATGGATAGACATTTTTGCTGTTGATAATGTCCTTCAGAGAATCGCAGATCCTTGTTTCGTGGGCGCTACAGTTGCAGCTAAGGTTTCTTGCGGAGCCAAAGTTGTAAGAAAGAATGCACCTGATGAAAAGGTAGGCGTTATGTGTCTCGAAGATGGCAAGCCTTCAATCGTAGAGTACTATGAGCTCTCACAAGAAATGATGGATGCCAAGGACGAAAACGGCGATCCCGCTTACAACTACGGAGTTATTCTCAACTATATGTTCAATGAGAAAGCTCTTTATGAAATTGCTCAGAAGGAACTTCCTCTTCATGTTGTTGAGAAAAAGATTCCTTACATAGATGAAAATGCTAATCTTGTTAAGCCCGAGACTCCGAACGGATGCAAGTTTGAGCAGCTCGTTCTCGATATGATCCACATGCTTGATACATGTCTTCCTTATGAGGTTGTAAGAGAGCATGAGTTTGCACCTATCAAAAATAAGACAGGTGTTGATTCGGTAGAGTCAGCAAGAGAACTTTGCAAGAAGAACGGAATCGAGCTTTGATAACAGACAGAAAAATATTTGCTGAAAGAAGGTAATAATATGACTATATTGGTGACAGGAGGAGCAGGTTACATCGGCTCTCACACTGTTGTTGAACTTCAGAACGCCGGATACGATGTTGTCGTAATGGACAACCTTGCCAATGCGAGCAAAAAAGTAATCGGAAGAATTGAAGCGATCACAGGCAAGAAAGTACCTTTCTACGAGACAGATATCAGAGACCGCGAAGGTCTTGAAGAGATCTTTTCAAAAGAAAAAATTGACGGAGTTATCCATTTTGCAGGACTTAAGGCAGTTGGAGAATCTGTTGAGAAACCTTGGGAATACTACGAGAACAATATCTCGGGAACACTTACACTTGTTGATGTTATGAGAAAGCATAACTGCAAGAACATAATCTTCTCGTCATCGGCGACTGTATACGGAGATCCCGCTTTTGTTCCTATCACTGAGGAGTGCCCTAAGGGAACATGCACAAACCCTTACGGATGGACCAAATCAATGCTTGAGCAGGTACTTTCCGATATTTATAAGGCTGATAACGAGTGGAACGTTGTTCTTCTTCGTTACTTCAATCCTATCGGAGCACACAAGAGCGGAACAATGGGAGAGAATCCGAACGGAATCCCTAACAACCTTATGCCTTACATCACACAGGTTGCTGTAGGAAAGCTCCCTCAGCTCAATGTATTCGGTAACGATTATGATACGCATGACGGAACCGGTGTGCGCGATTACATCCACGTTGTGGATCTTGCACTCGGACATGTTAAGGCGCTTAAGAAATTTGAGCCCGGAAGCGGACTTAATATCTATAATCTTGGCACAGGTGTCGGATACAGCGTTCTTGATATAGTCAAGAACTTTGAGGAAGCAACGGGAGTTAAGATCCCTTATGAGATCAAGCCCAGACGCGCAGGTGATATTGCTACGTGTTATTCTAATGCGGATAAAGCGGCAAAAGAGCTTGGCTGGCACGCGCAGTATGGAATAAAAGAGATGTGTGCGGATTCATGGAAATGGCAGAGTCAGAATCCTAACGGATATGATGAATAATTAAGATGTAAAAATATGTCGGTCGTATGCTCTGTAGGGAACATGCGACCGGTTTTTACTATCGGAATAGCAGGAGATAAGATGTTTAGACTTTGGGTAAGATTGGTGGAAGACAACCACCTTATAAAAGATATGGTCGTTTGCGACGAATCAAACGATACAAGAACACATAAAGTAATGAATGCCATTGAGAAGGCATGTTATGAAATGGACCTTTCCAAACCTATTTGGCTTGATAATATAGTAAAAGATTTCCAGATCCATTCAAAGTGTCGATTCAACAAAGACGCTTTTGTGGAGCAGATTGAGTTTGATTATATGGAGATACAAGTTATCGAAGAAGACTATTAAAAATTTACGTTATTTTTTTATAATAAAATAAACACAATTTCGACACATAATGAAACTATACTTATTTTAACAAATAGAAAAAAGGAAGAAGGTAGATACTATGTATGAAGATGTTACCAAAGAAAACAGTGGTGTAAATTCGTCAAACTCATACAACAGTTATAACTACACTAATTATAATTATTCCGATGATAAGACATATAACGGAGATTTGACTGGAAATGGCGCATATGGATATGGTAGCGGAGGGAATAATTACGGAGCCTATCAGTATTCCAATGCGGGAAATGTAATGGGGAATGCTATGAGTAATATGGAAAGACCTGCTAAGAAGAGAGGTCTGCAGATTTTAGTTTCAATTATTGTGGTGCTTGCGATTCTCGGCGGTATAGGCGCAGGCGGATATTTATACCGCACATACGGTAAGGACAAGCCGTTATTCTCTTTCAATACTGATAAAGCGGAAGAGGATACCGGTGCAAAATCAGACAATATAGCTACTACGACGGTATCAAACATCGGAAAAGCTACTGTAACTGATGTGACCGGAGTTGTTCAGGAAGTTATGCCCTCGATGGTTATTATTCATAACAACCGTATCAAGTCATCAAGCTTTTTTGGATACGGTCAGGAATCTGAGGGACTTTACGCATCGGGAAGCGGAATTATTGTCGGCAAGAATGATTCAGAGCTTTTGATCGCAACAAACTTCCACGTAGTAGACGGAGCTGATTCAATCGAAGTTATCTTTTCCGATGGATCGTCCGATGAAGAGGCGGCTAAAAAAGCTGTCCAGGCAGATTTAAAGGGTCCCGACCCCGAGATGGATCTTGCTGTAATCGCTGTATCTCTTAAGGATATTCCTGCCGATACAGCTTCAAAGATTAAAGTTGCAACACTTGGTGACAGTAACGCGCTTACACTTGGTGAGCCTGCTATCGCGATCGGTAATGCTCTCGGATACGGACAGTCCGTATCAACAGGTGTTATCTCAGCAATCAACAGAAAGTTTGATATGGGCGAGGGCTCATCCAAGGTATATATTCAGACTGATGCGGCTATTAACCCCGGTAACTCGGGCGGTGCGCTTCTTAATATCAAAGGTGAAGTAATCGGTATTAACTCTATCAAGATCGGTGAAGCGGCAGTCGAAGGTATGGGATATGCGATTCCTATCTCACTTGCAAAACCTAAGATTGAAGAGCTTATGAACCAGGAGACCAAGAAGAAAGTAAAAGAAGAAGAGCAGGGAGTTATTGGAATCCAAGGAATAAGTGTTTCTGCCGAAGATACAATGAAGTACGGAATTCCTCAGGGAGTATATGTTTATGAGACTATTTCCGGAGGCGGAGCAGAAAAGGCCGGCATTGAAAAAGGCGATGTCATCGTAAAGTTTGACGGAACCGAGATCGGATCCATGGAAGAGCTTCATTCAAAGCTTAGATATTATGCTGTTGGAACTTCGGTCAATATAACAATACTCAGACCGAACGGAAATCAGTACGATACGATAGATGTTACGGTGCAGCTGTCAAATAAGAATATAGGTTCATCGGAAGATGATGATTCGCATGCCGAATCCGACAGTGCTTCAGATGATGAGAAGGAAGGCACAGGCGGCTGATATTAAGATAATTGAAAATGTATTTAATCAATCAAAAAGGCAGTTCAAAATGGAAATTCATTTTGAACTGCCTCATGTTTTAAGATTAAATCTTATACAAGAGTTGCCTGTTCCTTGTTAAATACAGGAATCTGCGGATGTATTCCTTCGCCTCGTATCTCGATGAGAGGTGAGGATTTTCCTTCAATGTATTCTCTTGTGATGGTCACACGACCGATGTTGTCATCCTTAGGAATTTCATACATGATATCAAGCATGAAATCTTCGATGATGGCTCTGAGAGCACGTGCACCTGTTTCTTTTTCCAAGGCTTTCTCGGCAATTGCCTCGAGAGCACTGTCGTCAAATCTAAGATCGACCTCGTCCAGAGCAAGGAGCTTCTGATACTGCTTAAGGATGGCATTCTTGGGTTCTTTGAGAATCTTGATAAGCATTTCTTTTGTAAGAGCCTGCAATGTGCAGATGATGGGAAGTCTTCCCAGAAATTCGGGTATCATACCGAACTTCTTAAGATCCTCAACAGTTACATTTGAGAGAATGTTGGGATCGTCTGCATATTTATCCTTAAGATCTGCATCAAAACCGATTGATGTCTGTTTATTAAGTCTCTGAGTGATGATATCCTCAAGATCGGGGAAAGCACCGCCGCATATAAACAGAATATTTCTTGTATTAACTGTGGCAAGAGGAACCATGGCATTTTTGCTGCCTGCACCTACAGGTACTTCAACATTTGAGCCTTCAAGGAGCTTTAACATTCCCTGCTGTACGGATTCGCCGCTTACATCTCTTGCTGTTGTATTTTTCTTTTTGGCAATCTTATCTATTTCATCGATAAAGATAATGCCGTGTTCAGTCTTTTCCACATCGTTGCCTGAAGCAGCAAGGAGTTTACTTACAACGCTTTCGATATCATCTCCGATGTAGCCGGCCTCTGTAAGTGATGTTGCATCTGCGATAGCAAGCGGAACATCGAGAAGTTTGGCAAGAGTCTTAACAAGATAAGTCTTACCGCTACCTGTGGGGCCAAGGAGAAGAATGTTTGATTTTTCAATCTCAATCTCGTCCATGGTATCTGTGGCAACCCTCTTATAGTGGTTGTAAACCGCAACGGACATGACTTTTTTGGCCTTGTCCTGTCCGATCACAAATTCATCAAGTTTGGCCTTGATCTTGTGAGGAGCGGGAATATTCCTTATGTCTATAACGGGCTTTGATTTTGCTTCGCTTTTTTTCTTGATCCTCTGTGAGTTAGGGATACCGCCCATGTTGAAATCACCGGGTATATCACCTAAGTTGAAAAAGCTCACATTCGGGAATGTCCCCATATTCTTATTGAGTTCATTCATAAGATTGGGGTTGTTCAGAAGATTCTGATAATCAAACTGTGTGACCGTTTCCATTGTCTTGTGCATACAGTCTTCACAGATGCAGATGTTGTTGGGAAGGTGGAACATCTTGCCCGCCTTACTTTCAGGTCTTCTGCAAACGAAGCAAACGTCTTCAAATTCAGGTTTGTCGTTGTTGTTATCGGGTTCTTTTTTTTCAGTCTCCGAATTGTCCGACGCGCCTGAAAGACTATCGTTTGTGTCTTTAGTATCGTTATTGTTTAATTCTTCATCTTTAACTTCTCTGAAATCGAAGTTATCGTCTCTGTTATCTACCATATTTTCTCCATTAAGGAAATCCGATCATTCAAAAGTAATGAATGTTCCGGCTTTTCCTTTGAGTGCATCGGATGCAGATGAAATAGAAGTGATAAGAACCGAACCGTCATGGTTTGATTCAAGAAATTTCATTGCAGCCTTGATCTTGGGAAGCATATTAACTTCACCGAATTCGCCTGCTTCGATGTACTCTTTTGCTTCTTTAACGTTCATTTTAAGGATGGGTTCCTGATCATCCTTGCCGAAATTCCTATATACATTAGGAACCGATGTGAGAATGATAAGTCTGTCAGAACTAAGCTCTGAAGCGAGTAATCCTGCGATGGCATCTTTTTCGATTACCGCTGAAGCTCCTTTAAGTACGTGTCCCTGCTCGATTACCGGGATTCCGCCGCCGCCGCATGCAATAACTTCCTGTCCCGCATCTAAAAGAGTCTTGATGGAATCAAGCTCAACAATCTTGATGGGTGTAGGAGCGGCAACAATTCTTCTGTAGCCTTTTTCCGGATCTTCCTCTACAAAGTTTCCCTTCTTGACCTCCATGTCGGCATCTTCTTTGGACATATAGCGTCCGATTGCCTTAGTCGGTGAGTAGAAAGCTTCGTCATAAGGATCTACCGTAACCTGTGTAAGGATTGAAGCTACAGGTTTGGAAAGTCCTCTGCTTGAGAGTTCCGTTTTAAGAGAACTCTGAATGTCATAGGCTATGTAGCCCTGGCTCATTGCATTACATACGCACATAGGAGCGGAGGTGTAGTCGATATACATTCTGTGAAGCTCAGTCATTGCTTTGTGGATCATGCTGACCTGAGGTCCGTTACTGTGAGTTATAACAAGCTGATAGCCTGCTTCTATAAGGTCGGCGAGTACCGTTGCCGTATGCTTCATTGCATTTTTTTGTTCGTGTGTAGTCACTCCGAGCGCTTCGTGTCCGAGAGAAACTACTGCTATGTTGTTTTTCATGTTGGCCTCATTTCTGCACATATCTGTGCTTAATAAGATAATAATTTATTTTACAATAACTGCGCCTTTTTTGGAAGTGAAACACCGTCAATCACGGTGCAGCCTTGCATATACGTTGGGATCGAGATCGGGGTTTACTTTGGTTATCTTTCTGTCATAGGTCATAAGTCCGTTTACTTCTTCTTCAACGTCGCTGACCTGTGTATATACCGCGCCCGACAGTCCTTTTGAGATGAGCGGTATAATGTTTGCGTTTATTACGTTGTAATACGCAACGCCGAGTGCTTCAAGGTTGTCATATTTCTTGTAGCCAAATACTCTGTCGACACTTGAATGCCCGTCTATGTGGCAGGTGAATCCGCCGTACTCGGAGATTACAAAAGCTCTGTTCTTTGGATCTTTTTCCACTGCAAGCGGTCTGAAGTAGTTGTGTACACTTCTAAAGTCACCGCTTCCTTCATCAAACCAGCCGCTGGCCTGATCGATAGGCCTTGTCTTATCGAGCTCTTTTGCCATAACGGTAGCACCTGCGGCGTTAAACTGTCCCCAGCCTTCGTTGAACAGAACCCATGTTGCTATTGAAGGTACGCTGTAGAGGTATCTTATCGTGTTCTGCATCTCGTTAAGCCACTCTCTGCGGCCTTCTGCCGAGTGTCTTGAGAAGGTCTTATAATACGCGGGGCCGTCTGACATTCTTCCGAATACTTTTGGGAAAAGAGTCGGGAGATAGGAGACCATGGGCTTTGCGTAGGATGAACCGCCGCTCACCATGTCCTGCCAGACTATCATTCCGAGCCTGTCACAGTGGTAGTACCAGCGCGCAGCCTCAATCTTTACGTGTTTTCTCATCATATTGAAATGAAGTCTTTTCATTTCAGTTATATCGAATATAAGCGCCTCGTCCGAAGGAGCGGTGTAGAGACCGTCCGGCCAGTAGCCCTGATCAAGGACTCCCATGAGGAAATAGGGCTTGTGGTTAAGGTAGAAACGCTTTGTTCCCGCATCATCTTCTTCGATGGTAAAAGATCTCATGGCAAAGTAGGACTCAACCTTGTCATCGCCTGCTTCAATGAGAAGCGGATACAGATAAGGATCTTCGGGGCTCCACAGATGTGCATCTTCTATAGTAAAAGAAAATTTATATCCCGAAGGAGCAAATTCTTTTGCGCCGGCTTCGTTGGAAGGATATGTGTCTGACGAAAAGAGATTTTCGCGCTCGGAGTTAAAATGTTTTACGGATTTTTGAGGCTCTTTTGTTTCACATCCCGGAATACTGACATTGATGTCACAAGGCTTGTTTGTAGAGACCTCGACGGTCAAGCTTTTAAGATCCTGTGAGGGTGTGACGATAAGTTCTCTTATATATGTCTCGGGGACCTCTTCAATCCAGACGGTCTGCCAGATTCCGCTCTGGGCTGTGTAATACATTCCGCCTCGTCTGAGCGTCTGTTTACCTCTGCTGTGGTAAGAGCTGTCGCTGGTATCCCTGACTTTAACATGAATAAGAGTGTTAAGAGCGGTACTTTCATTGTCTGTAAACTTGAGATGATCCGTTATGTCCAGTGTAAAAGGAAGGTATCCGCCGACGTGCGAGCCTACAAAAGAAGAGTTCACATATATCTCGGCAAACTGATCGACAGCGCCGAAATGCATAAGAAATCTTGAGTTTGCATGTTTCCTTTTAAGTGGTGGAAGTACCTTTTTATACCAGAGAATCTGATCGGGAAGAAGTCTTTTTTCAACACCCGATAAAAAGCTTTCGGGGGAAAAAGGTACGAGGATCTCGCCGTTCATGTCTGCGGGGAGAACGTTTGCCGATATGTCCTGAACAATCTTGTATTCCCATGTACCGTTTAAATTTATAAATTCGTCTCTTACAAAGCGTGGTCTGGGATATTCCGGAAGAACGTTGTCTTTGTCAAGGTTTTCGCCCCATACCGTGTATAATCTGTTAAGCACATCGTCCTCGTGAGGTTTGTCGATTGCTTTTATTGCATCAATTAAGTCCATTTTCAACCTTTCCTGTATTTCCGGCAGCGATGAGATTTTGATAGAACGCTGTCAGTGTTGCATATCTGTAGACAGAAATCCACAAAAGCGGAATGAAAAAGGTCAAGCATCCAAATATGATAAGCGGAATGAAGCTTATATGAAGATAAAAGAGCTTTAACCTGTTACCATGCATGAGAGATTTGCTGTATGCAAGGAGCTCTTTTGCCGATCTGTCAGGATAATCATGTAATAAATAAAAAGCCTGCGAATATGTAAGTGACACGTAGATATTCACGACAATTCCGATCGCTACGGCGACAAAGAGCGCGATTCGAAGGGAAAAAGGTGAATCGGGTGTCAGTATAAACAAAATGATTGAAGCGGGGAGACTTGCGAGAAAGTCCGCCAGTACAAAGAGTGACTGAATTATGACCGCTTTGTTCGGGTGCTGTTTTAGTCCGAAGAAAATGTCGCTTGTTGAAACTGTCTGTGAATAGATCAGGTTCATGTACAGATAAGCTTTTCCCGAGACCAAAATTCCCAATAATATCTGAACTATAAGGATGATTATTTCATTTATTGTAAATATAACAAGGCTACCCGAGTTTGAAATTGTCACAATGCTCGAGATAGCCATCTGAAGAACGAAAATTATAATATTGGCAAGTATTAAAATTCCGTATTTATCAAGTGATCTTTCTTTGGCGATTGCCTTTAATTCTGCCGCTGTCTTAAGATTAGTCATTAAAAATTGCTCCCAACTTAACCCATAAGGTCTATATTTGCGCCGACAAGTCCCTGACGGTGCATTGCTTTTCTTTCTTTTTCATAAGGGTTACTTTCGTTTTCGTACTTTATCTTGGTGGTCGTTTCGCCGCCACAGACGTAGGTTCTGCCACATTCGGGACAAACTGCGGTCTTTAGTGAAACCGAGGCTTGAAGGACTTTGCCGTTATTCATTGCGGCGTCCTTGTAGGCATTGCTTACGTGTTCAGCCTCGTGGCCGCGCACTCTCGCAGGAGCGGACTGCGGACTGATGTGCTGAGCGCTCTTAAAAGAGACCATCTCGTCTGAACCGTCCTGATACTTGCGGTTCTTGCAGGTTTCGCACTCTGCGGGAGATGATACCCTTCCCGGTGCCTTCGCGGTGGAGGCATTGGGATTTAATATTGGTTTGGTTCCGGCTACAGCGCTTGTGCCGACGGCGGCTGATCTGTATGGTGAATATCCGCTGCCGATCGCACCGATAATACTCATAACTTCAAATTACCTCAATTTTATATCATTTAACATCTCGTCGAAACTGGTTCCGTACATCTGCTCGGACATTATGTTGAGCTGCTGGCGCTGCTCGGGATCGGTAAGTACCGTGTGAATACTGGTGATCATCATGAAATATCCGAGAACTACACCGACACTTCCGAGTATGATAGCTTTTTTGGCCTGCGGAAGAAATGTCTTTGCGATTCCTTTGGACAAAATAGCCAGAACAATCGCTACGCCTCCGAGAATAATGCCTGTATAAAAGATAAGACAGAGCGGGATTGAAAACATCCCCAGGATTCTGGCGAAAGTAGCAAGTGCTACGTGGCTGTCCAGCTCGTTATGCGCTTTGTTGTAGTTATAGTTGTTGTAATAGTAATTTTCGTCGTTGTTTTCGGGCATATATAAAATAGTTACTCCTTGTTTTTTTGTGGTTAATCACTTAAATTTTAGTATAAAACCCCGTATTTTACAATGCTTCGACATTTTACGGACTCTTGAAATACGGCCGCAAGGCTTGGTATAATACAGAAGTGTGCGGTTTATGAAAATATAATCAAAAATTATTCTTTTTATCATAATTATTGCACGCAAAGCATATATATATACTGCGAGGTAGGTATGGATATAGTATTAAAGATTAAAGAGGAGCTTAAAGTAGAAAAGTGGCAGGTGGAGGCCGCTATTAAGCTTATTGATGAAGGAAATACCATTCCCTTTATTTCACGTTACAGAAAGGAAGTAACGGGCTCATTAAACGACGAGCAGCTTCGTAATCTTGATGAGAGACTTAAGTATTTAAGAGGTCTTGAGGAGAGAAGAGAGCAGGTTCTTGCTTCAATCGAGGAGCAGGGCAAGATGACGGATGAGCTTAAGGCTAAAATCGTTGCGGCTGAAACTATGGTTGCGATCGAGGATCTTTATCTTCCTTATCGTCCCAAGAGAAAGACAAGGGCGAGTATTGCCAGAGAGAAAGGGCTTGAAGGATTATCCGAGATCATTCTCGCGCAGGAGATCACAGGTTCGCTGGAAGATGCCGCAAAAGCTTTCGTTGACGCCGAAAAGGGTGTAAATGACGAGAATGAGGCCATTAGCGGAGCAATGGATATTATTGCCGAGGATATTTCCGATAACGCCGACTATCGTAAGTATATAAGAGAAGCAACAATGGAGAACGGTATCCTTGTCGGAAGAGCCAAGGATGAGAAGGCTCAGAGCGTTTATGAGATGTATTATAACTACGATGAACCTGTGAAAAAAGTTCTCGGACACAGGGTTCTTGCGCTTAACAGAGGTGAGGCCGAGAAGTTCCTTGTGGTTAAGATACAGGCTCCCGAAGAGGATATATTAAGATATCTTAATACTAAGATAATTACAAAAGACAACCCTGTGACTACTCCGGTCATCGAAGAGATCACAAGGGATGCATATGAGAGATTGATAGCACCTGCTATTGAAAGAGATATAAGAAACGAGCTTACAGAAAATGCCGAAGATGGCGCAATTACCGTATTTGGCAAGAATCTGACACAGCTCCTTATGGCGCCTCCAATCGTTGGAAAAACTGTACTTGGTTGGGACCCCGCATTCAGGACGGGATGTAAGCTTGCGATAGTTGATGCTACCGGAAAAGTACTTGATACAAAGGTTATTTATCCCACAGCGCCTCAGAATAAAGTTGAGGAAGCCAAGGCTGATCTCAAGAAACTTATCGATAAATACAATGTTGACCTTATTTCTGTAGGAAACGGTACGGCTTCAAGAGAGTCGGAACAGGTCATCGTTGAGCTTATAAAAGAACTTGATAGACCGGTTCAGTATGTGATCGTAAATGAGGCGGGTGCCTCTGTTTATTCTGCAAGTAAACTTGCAACCGAGGAGTTCCCACAATTCGATGTTGGTCAGAGAAGCGCGGCATCTATAGCAAGACGACTTCAGGATCCACTTGCAGAATTGGTTAAGATCGATCCTAAGTCGATCGGTGTCGGTCAGTATCAGCATGATATGAATCAGAAGAAACTCGGCGAGACACTTGAAGGTGTTGTTGAGGATTGTGTTAATAAAGTAGGTGTGGATCTCAATACCGCATCTGCTCCGCTTCTTCAGTATATTTCAGGTATTTCCAAGGCGATTGCCAAGAATATCGTTGATTACAGGGAAGAAAACGGTAAGTTTAAGAGTAGAGCAGAACTTCTCAAAGTTCCAAAGCTCGGGCCAAAGGCATATGAGCAGTGCGCGGGATTCTTAAGGATTGCTGACGGGGAGAATCCTCTTGATGCTACAAGTGTGCATCCCGAGTCATATGATGCAACACTCAAGCTTATGGATAAGCTTGGTATAACATTTGATGATGTTCGTGCGGCTCAGAAGAACGCAGCGAAAGCTGTTCTTGAAAAGCCCGCAGCACGTACCGAGAATAAGCCTGCACCAAAGAAAAAGCCCAAGCAGGTTGTTATAAAGAATACAAATACAGCTATGGGAGCAGCTCTTGCCGCTGCACTTGCGGGAAGCAATCTGGCTGTTGTGGAAGATGATGTTAAGGATAAAAATGCAGGAGCCAAAGGCGCCGGGGCTTTCGGAGATGGCAACGGTGTGAATGGGGGTGGCTCTGATGCGGGCGCACAGGGAGCTTTCTCCGGTTCTCTTTCTCACAAGATTTCTGAAAGCGACAAGAAAAAGCTTGCAGAAGAACTTGGCGTAGGAGAAATCACTCTTACCGATATCTTGAGCGAGCTTGAAAAGCCTTCAAGAGATCCTCGTGAAAACATGCCTGCACCTATTCTCAGAAGTGATGTACTTGATATGAAGGACTTAAAGCCCGGCATGGTTCTTAAGGGAACTGTTCGAAATGTAATTGACTTTGGATGTTTTGTAGATATCGGAGTCCATCAGGACGGACTTGTTCATATCTCACATATCACCGACAGATTTATCAAGCATCCGCTTGAAGCTGTGAGTGTAGGAGATATCGTGGATGTTCAGGTTCTTGATGTCGAAGTTGATAAGAAGAGAATCTCTCTTTCAATGAAGATCAGAGACGCTGCGCAGGTTGCGGCTGAGGCTGAAGCTCAAAGAGCAGCGCGCGGTGCGCAGAATGCCGCCAAGGCAGCTCAGGCAAAAGCAAAGGATGAAGAAGCTAAAGCAACCAAGAAGGCAGCAAAAGCCGCTTCTCCCGTTAAGAGGACAGTTACTAAGAAGGCGACTGTTGCGAAGGCGGAGGGTGCTAAGAAGGCGACTGTTACGAAAACGGAGGGTGCTAAGACGGCTACTTCTAGCGCTACGGCATCGTCATCTGCAGATGGCGCAGCACCCGTAAAGAAATTCAAGAAGAAGGGCATTGTCATTTTTAAAGGCAACGCAAATGATTGAAGAAATACGTAAGCACCGTTTTGTTTGAGACATGTGTGCTAATTAGATGGTTCCCGACCGGATTTGCCCGGTCGGGAGTTTTTATGGCAAGAAATGACTTTTTGCTGACATTTTTATAATTTTGAACTTGCCAATGAGTCCTGTTGGAAATATAATGCTTTTCAGACGTTTTTCAAACGTGTTATAGAGCAGACACGGCAGAATAAGGCTGTGTTACTTGCTTTTCTTGTTACAACTTGAGTTGATTGATTCAATTTCAAGTGTATATCTTGCCGGTTCCGGCATGATTTCTTTTGATGTTTTAAAAATGGGATTTTGGGATATTTCATAGATAGTGTAAGATTTCGAGGCTTAAATTTACGAGTTTTAAATTTCACTCTACGAGAGAAAACAGGAGGATTCACAGATAGAAATTATAAAAGCGGGTGCAATTATCTGTGAATTTGCGATGAATTTTAGAAAAAACACAGATAGAACAAGCATATATTGTTCTTTTATCTGGGATTTTGGCTGAAAATG
>Ga0247609_10001871_pt1 | contig 23603 bp, 26 predicted proteins | sample 172DNAGHGlowgp2_FD_193487 | JGI IMG/M metagenome (GOLD analysis project Ga0247609, IMG submission 193487) | Sheep rumen microbial communities from Palmerston North, Manawatu-Wanganui, New Zealand - 1728 DNA GHGlow gp2 | ecosystem: Host-associated > Mammals > Digestive system > Stomach > Rumen ...
CCTAGTGGTGATAATGCAACTTTTACTGCATCATTCCAAGGTATAGGAGCATTGACTAAGGAAGCTGTAGAAGAAGAAGAGAATAATGAATAAACAAAGGGGAATTGAGGGATAATAGCCCCTTTTCCCCATTATCTTTTAAAACACAATAGTATGAAAATAACAATAAAAGATAAAGAGATCAATATAAAATACTCTTTTAGGGGTTTTATGGCTTATGAACAAATAGCTGGTGAATCATTTAAACCGCAAGGTATGAAAGAGGTTATTACTCTATTTTATTCAATGGTTATGACGGCAGATAATGAACTTTCTATAACGTTTGATGAGTTTATAGATTGGTTAGATGAAAACCCCGAACAATTAAACAACTTTTCTATTTTCCTAGTTGAGAATACAAAGAGAGTAGAAGCACTATCCCCAAAAACCAATAAAGAAGAAGTTAAAGGGGACAATGAAAAAAACTGATATTCCATAATCTATACAGGCTTCTAGTTGTTCAGTATAAATTAGTTGATCATGTATATTTTATGGATAACATGGAACTATGGGAAACTTACCCAATCATAGATAATCTTAGTTATACTGATGTAAACCAATGGGAGCAGACAAGATTATTAATGTCGATGTTGGGGAATATGTTTAGTAAGAAAAAACTGAAAAGCACAGATATTATAGAGTTTCCTTGGGATAGAGGATTAAAGAAAGATACTTCTATTTCCAATGAAGAAATAGATAGATTAAAACAGAAAGCAGAATATATAAAAAATAAAAAATATGGCAACAATACAAACTAATCTTACTACCAACACCCGACAGCATGATGAAGCCATGAAAAAGAGCAAACAACAGGTTTACAACTACCAAAAACAGGTAGATAAAACCAAAACCAGTGTTCAAAAGTTTGGAACAGATATTAGTGGGTTAGTTGGTAAAATTACACTTTTAAATCCTAATCTTAGTAGTTTAATTGGAATATTTAGTAAGTTTGCACCTGGTATTGGTTTGGCTGCTGGTGCTCTTGGTACTTTTAATAAACTAATGAGAAGCACAGAACAGACTAGCGATAAATTAGATAGTACGATATATACATTAAAGAGTAGTGTTGATAAATTTTTTCAGGCTTTAGCTTCAGGAGGTGCTACTGATTTTATTGGTCAATTGAGGGATATAAAACAGGCTGCAAAAGAGGCTTATGAAGCCCTAGATGACCTTGGCACTAGTAAAATGTGGAAAAATGCTAGAATACAACAATACCAAGCCGAAATAGAAACACTTAGAACAGATAATTCTTTAGGACGTGGTGATAGAGGGGAGAATAATAGACAAATAAAAGCCCTACAAAAAGCTATAGACAATCTAAATGATTCCCTAACTGGAGAAACAAAAAATGCTGCTGATAAAGTTTTTAATGATATTCTAGGATTTGAGGTTGGAAAGGGGTATGCAAAAAAATGGATAGAAATGTGGGAGCAGAAGACACTAGAACCTTATATGGAATGGTATAAGAATGCACATTCCCACATTGAAACAAAAACAGTAAGTGGAGGTGGTTATACTTATCCTGCTTCAGTTCGTATATGGGATGATGGGGCTGAAAAAATTTATAATGGTTTAGAAAGACTATTAACCACTACAGAAGAAGAAGGAGGAAAATTACACCTATATTATGATCTGATAACAGAAGCTGGTGCTAGAGAAGAGCAAGCCGCAAGAAAGGAAAGAAAGAATTTAGGTGGAACTACAACCACTAACACTACTACACCAACACCCAAAACCCCCGAAGAATTAGAAGCGGCAGAAGAAGCTATGGAGGATTTTTCCGCCAGTCAAGATTTTGTATTAAAGCAATTAGATGAGCTGATAAAAAAAAATAAAAAAATATTTGGTGAGGAAATACCAATAGAAGTACAAAAAGCGGAAGGAGCTGTGAAGTATGCTGAGTGGGAAGAACAGAAGGAAATAGAAAAGACCAATGAGCTTTTAGAAAAGCAAAAAAATATATTCGATCTTCAATTAGATTCTATTTCTTCACTGGGTTCTGCTTTTAGTACTTTAGGGGATGAATTTAATAGTACTGGATTAAAAGCTGCTGGTATCATTACACAAGCTATTGCAACTCTTATTGAAAGTTATGCTAAAGCAATGTCAAGTTTTGCTGCTACTTCTTCTCCTTGGGCTTGGATTGGATTTAGTGCTGCTGGACTTGCTACATTAACTTCTGTAATTTCTCAAATACATTCTATTAGCGGATATGCCGAAGGTGGTATAATTGGAGGAAATAGTTATACAGGTGATAGAGTTTTAGCTAGGGTTAATAGTGGTGAAATGATCTTAAACCCCTCTCAACAGGCTAATCTATTTAATATGATCAATATGGGTAGTGTTGGAGGTGGTCAAGTGGAGTTTAAGATAAAAGGACAGGAATTAGTAGGGGTTCTGAACAATTACACTAAAAAGACTGGGAGGGTTTTATAATGGCATATTACTACGGTAAATTTAGAAATATAGATACAAGTATAGACCCATTAGGACAAGAATATAAAGTTGTAATCTTTACTAATTACGATGGTTCTACAAGTCCTTACGGCTGGAATCTTATTGATGATGAACCAATATTGGGAACTGAGCTTGTAATGACTGCTACACCATTTACAGTTAGCTATCAAAATGAGGATGGAAATATTTATAAACCCTACAAATGTTCAACCGCTACAGTCTCTTTTCTGATGTCTAATTTGAATTTGGATTTATTCACTAATAAAGAGAATAATATTTTAGTGGCACTGCTTAAAAGAGATAATAATATAGTTCTTAGAGGTGATACTTATATAAATAAAAACACAAATGAAGTAGTAATAAGAAAGAGAGCATACGGATTATTTTATGACTTCTTACCTTCTGAACTAGATACTAAGTGTTATAAAGTTGAATGGATCGGATTTGCAACTCCAAACACCTATAACCAGAATTTTACTTTAGTAGAACAAGAATTTCAATTAGAGTGCCAAGACGCTTTAAGCACTTTAAGATATGATGCTTTACCATTTAATAATCTGGTTGAAGTGCGTGATCTTACAACAGTGATTAATATTATTATTGGGCAACTTGGAACTTACAAACACATATATTATCCTTCTAACCTCTCTTTAATAGACACTTCAGATAATTCTTCATTCGGGAAAATAATTCAACAATACAGAAATTTTATTGATGATGAAGATGAACCAGTAAATAAAATTGAATTATTAGAAGCAATTGGAACTTTTCTAAACGTTTCATTCATTCCATTTAAAGATAGTGTTTACATTGTCAATTATGAAGGTGTTGCAGGAAATATTAATTATTTTTATCACTACACTTTTTTAAATAACAACACCCTATTTTTTAATTATAAAAGTGATATTCCTACTTGGAGTAATTCAGTATTAGAGACCTTAGAAAATAATCTGGAACTTAGTAAAGAATGTTATGCTTCTAATGATACTAATATAACAATGCAAACTGTCTACAGCAATTTCAGAGTAAAGTGTGATGAAGAAGAAGCTGTTTTAATGCCAGATTTAGGAAATAGTAAAAATTATAGTAGGATTCAAAATAATGGCTCTCAAACTAATTACCTATATACTGAAACATTATCACCCTCAGATCCATTATCACCCAATTACTATGAATCCGCAAAATGGGATGGTGGTGTAATTGGAGAATTGAAAAAAGTAAATGGAGTAGGATTAAAAAGTTATATATATACTGCATCATATCTTGGCTATAATAATACCCCAACAGACAGTCATACCCCTATAAATCCATCCTTATATACAAGTATCTTTAATATCAATCCCAATAACAACAATAATTCAACTTATTATACTGGCTGTGTTGTACTAAAAAACACTAAAATTATTGGTAGTGAGAGTAAAAATCAAATATGGTTTTCTTCTAAAAATGATACTAATATATATAATGAATCATACGGAAATGTAATAGCTTTCTGGGGTAAAAACAATTTTAAACATATTCCAAGTAGAAATGATTATAACACTTGGTGGAGTAATAATAAACAAGTAGTTCTTACTTATAATTCCCCTACAATAATAGGTAGAAAAAACAAAAACTTATGTATTAAAGGTGATTGGACTTTCTTTAGAAACAATGCTTTTATATCATTGCCTATTAATGATAATCAGAGAATAGGTTGGGGTACAGATGGCTTAGATAGTACTGTTGATAGAACTAAACTCTATATAACAGCAAGAATTTTAATTACAATATATGATGGAGCACAGGAAAAGAAATATTATGTTAGAAAAAATACTAATGATACTTTCTATTTAGATCTTTATGATGAGGTTTTAGGTACTGAGTATAGAGTTGATTTACCATTAGAAGATAATGATTATGATAAAAATAAACCTTTCGGACAAGTATTTTCATTTAAAAATAATATAGGAAAAAATTCTGGTTTATGTATTCCTTTAGATACCTTATTTTCTAATAATTCAGAGGTAATAATGAACGTTCAAATTGATTTAATGAAACCTTTTGGAGTTGCTATAGATTCAAATAATTATCCAGTGTTTTGTAATTCCGCAGTCCTTAAAAACTTTGATATTAATTTAGTTGATGCTGACTTAGTTGAATCATGGGGATATGGAAATATTACTACTGACTTCCACAACAAGTTAAATAAGAACTCGGAAACGTTTGAGATAGATAATAAACTATCAACCAATCAATATATAAATAAAATCAGTTATAACTACACTTTTAAAAAATATGACAATCAGTTTTTTCTACTGAATAATTTATGTAATCAAGCAACTGGAATTATAGGAAGACCAGAGATCTTAAAGTTAGCTGATATTTATAACCAGTATAAAGATAAAACAATAGGATTAAATACTACACTATGGGAGAACTTAGGAATTACACCAAACACAAGGGTAAAATGGAATAATAGAAACTTCATAGTAGATAAGCAGGAAATAGATTATGAACTAAATAGAAATACTGTTTCACTTATAGAAAAGAAACTAAGAAGTGATATTCCAGAAATAGAAACTAAGATGTATCTGGAAAATGAAAATGGGCAAACACTTAATTTGAACCCATTTTATAATGAAATTTTCATCCCCACAACAGTAGATTCTTATAGTAGAAGTGGTACTGCTATAATCGGTGAAACTAATACTAATATACAAATCAATTCTGCAATTAGTTTCTATCCCACTTGGAGTGATGGAATTGAAGCATGGGTAAGTATTCCAGAAAGTATTTTAGACGATATTAATGTAAGTATAAATAATAGAGGAGAGTTAATAATAACAAATTAATATATGGCAACTTATAACTTAGGCAGAATATTGCCGAACTTTAGAGGAACTTGGGAAAGCTCTTATAATTACTTTATAATGGATATTGTATATTACAATGGTAGTTCTTATGTTGCAAAATCAAATATTCATGCTGGAGGTAATAACCCAAGTATAAATAATAATTGGCAAATAATAGCTTTAAAAGGAGAGTTAAGTGGGACACTAACACCAGCACAAGAACAAGCTATTATTAATGCTATAATGGCGCAAGGAGTTGTTATAGATCCTGATTACAATCACACAGATAACAATTTCACCGATTCAGATAAATTAGCAGTTGAGAATATTAATTATGGTGTTCTTACCTTTAAAAGAAATGGCACAGATATTGGAACGTTTACAGCTAATCAGAATGGAAGTATAAATATCAGTGTTCCAACAACTACATTAGATCTATCGGATAATAACACAATCCAGAGAAAAGAGGAAGTGTTTGAAGAAAGTAGCCCAATTATTGATATATCTATAAAACCAAATGAGTGTTCTGTTTTCGGTAGTTTAGCAAGTTTAACTATTTCTGGGTTTGATGAGATAGATATAAACAATAAAGCAACTTGGAATGTCCCACAATCTGAAATATATTTTACGGCTGGTTCTGGTTTTGCTTTCAATTACCCAGTTGGAACATACATTATAAATACTATACCTACTTGGGAAGAGGGACAAGAATACCAGATCATAATTAAAGGTGGAGTTATTCAAATTAATCATATAAAACAATTATAAAAATGAGTGTATACAATTTAGGACGGGTTTTGCCTATATTTAAAGGTGAATATAACCCAACAGAAACTTATGAAAACTTAGATGTAGTTCTATATAATGGTAGTTCTTATGTTGCTATAAACACAACTACTAATAACTTGCCAACAGATGAAAATCATTGGGTGCTTCTTGCATTGGCTGGTAATATATCCCCTGAACAAATAGCAGAAGTAGAACAACAGGTTATTGAATACGTACAATCTCAAGGTTATGTTATAGATGATAACTATGTACATACAGATAATAACTACTCCAATACTGACAAAGCGAAAGTAGATAATGCTGTTGTTGATCCTGATTATATCCACACCGACAACAACTTTACTGATGAAGAGAAAACCAAGCTTGATGGTATTGATATGACCACTAAACAAGACACTTTAGTTAGTGGTACAAACATTAAAAGTATTAATAACCAATCTATCTTAGGTTCTGGAAATATAGAAATTGAAGGAGTTAGTGATTATGAGGAACTAACTAATAAACCTTCTATTAATGGTACTACTTTAGTGGGAAATGTTAATTTAGCTACTCCAGAACAATTAAATGCTAAACAAGATACCTTAGAGAGCGGAACTAATATTAAAACTATCAATAATGAAAGTTTGTTGGGGAGTGGAAATATAGAAATTGAACCGCATTTTAAAGGATGGTTTGATAATTTAACTTCTTTACAAACAAAATATTCCAGTCCTGTGGTTGGTGATTATGGATATGTTAAAGGAGCTACTACAACAGACCCAGTAAAGATCTATGAATGCACTACAAATGGAACTTGGAGTGATAGTGGTAGAGAGTTTAATAGTGCAAATGATCAGAGTTTTGCTACTGGGCAGGCGGTGAATGATGTGAAGATTAAGGATGAGAATGGTGAGAATGTTAGTGGGCCTGCTGACGTGCTGAGTGCGTGGAGTGTTGTCCCAATCAATGATTTTTTGAAGATTAATAATCTACAAATAGCTGAGCAGAAAGCCACATTCACTCCAGTCTTTAAATATTATTCGCAGTGGGACGGCGGCGATCTTATTTTCCTCAACAACAATTTGTGTGCATATGCCGATGTGCAGATACCTGCAGGATTCAACAAGGTCAGGTTTTTGGGCTTGAAGTATGCGTCAGAAACATGTCCCAACCTCGGTTACATTTTTTATAATGGGGAATCTTACGTTCTTGGGCACCCGATGGATTACGACGCTGGTCTTTCGCAAACTGAGTTGAAGGAGTATATTGTTGATATACCTGACGGGGTGACTAAGATAAGGTTTAATGTTGTCGGTTCGAGCAGGTTGTTGAATGAAGATAACTTCTATTGCTATTTTATAAAGGAAACAAGCAAGGCCACTAAGGAAAGTATTTTCAGTAAAGCATTAACTTCTCAAGTTTCAGCCATACCTCTGCTGCAAGGTCTGATGCTTTCTACAGGACACACTTATCCTGTGGAACAGGTGAATTTTTCGTACCAACGTCGCCGTGTTGTCACCCCGTTTATCTTTGTTAATGGGAAAGCAACAATTACTGTTACTAACGGGATTTTGTTTAATGTCTATTTTTATGCTGATAGTGATGAGAATACTTATGAAAGAAGAGCTGGACAATGGATAGAAACGGGGAGTTACGAATTAGAACATGTCGGTTATATAAAGATTGTGTTCCGCAATCAGGATGGCTCGAACCTGACGGTACACAATTTTAGCGCAAGCATTTCTTATGCTTCGATGGAATCCTACGAGCAGCAGTTGTTGGGCAACTATATCGGCAGAGAAGTGAAGGTGAAGTTGGGGAGTCTGACATTGGCAATGGGTAAGTCGACATATTTAGGGCAACTTGCCTTGGACAACAATCAGTCATTTTTAATCTATGACGGAAAATTTATCTCAATAAGCGTTGATAGTTATTCGACCAATGTTGCTGTGGTTGATTCCAGTTTTAACTTAGTCAGTTCAAAGCATTTGGCGATAGGGCACGGCAATGCCTTTCAGCTTGGGAGTAATGGCAAGGCTTATGTGAGTGGATGGGATGACAACAAAGTCCATGTTGTCGATTTGGCAACATTGACGGTTGAGTCGAGCATTAGTTTGCCTGTCAGCGGTTACACTACGGTGGCTGTTGATGACTTGAACCATCTAATGTACATCTTTCACAGGGAAACACGACCCAATACGGTTGAGAATTACCTGTTTACCGTATATAACTACGATACGGACACAATCTTATCTACAAAGACAATAGAAGCATTTTCCTTTATGCAGTCTGTTGATTTTTACCAAGGCAAAATATATATGTGTTGGGGCGCTCCGCAATCGCCTTACTATGTAGCCAGTGGAATGAGGGTGTACAACACTGCGGGTGATGTGTTGTACGACATAGATATAGATGTGTTTAAAGATGCAGAGCCAGAAGGTATCTTTGTCGATAGAGAGAATGGGGACATGTATGTAAGCGGAGTTAAAAATGTGTATAAGATTGAGATGCCGTGATATTCGGTTGCTTGTCAGCGGGCATCGTGGAGGTGTGCAATTAATAACAAAATAAGAATATGATAATGATTGAACAAATAGGAGGCATGGTAGTGGCATAAAACTTAATAATAAACTAAAATGAAAAAGATAAACAATTACTTATCTATTATTGGTTTAGGGTGGTTGTTTAAAGTCTCGGTTATTATTTCTAGCCTACTTCTTATTGCTGGTTTCTTTGTGCCGCCTATGGGAGTTATACATGGATCAGTTTTAATAGGGGTTGGTGAAATAGGACTAATAATTAATATACCTGTGTTCTTTGCTTTCGCCTCTAATAAACATATAAAAATTAAAGGTGATTTAGATGAAAAAAGTATAGAACTAACTACTAAACCAAAATAATAAAAGGGGGAGAGAAATAAAAAACTCTCTCTCTTTTTATTTACTGGGACAAAAAGTGCAATCCATTATAGTATGTTGTTCTGTTATTAAAACAGAACAATAATAATAATTATATTATTTTTACCCAAGTTAGAAATTCTCTTTGTGATTAAAAAAGACTGGGGGCGTGGGTTTAAAGAGGATTTTGAAAAATTGAAGCATCCCCCCATATAAAAATAAATCTTCCCAAGTTAAAAAACGTTAGTATCTTTGCGATCAGAAAATAGATAATAAAGACAATAAATAGGGTGCATATAAGGTGAAAATACGATAAAATAGGGTGCAAATAAACTTTTTTAAATCCCTGAAAATGTTTTAAATAACGTTAAAAATAAAAGTCCTGTGGAGGTTCTTTTATATATGATTATCAGTTATTTAAGTATATAGGGTGTATTAATAGGGTGAAAATAATTTTGTTTATGTCAATAAAAGTTTGTATCTTTGCAATCAGAAAATAATTAAAAAAGATATAGACATGAAGACAACAACACCACAGATCACAGTAAAGCCCGACACACAGAAGGCTAAGAAGGACGGACAAGCACCTATTTATATTTATTGTTCTTGGAGAGGAAGGGCAAGGATGGCAACAGGGATTTATTGTTTACCCTCAGAGTTTAATAGTAAAACATTATCTATTAAATCACAGCCAGAAAAGAGTAAGAAGTTAAGAGATCTATTAGCCAGTATCGAAGAGAATATAACAACACTTACAGAACCCTACACTGCTAAAGATTGTTTAACGTTAACACCAAAACAGAAGGGATTATCATATATTAATCTCTTATCTGAAATGGCGAAAAGAAGAGGTTTAGCAGAAAGCAATGTGAAGAAGTATATAGTATCTTATCACGCATACCAAAACACCACTACAACACCCTTTGAGGAACTAGAAGTAAGCGACTGGAAAGGTATTGCAAAGACATGGAAAAATCAGGGAACTTCATTAACTACAATATGGGGAAGATTAACTTGTTTCCGCGCTGTATTAAACTATTCTATGGAAGTTGGAAAGATAAAGGATAACCCACTCAATCATTGGAAGTTTAAGAAAGACGGATATAAAGCCCAAACTAACCCTAGAGCATTGACTAAGGATGAAGTAGATATGTTGTGGGATTGGTGGATAGAAACAAGTGATATTGCAGGTATGTTTTGGTTTACCTCTTACTTTTTCAATGGACTGGCTTTGTGTGATATTATTAAAATGGACTGGGACAATGTTAAATATAAGTTTAATGGTGATATGATGATTCTGAGCGGTGGAGTGATTAACAGAAGCAAAACAAATGAGCCAGTACCGATTGTTTGCCCTGTAGAGAATAATAAAAGAGTAAGAACGTTAATTCCCATACTGCATTTATATAATAATGATCTAAAGAAAAGAAGTATCTCTTACTGGTCAAACATGATTAACAAGAACCTGAAAAAATCTCCTATAGATGGATTAACTTTCTATTCAGCTCGACACACTTATTGCACAAACTTAGTAAACTCTAATATTCCCCTAACAGACATTGCTACGCTACTGGGACGTAATGTAGAAGGGTTAAGTGTATATATCAGACAATTACAGACAGAAAGCCACTTAGCCAAAATATTAGATAAGGCTATGACAAATTGAACTGAATACTAAGAATTAATAAAAAATTGAAGTTAAAGTGGTTAGATGAATTCTGGCCACTTTTTTTTGTTTTTATACCCTGAAAAACCCGAAAAAGGCAGCGACCACTAAAAATGGCCTAAAAAGGGCTATTTTTGACGAAAATGGCCTATTTTGGCCTATTTTTGACACCCCTAAAAAAGGCAGCGACCACTTTTTTTGAACTTTTTGATATGAAAGCCTTGTAATATGAGAAGAGAAAAAATTCATTCTCAGTACATTATATATTGGAGGGTATTTTTCAGGTAGGAGCTTTCACCCTCATACATAACCAAAGTAAAGACCAGATAAATAAAATGAATAAACTAAAAAACTTACCTAATGAATCATGGAAGTATGTAGAAGGAACTAACAATTATTTTGTTTCAAATCTCCAAAGAATTAAAGTAGTACGCAAAAATGGGGATGAACAGATTAGAAAAAGTATTCATAATTCTGATGGCGTGACGCTCTCTTTATTTTCAATATTCAAAAAATACTGGGATATTGATATTAAATGGACTGGAGATTTGGATGGTGAAGAATGGAAAGTAATTGAAGATGCAGCCGATATAGAAGTCAGTAATAAGGGTAGAATTAGAACTACTGACTGGAAAGGTACAGAAACAAAATCCCTTCTAAAAACATGGAGTTGTAATGGTTATAATTATGTCAACTATATAAACAATGAAGGCAATATAATAAAAACACCGATACACAGACTAGTTGCAAAAGCCTTTATCCCAAACCCTCAAAATAAACCCGAAGTAGACCATATTAATACTATTAGGAATGATAATAGAGTAGAAAATTTAAGATGGGCTACTAAAGAGGAAAATCTCAACAACCCTAATACCATAAATAATAGAAGGAGGGGTAGAGCATGAAACAGACAGATAATTTTACACACTCGGCTTATACAAGTGGCTGGGAATTGACTATTACAAAAAATGAAGATTACGGTAGAAAGGTAGTTGAAAATACAATAACTACATTTTTGAAAGATGACGTTAAAATTGAAGGTGAAATTAGTACAACTATAAAAGCTCCTGTAGATTTAATTTATAACGTTAAAAAGGGTGATAAAAAATATAATATAGGTATTGAAGTAAAGAACTGGACTAAACCATGCACGTATTTAGGAAGACCAAATGATAAGATCCCAGAAAGTGTAATGTTAAAGTCTGATAAGTTGGAAAGAATGTTAGAATATAGCCAAAGAGAAAACTTAAACTTTATTCTATATGTTGCTATTCTGGATAATAAAGCCTACTATTTTGATGTGTCGAAGATTGAATATGATAATCTCCCAAAAACAGTAGTAAGACAAAAAGTACAACAGATGAACCCTAATAGTGAATGGAAAAACTATTTTACATTCTTTATTCCATTATCAAAAGCCTATAGAGTAATAGATATAAAGGAGGAAAAGTAGCATGAAAAAAGTAGTAGATGTTATTATAGGTATCTGTATTGTTGCTTGCTTTTTCTATAGTATAATCTTAAAGAAAAACTTTGAGATAATAAAAGAGGATTATGAAAAGGTGAAAGTAGAAAACTGTGAACTCCAACTAAAACTACTAGATCAAAAAATATTATATGAGGGAAGATTAACTGAACCCGAAGATATTATATTATTTGATAGTCTTAGTAATAAGTTGGGATATGAAATAATAGGAGTATTGGAGTGATGGCAACTATAAATAAACCACGTAAAAAGAGAGAAAATAAACCAAAACAGAATCTACAAAAAGAGATCCATGAAAAGGTTTATAATACTAAGATGTGGAGGGATATTAGAAAAAGTATGCTAATGATCCACCCTTTATGCCAAAACTGTAATAAAAATCTAGCTACAGAAGTTCACCATATTAAACCCTTGACAACCGCAAAAGATGATGCAGAACTATTAGAACTTGGATTTAATACAGCTAATTTAATGTGCTTGTGTGAAGAATGCCATCATGAGCAGCACAGAAAACTAAAGGAGGAAAAGAGAAATGAATGATGAAATATTAGAAAGACTCTTGAACCTTCTTATAGAGCATGAAAAGAATATAAAAAAGACTATAAAAAACCTCACCGAATATCTCAAATTAAAAAAAGGGAGGTTATAATGGCCTTAAACCCTTAAAAATGAAATCGATAAAAGGGGTGTTCAGAAGGCTTTAAATCCTTATAAAATATATAGATATGGAAACATTGATTGAGAATAAAGGGAAATGGCTATATATACCAGCCAACATTAGATTCAATAACCTAAAAGAATGTAAAGTTGTTTTAGGTACAAATAGAATAAAGAGACTAAAAAGAGAAGGTAAACTAGTATTAGACCTTCAGGATTAAATGAATAGAACACATCATATATGAGTTCTTTAAACATAAAATAATTATGAGATATGAAAACACAGATTATTAACTGCTCAGGGAAATATTTGAGCGAGAACATTGACAGATTCCCATTTGCTGAAGAAGGGGAAATTAGATTTATAAACAAAGGGATAACTGGATGTGGCGGAACAACATTAGTTAGAAACACAACATTAAATGAAAAACTATATACTATTTGTTTAATGCCCACAAGATCTAGCGTAATATGTAAAATTGAAAAAGATAATCCCAACGTTCAAAACATATATGGAGATAAAAAAGAAATCACACTTTTCAATCCATTCAGTGGTAATATAATATTTGCCACTTACGATAAATTTGAATATATAAAAAAGAGTATTCCAGAGGATCAACTGAAAAATATAAACCTAGTTATAGATGAATATCATACTTTAACTAGAGATAGCAATTATAGAGAATGTATGATTGGGTTGATCAATGACTGGGATAAATTTAAATCCATTACTCTTTTATCTGCTACTCCTGATGAATACTTAGAAGATGCAATAGAAGAAGTATATGGAAACAGTATGGAAATTAGTGGTATTGATTATAAGTGGAATAATAAAGCACTATGCCACTTAACTCAAATAGATGGAAGTATTGAAAACTATATTGTAAACCTGATTAAAAACTGGTATGATGAGAAAAACCTATATCTAATGGTTAACAATGTAGAGATGATAAAAAGAATCATTAACAAAGCTGGATTAAAAGAAACAGAATACCATATTATTTGTAGTAAAAATAATGAATATTCAATACAAAGAAGTGAAATTTATGAATTAAATAATGATCTTAGAAAATTCAACTTTATAACTGCTGCTGGTTTTGAGGGTACTGATATTAAAGATGAGAATGGGGTTATTTATACTGTTTTCGATATAAATAATAACTGTACTATATTCGACTGGCAAACTATTATTCAAATGTGGGGAAGATGTAGAGGATCAAAAAACTATCCCCACATACTCTATCATAAATCAAAACTAAGAAAAGAACAACTTAGCGAAATAATATCTAAAGAAAAATCTCTTAAACTCTCATTAATTGAACTACCTGATAAAAAGATAAAAGATATTGAGAATGATAATGATTATGTAATAGCCAACAACAAAATTATTATAAACCCCTTCCTAAAAAGTGAATTAAATAGAGTTAAAGAGATCTATAATAATTGCCAAACATATCAGGACTTTTTCAAATATCTGAAAAATAATAATATAATATGTGCTACAGGTGAAGAAAAAGTAGAAAAAAATACATATAAAAACAGACATATTGGGTTTAAGGAATTATGTAAAATGTATGAGAAGAATGATGGTAGTTTTAAAATGATATATCAGAGATCTTTATTGGTAAAAAATGCTTATGAAATTCTGGGTCAAGTTAGAATTAAAGAACTTGAATACTCAGAGAAAAATATTGAAAATGCTTTGAAGGTTGAACTAAGTACTAATAAAATAGATCCTAAAGATATTATTGATTTAAGAGTAGGTAGATTTTATAAAACTGAAATATTAGGTAAAAAAGTTGAAGTTGCTAATAAAATACTCAATACAAACTATGATACTATTCACATTAAAGATACATTAGAAAGCTTAGGTTATACTCTTAAAAGTGAACAAAAAAAAATTAAAGATATAAGAGTAAGAGGATTTATAGTTCTAAGTGTGGAAAAGTGCACACATCAAAGGGACATAGTTTCTAATAGAGTTATGTCCCCTTCATCTGTGCACACTTCCGGATATACTTCTTTTAATGTATCTTTTTCTACTCACCCTGCAAAATATTCTACTGTTTTTCAATCTACAACTTTTAATAATATAGTAAAACCAAGACCCACAGAGAAATCAAAACAATGGCTTTTTAGTGAATGTTATAATACTACTAACACTTATGACCGGAAGGAATCATCTTTTACCCAAACCGATTCTATTGTTTTAGATATTGATGATTGTGGATGGAGTATAGATGACTTTAATAAATATGTAGATGAATGGTTTGAAGGTGCTTATCACTTAATTTACAAGTCTTATTCATATACAGAAGAGATCCAGAAATTTAGAGTAGTTTTCCCTTTAAGTAGTACAATAACGTTTAGAGATGATTTTAATGATACACAAAACTTTAAAATGGCTAAAGTTTCTATGTTTCCAGAAGTACAAGATTCTCATTGTCAACTTTGGTATTATGGACCAACAGAAGAACCAGTAGAGTATGGAGATAAAACTAAAGTAATAAATTCTGATTATGTTAGATATTTGATGGATTTAATCGGTATAGAAAAAGACGAAGATTTTGATATTATAGAGATCAAACAGCCTAAGATAAAAGAAGAAGTTAAGAAAGATATAGAAAAATCCACAAATAGAATCGATATGTTTATAGATATGATAAATAATGCTCAAGATGGTGAATGGAATAATAAATTTTGGGCAGCTGTTTATTATATGGATTGGTCTGAAGTTGATGAAGTTAAAGCTGGTATCATTGGTAAAGAAAGAATTAGTTATTTTGAAGAAAAACTAAAATATAAGGCAAAAAGATGATGCGAAAATTGACCCACTTATAATATAGTAAATAGCGTAAAGCAACTAAGGGAACAAGAGTAAGCAACTAAACAAATAATTCCTGTTCACTTTTATAGTTTCTGCGACCAAATCAAAGAGACACAAAATATAGACGGTGAACAGGGATTATAATAAAACAATATAGCAACATGACCACAAAACAATATATACAGAACATTCGGGAGTATTTAGTAGAGGAATATGGAGAAGTGAAACCTGAATGGGAATTAACTTTAACCCTTTTACAAAATACGATAGAAAGGTATAATAAGGTTGCTAAGACCATAGATAAAGAAGGGATATATGATTCAACAAAGGGAGTTAAAAACCCTCTATTATCCACAGAAAAAGATCTTCTAGCAACCATATTAAAAATGTCCCAGAAATTAGGGATTAGCCCTTACGATAAGAATAAAATAAGGACACAAGATGAGGACGATATAGAAGATTTTATAGAGAACTTGACAGGGGGAAATGATGAATGATTATAAAGTATATAAACACACTACACCGAATGGAAAGGTGTATATAGGTATTACTAGTAGAAAGCCAGAATATAGGTGGAATGATGGTAAAGGATATAAAAACAATAAACACTTCGATAATGCAATAAAGAAATACGGCTGGGATAATATAAAACATGAGATACTGTATGATGGACTGGAAGAGACACAGGCGAAATTAATGGAAATATCATTAATTCATTATTATAAATCAAATGATCCAGAATATGGGTATAATATTACAGCTGGTGGTGATGGCTTATTAGGTTATAAATTATCTGAGGAAGCTAAAAAGAAAATTAGTATTTCAAATTCTACTAGAAAAATATCTGATGAATCAAAGGAGAAAAATAGAAAAGCACATTTAGGAAAAAAACATACCCAAGAGTCTATTAATAAAATGAAGGAAAAACACAAAGGACAACAGGCAAGATTGGGTAGTATAACTTCAGAAGAAACTAAACAAAAAATAAGCGAACATTCAGCAAATAAAAAAGCAGTTATTGATGATAAAGGAAATATGTTTTCTAGTATAACAAAGTGTGCTAAATATTACAATAAAACAGCTGGATATGTCTCCTATAAACTAAAAAAGGGGGTGTTTAAGTATGCCGCATAAAACATATTATAAATATGCTTCTGGGGTGCTAGATGGATCTATTTTAGCTTGTACTTATGTTAAACAATGTTGTAAAAAGTTTTATTCTCTTATTAATGATGATAAGTATGAATTTAGAGAAAATAACGTTGATAAGATTATTAATTTTTGTAATAACATAACACATTCTAATAATAAGAATTTAGAAATAGATATACAAGATTGGCAGACATTCATATTTGCATATATTTTTGGATTTTACTATAAAGGAACTGAGGAAAGATTAATAAAGCAAGCTTACATTGAAGTAGCACGCAAGAATGGAAAATCTACTTTAATATCCCTTATTGCCCTATATATGATGATAGGTGATGGTGAATATAAATCTGAGGTTGATATTGTTGCAAACAGTCATAAACAATCTAAGATATTATATGGAATGTCTTCTGATTATTGCCAATCTATTGATCCCAAAGGCAAATATTTTAAGAGATATAGAGATTCAATTATTTTTGATAGTACAAAATCAAAAATTCAAGCATTAGCATCTGATACTACTAGCCTAGATGGTTATAATCCATATTGCTTTATTATTGATGAAGTGCATGAGCAAAAAGATTCATTATTATACAATGTATTAAGAACAGGACAGGCTAGCCGAAAAAATCCTCTAGGAATATTAATAACTACAGCTGGTTTAAATATGGATTCTTTTTGTTATCAATACCGCCAGAACTGTATAGATATTCTTTATGGTTTAAAAGAAGATGATAGTACTTTTTCTATAATTTACACTCTAGATGATGAAGATGATTTTAGAGATGATAAAGTGTGGGTTAAGAGTAATCCAAACTTAGGGGTATCAGTAAGGGGATCTTATTTGAAAGAACAGGTTTTACAGGCTGAAAATAACCCCTCTTTATCTTCCAATATACAAACCAAAAATTTTAATATATGGTCTCAGACTTTTGATGTTTGGATAGATGATGAATACTTAGTTAAATCTGCTAAACCAATTCCCCTAGACTTCTTTATTGGTAAACAGGTTATAGTTGGTGTTGATTTAGCATCTGTTTCTGATCTTACCGCTATATCATTAATGACAGAAGAAGATGGAATTTACTATTTTTGGAGCAGATATTATATTCCAACGTCTGCCCTATCACATAACTATAACTGTGTGAAGTATAAAGATTGGAGAAGTCAGGGGTTTTTGAAGGCTGTTAATGGAAATATTACAGATTACGAAGTTATTACAGATGATTTTTGTGGCATGAGGGAAAAAGGAATATATATAACCAATATCTTTTACGATCCTTGGAACTCAGTCCAATGGAGTATAGACATGACTAATAGAGGATTTATGTTAACTCCTTTTTCTCAGACTATCGGAAACTTTAATAGACCAACAAAGGAATTTGAGAGACTAATAAAGAGTGATAGAATAATTTATGATGCAAACCCAATAACAAGATACTGTTTTAATAATGCCAGTTTAAGGGTAGATTATAATGGGAATGCTAAACCACAAAAATCAGGGAGTGAAAATAATAAGATAGACGGTGTAATTTCAATGGTACAGGCTTTAGGGGGTTATCTTACAGAACCACAATACACCGCACTAGTATAAAACAAAACAAATAGACATGGGATTATTTAATAGAAAAGAAAAAAGGGCTGCTGGTGATGCTATTATTAAAACACCAGGAACAGGAGCAACAGGAATTAGTTATCAGGGAATATTTGGGACACAACAGAATGCACTACAGCTTTCCACAGTTTTCAGATGTATAGAAATTATTAGTGAAAGTATTGCTGTATTGCCTATAGGAGTTTATACAAAATCTGGAGTAAGAGTTAATCATTCTTTAGATCTAGTATGGAGAGATACTAACAATAAACTAACTAAATTTGAGATCTTAAAGCAACTTATTCAATCGGTTCTCATAAAGGGTAATGGATTTATCTTTATAGAGAGGAATGAAGATGGAAGTGCAAAAAGATTAAGATGGTTGGAAAGTGGTGATGTTAATATCTTCTATGAAAAACAGGGTAATCAATTATACTATACCTCTCCTATTATATCAGCTAAGAAAATTGAACCTGTTAATATGATCCATCTTAAAATGTTCTCTTATGATGGGATTAATGGGATTTCAATATTAAATATAGGAAACAAGGCTTTTAAACTTGGAAATACCTTAGAAAACAATGCTTTTAGTTTTTTCGCTAATGGTTGTAATTTAAGTGGTGTTTTGTCTGTAGCTTCTTCACTAACACCCCAACAGATTAAAGATATACATAAAGCTTGGGATGAGAGTTATGTAAATGGTAGTGGTGTTGCTGTTCTTCAGGGTAATATGAACTATCAATCTGTTTCCAATTCAGCGAAAGAAAATGAGCTTCTAGAAAGTAGAGAATACACAGTTAAAGATATTTGTAGATGGTTTGGGATTAATCCTATACTTCTAGGTTTAAATAGTGGTTCTACTTATGCTTCTCTAGAAATGGCTCAGAATGATTTTGTTATTCATACTTTATTACCTTGGATAGAAGCTATTGAAGAAGAGTTTTCCAGAAAGCTATTAAAACCGTCGGAACAGAATAATCTAGAAGTTGTATTAGATGAAAATTATCTACTAAGAATGGATAAGAAAACCGAAGCAACATATTATAGTACGATGGTTAATAATGGTTTAATGACTCGTAATGAGGCTAGGGGAAAACTTGGATTAGAACCAGTTGAAGGTGGTGATAAATTAGTTGTTCCATTTACTGATATAAACCAAAATACAATAAACAAAGATGATGAATAAAGAAATCAGAACATTGTCGGCTTGTGAAATGAGGGCAGACAGTGAGAGCAGGGTTATTGATGGTTATGCAGTAAGATTTAATGAGTGGTCTAGGGATTTAGGAGGTTTTATAGAGATCATTAGAAGTGGTGCTATTAGTCAGGAATTAATAGACAATTCTGATATAGTGATGAATATAAACCATGACAATGATAAGATGGTAGCCAGATATACAAAAGGAAAGGGTACATTATCATTGGAACTAAGAAATGAGGGTCTTTATTTTACTTTCCTAGCTCCCCCAACTCAATTAGGTGATGAACTTTTATATAACGTTAAAAGTGGTAATCTCTCAGAATGTTCTTTTGCTTTTACATTAGATTCAAAAAATACTAATTCGGAAAGATGGTATAGAGAGGATAATGTATTGAAAAGAGAGATCTATGAAATTAATGGTTTATATGATTGTTCTATAGTTGTTCATGCTGCATATCCTACTACGTCCTGTTCTGCAAGATCCGAAGAGGTCAAAGCTACCATAGAAGAAGTTGATCAGGCTATGGATGCTTTAGACGATGAAATTAATAAAATGTAATTATGAACAGTGTAGAATTGATGGATAGAAAAAATATCCTAAAAGAAGAAGCTAAAAAAATTACTTCCAATGCTCGACAAGAAATTAGAATGTTGAGTGATGAGGAAAACACTAAGATCACAGAAATCAAAGAAGAAATTACGAAAATTAATGAGGAGTTGAGAAATTTTGAAGATGTACAACTCCCAGAAACAATTAATCTTAAAAAAGAAAAAAGAATGGAAAAGAAGAATTTTTCACTTGTTGCAGCTATTAGAAATGCTGCTTCTAACAAACAGCAAGATGAACTTACTCAGGCTGTTATTGATGCTGGCCAGGAAAATATGAGAATGTCCCAGACCTCTTACACCGGACAGATCCAGCTGCCCAGCGCAGAATATCGTACTATTACTAAAGCTACCGAAGGTGCTGATGTTGTTGCAACCGATATTTATGATATTGCACAGGCTATTCATGAACATAGTGTGCTTAGCGAACTAGGTTGTAGAGTTATTTCTGGTCTAGTCGGTGACGTTCAGTTCCCAGTTATTTCTACTGCCAATGCTACTTGGGAAGCTGAAACCGCTACTACTGCTGCTTCTACCCCTACTTTTACTAGTGTTAAACTTGCTCCTAAAAGATTGAGCTGTGTTGTTCCTATTTCTAAGATGCTTTTGGCTCAGGATTCCGCTGGTATTGAAAGAGCTGTTAGAAATGAAATTACCAAGGCTATTATGGGCAAACTGGAGAGCACTGTGTTTGGTGCAGCCGCTGGTTCTGCTACTCAACCTGCTGGTATTTTCAATGGTACTATTTCAACTACTATTGCTGCTTTCTCTGATATTACCGCTCTCGAAGCTCTCACTGATGGTTATGATGGTTATGGTGAGAAGAAATATTTGATGGCTCCTAATGTGAAAGCCGCTCTTAGAAGTATGATTAAAGGTACTAATGGAACTGGAATGGTTATGGAAAATGGTGAAGTGGATGGTACTAAAGCCGCTGTTTCTGCCTTTGTTCCAGCCAATGATCTAGCCTTCGGTGATTGGTCTAATCTTACTGTTGGTATCTGGGATGGTCTTGATATTGTTGTTGATAATTACACCCTAGCTGCTGATGGTTGTATCAGACTGGTTGTTAATTTCTATTGCGATGCCCAGCTCACTAGAAGTGGTGCTATTGCTGTTGCTAAAATCTAATTAAAAGAAAGGAAAAATAACAATGTATGTTTCTGTAGAACTATTGAAAAAACATCTTAATATAGATGCTGATTTTACTGATGATGATGATTATTTATCTGTATTGTCGGAAGTCGCAGAAAAAACAGTGCAGAGACATATTTGTTGTGTTTTAAAAGATATGGAAGATGAAGGGGGGCATATTCCAGCCCCTCTTTGTCAAGCCATAATGCTTTATGCAGGTGTACTTTATAATAGTAGAGAAAGTGTAGCCTTTGGTGGAAGCCCTGTAGATATTCCCCATACTTATGAATATCTTATCAATCTTTATAAAAACTATTCCGATACTACGTCAGATAGTTTTATAGATAGTATATTAGATGATCTTGCAAGAGTTGTTATGATTATTGATACAGATCCCGAACTTCAATTTGGTAGTTATGGAAACTTGGTTATTAATAATGATCTACAAAAGAAAGCTGTAAAGAGATTAGCAGAAAATTCACAGATTGATGAGAATGGAAATTTAACAACTACTATAGAAAGGATTTAATATGAGGGCTGGACTATTAAAGGAGAAAATAGAGATACTAAGAGCTTCTATAGAAAAAAATTCTATGGGGGAAGATATTGAAACATGGAATACTGTTTATACTACTAGAGCAAAAGTAGAAAATGTATCTTCCAATATTGAAACTGTAAATTCTGAATTAACCTATACTTATACTAAAACGTTTGAAGTTAGATTTTATGTACCAATAGAAGATTTTGATAGATTGGTATGGCGTGGAAAAATATATAGGGTTGTTTCTATAGATCAAGATAAACCACTAATGAGAACTATTATAACCGCTGAATTAATATTAAAACCTAATGACGATGATTGAAACTAATGCAAAAGAAGTATGGGATATGTTTGAAAGTTTTGAGATTAAGGAAATGAAAAAAGCATTAGTAAGCGGTTTAAAGGGTGCTGCATCTGAACTTAGAAAAGGTGTTAGAAAAGAATTAAAACAGGCTATCCCCAATTCAAATAAGAAGAATCCCAAATATAATGATACTTTAGCGCAAGGTGTAAGAATCACTAAAGTTAAAGAAATGAAGGGTTATTTTCAAGTTTACACTACTATTGCATCTAATAGAAAAACAGGCAGTGGATCATTCAGATTGCATTTTCTAGAGGGTGGTACTATACAAAGAACCGCTTATTTAAGAAAAACCAATCATAAACCGTCTTTCAGAGGACAAATTAAACCCTACAATTTTTTTGATAGAGCCTTAACAACTTTCAGACCTCAACAGGATAAAATAATTCAGAATGAGATAGATAAAGCTATTATTAAAATAAACAGTAAAAAGTTTAAGTAATGAATAACAGTTTATATATAGGCGAAGTGGTTTATAGTCTGTTATCTACTATTACTGAAACTGGAACTAGATGTTATCCGATTATTGCCGAAAACTCTACTTCCCTACCTTTTTTAGTCTATCAAAGGGACACTTTAAATAGAACCTCACTAACTAAAGATGGATATGGGGAAGATGAGGTGCAAGTATCAGTAAAAGTGATAGCAACAGGTTATAAAGATGCACTTGATATAGCACAACAGGTAAGAACTAAACTAACATTAAACAATTATAAACACATTGATAATAATAATAATGTGTTTATGAAAGTATCAAGTAGATTAATATCTGCATACGAGAGTTTTGAGGAAAATTGTTATGTTCAAACTCTAACTTTCGATATGTCAATAATATAATATAATAAATAAAAACTAGATTAATAATGGAAACTATAATTAAAGGTGATGAATTGATGTTATTTGATGCTAATGGTGAATCTATTGCACTTGCAACTTCTCACACTCTTAGTATTAGTGCAGATGCGGCACAGATTAATTGCAAAGATGGTGGTATTTGGTCAGGTGGCACTGTTAACCAATTATCTTGGACTATTGACACTGATAATCTTTACTCAACCGCAGAATTTGATTATCTTTTTGGAATAATGACCGCTAGAACCCCTGTAAATGTCTATTTTGGTTTGAAGTCCGAAACAGGTACAGGTGATGTAGATACTGATGGTTCTAACCCAACTACAGGTACGCAAAAAGTGTGGACTAAAGGGACTGGAACTTATACTGGTAAAGCTGTTATTACTTCACTTAACGTTAATGCGCCTAGTGGTGATAATGCAACTTTTACTGCATCATTCCAAGGTATAGGAGCATTGACTAAGGAAGCTGTAGAAGAAGAAGAGAATAATGAATAAACAAAGGGGAATTGAGGGATAATAGCCCCTTTTC
>Ga0247609_10001872_pt1 | contig 23601 bp, 21 predicted proteins | sample 172DNAGHGlowgp2_FD_193487 | JGI IMG/M metagenome (GOLD analysis project Ga0247609, IMG submission 193487) | Sheep rumen microbial communities from Palmerston North, Manawatu-Wanganui, New Zealand - 1728 DNA GHGlow gp2 | ecosystem: Host-associated > Mammals > Digestive system > Stomach > Rumen ...
CTAACTTGCTGAAATCAACTTTTACGCCTTCGCCGTCAATATTAGAGAGGGCGGACATTGCCATCTGAATCAATTCAGCTGCACCGCTACCGTCCGCGTAGATGGTCTGGCCCATGAATTGTAAGTCATTGCCGCTCATGATTGCGAGATTCTTCATTTCTTGTGTAATATTGTAGAAATCTTGAATCTCCATGTAGCCGCTTTGACCTGCCTGATTCATTACCTTAAAGGCAGTTCCAACTGCATTCCAATAATTCTCTGGCCCTTGCATACCCGCGGGAATACTATTGTCCATAAAGGAGAAGGAATCAGGATTGTCAGATTGCGCGCGAGCAATTTCTTGATACAATGCTAATTGTTCTTGCAGGCCGCTAGTATCACCTTGCGCTTCTGCTATTTGACGTTGAGTTTCCGCAATTCGCGCCATAGTCTGAGAAATATTCTCAAAACCACTACCTGCTTCAGATAAAGACTCAACAAAATCATCAAATACTAGTTGCGCAGTAATACTGTCAACTTTCTTCAATTCTTGATACAATTTACCCGCTTGGTCTGTACTTAATTTGAGACCATTCTTAGTGCGGGTGAAGTCAATATCTACGCCAAGACTATTTTTAGCAAAGCCCTTTAGATTCGCGGCATCAGTTTGAGATAATGAACCTTGAATGCCGCCGCTAATTAAAGAAGCATAAGATTTAAGTAGATTGTCTAATGCGTCTCCTAAAGCCGCGATATCGCTTTGTAAAAACTGCTCGTCTTTTTCCATTTGAGCACGAATATCTGCGGCGAGTTGCAAGATATTGGTGTCTTCAGTAATGGTGAGGATGCCATCTACAATTTGGCCGCCAAAGTCACCAAATTTGGATTGGATATAGGTTAAGTTTAATTTATCACCAATTTTGGCTGAAGTTAAAGCATTAACCTCATCTACGATTTTCTGCGTTTCTTCTTGTTCCGCAGAAATAATTTTATCATTACGACTGTGCCACGCTTCAATAAATTCTTTAGAACTGCGGTCTAATCCCAAAGTATCTAAATCAGCTTCAGTGATATTAATAGTATACCCAAGCCCATCAATATATTCAATGGCGGTGCCCATTAATTTATATAAGGGTTGGCCAATCAATTCAGCATATCGTGTTAAATCTTCTTCAGTTAAATCATAGCCTTTACTGAAAATATCTAATGCATCCGAAGCTTTTTCGCGATCGGCCTGCAATTTAACTTGAGCTACTGCATTCGCTTGCGCAATAGTAGCTTCTCCAGCTTCAAACGCAGCAATAACTGTCTGATACAATTGGTCTGCGGCTTCTGTTAAGTCGCCACCTACTACACCCAATTCATCTACAGAAAAATCATTGATGCCTAAACTAGCCAACAAATCGTTAGTTTCTTTAGACAAAACATCACCAATCTGTGCAGCATAAAGTTCAGAGAGCGCATCCGCCGCATGAGCCATTTGACCTTCAAATAGAGTTTTGGCGGTATCGTAGTCGAATTGAGTTCCAGTTTGTGCTACTAAATCTTTATAGGCTTCAACTGCCACAGTACCTGCGCGAGCTATATTGTTAGCAAATTCTACTGCTAAAGCATGGACGTCTTCATTTGGAGAAATAGTTGTAAAAATATTTTCTAGTTGCTGTATAGAAAAATCCGTATCAATGCCTTGTACTAACTTATTCCAATCTATAGCAGACATTAAAGAACTGCGTAAATTAGAAAAATATTGTTCTAAAGCTAATTTTTCTTGTTCTGGCAGCCACTTAAGCAATTCTTCATTATTTTGTAATTCTGCGGCAAACCAAGTCTGAAAACTTTGTAAATCATTGACTCCAGCTTGAATTGCTTGTTGCACTAATGAGCGTGTAGCCTCATCATTGATACTACTAGTCGCGGCAATAAGTTGTTCTTGCGTCCAATCAGCGTCCGTAGAACCCCAGAATTGGGCAAGGTCTCCAGCCTGAATAGCCTGTAATTGCGCTTGACGCGCCTCAATACGAGCAGTTTCATTTTGAGTTTCTTGCTGAATGTTTTCCATGACTTGCTGCTGAGCAAGTAAGAAACCCTGAGTAGTATAGATATAAGCACCAGCTTCTTGACTATATTGTACTATATCTGTTAGCTCTAAATCTTTACCTGCGTCTAAGGTACGAATTTTTGCTAATGCGCCAGCTAAATCACTATAGTCTAAACCTTTAGATACATCTTTAGCTAAATCATCTGCGGATTTAACTAAAGTAGTTAAAGCAGCTAAATAATCTTCTTTAATAGTATTAACATTATAGGCTAAAGATTGCTTAACTTGTGTTAATTGCTGTATAATATCTGTTAAATCAATATCTTCATTAGATTGGCCATAGGTTTCTAGAGAAGAAATTAATTGAGTGAGAGAATCGTAGTCAGTTAAATCGGCACTTTTAATTAAATTTAGAATAGTATTGGAAGTTGCAGTATCCGCGCCTTTTGCGTTTAATGCAGTTAATAATGCAATATAATTATCATAATATTGACGCGCTTGTACATATAAGCCTTGTTCTACATATTCTCCAACACCATCATATAATTGAGTAATTAAAGCATCCCATTGGCCACGCGCAAAATTCTTAATTGGCAAGAAATCTATATTATCTTTTAAATCATCAATACCTAATTGTTGTGCATATTGGTCTGCAAATGCAGCCAATCTTTCTTGATAATTTGCATCAAAATCTTCTATAGATTGCTCAAATTTACTTGCATAAACTTCATACTGACTACGATCAAACGAATCACCAGATTCATATAACTGATTTAAAAATTCATTTAATTCTTCATCAGTATGCATGAACATATTACTATAATAATTGGTGTAGTTTTCTTCCCATTGAGAACCTTTTTTACGATACTCTTCTAATAACGGCGCGAGTAATTCAGTGGCTTGTGTTAATCCTGCTTCTGTAGTAAGGTCTAAATCTTCTAAGCCTTCAATTTGTTGTGCAATTAAAGTTACGATTGAACTATTTTGAAAAGCACTTAAATTTTTAGCAGCCAATTCTGAAAGCGGTTGTTGCTTAGAAGACCAAGTAGATACAAGATGATTAGTACTACTAAGTGCTTCATTTATTTCAGTTAACTCTTCTTGCAAAATACTTTGATGATCATAATAATCTTTAGCAGTACGAACATATCGTTGTAATTCAGAAAAAAGCGTAGAATCAATTTTCCCGCTATCAATTTTATTCCAAACACTATCCCAAGAAATATTAGTTCCTTCAAATATATCTTCCCAAACGCCACTATCTCCAATCTGCGTGACAATTGCTGCAAGAGCAGGACCATATATGCTAGTATCAATAGTATTAGCATCTGCTGATAATAAATCCTCTAAAGATAATGATGCTTGATCTGCTAATAACTGATTTGGTTTATTAGTTTTATAACTTAATCCCAAACTTGCTTTAACCCTTTCCACACCATTTTTAGGTTCTGCATAGTAGGGATTAGCGATTCCAGTTACATCAGAATAATACCACAACTTCTCTTTAGTGGGCGTTAAAGCAGAGCCCAATGAAGTGTGAGTTACAGTTGCTCTTTCTAATTCTAATTTTCTTTGTTTTAATTCTTCTTCAGATAATTTAGCGCGTGTATTAATTAATTGTGTATAAACGTCCTTTAATTCAATTACTGAATTACCTTCAGCGTCCAAACTAGAAACCAATTCGCTATGCGATTCACCCAACTGATTCATATAATCAATATATTCTTGATTAGCTTCAACGGAATCATATTGATGTTCACGCAATTCTTCTAATTTTTTCGCGGCTGATTCCAATGTACTAACTTCATTCCGCCGCAAAATGACTTGTTCTTTTTGTTTTTGAATTTCTGTATCTAATTGTGCAACAAGTTCTTTTGAAGTAACAGTCAAACCATCAACTAATGTAATAATATTAGGAATACTTTGGATAATTCCTAGCACTACTCCTGGAATACCACCAGTTAAAGCGCCTCCAATAACATTCCCTGCTAAGCCAGCTAGACCAGAGCCAACTTTATTATCCTCACGCCTTGAGTTTAACATATTATCTGCAGAGGATTGTCTAGCTAATAATACTGCAGAGGTAGTAGCGCCAGCAAGTTTAATTAAATTGCCAGCGATTACCATTCCTTGTTTAATTTTTGCATTTAACGCATTAGTTTCATTAATTAAGTTTTGATGTTTTGTCTTTCGTGATTCATACTGATATTCAGAAGTAACATTATTGGTATTATTATTAAACTCTTGTTGTGCAGCTTGATGTGCAGCGCGTGCAGCTTCAGTAGCATCTTTAATAGCTTGTTGTTTATTAATATGAAATTTAATTTCATATTTACTACCAGTAACATTTGTAATAGCTGTTTTAACGTTTTGTAATTCATTATATATTGGAGTAGCTAGTAAAGTTAATATATTTTTAATTCCTAATATTAAATTAGTTGCCATTCCAATTGCAGCTACAGGTATAGTGTTAAATAATTTTGGCAAACTATTTAATGTAGTAATAAAGCCAGTTAAACTATCCAACGCCCCTTTGAATAACTTCTCCAAACCCATAGAGGTGTAGAACTCTTGGAATGCAACTTGTAATTGATTTAACTTAGATTCAATAGAATCCAAAGTCTTTAGATACTGTAATGTACCAGCATCTTGTGAGTTGGCTGCCTCCTCGGTCAATTCAGCCAAGCGGCTGTAGTTACTGACGAGAGCGAGGAATCGAGATTGCTGACGGTTGCCAGCCATAACTGTGGCGATCCTTAACGTTAAACTTGCGCCGCCGCGCAAGCCCATAAAAATGCCCCAGCTTTCGCTGGGGAGCAGACTATATCATCATACTATGTACGCCCACCACTTCGAGGCGCTTGCCTCTACTCTACTCACTTCCGCTTTTGCAGCGTGTTTTCGATAGTCGTTGAACTTTCCGCTAATCGCGGCTTAGCTGCTGATTGCCCAATCTATTTTATTTTCAAACATTCACGCTTGTCGTTTCCAACTGCGTTGTAGTTAAAATAGCTCTAAGGGTGTTCCAGCAATTCAATGGGTATTAAAGAGATACGTCATTGTTTAATTTATGAGCTAAAAAGAAATCTTTATCAATTTCTTTAAACATAAAACCTTTACAAGTGCGTTTATCTAGCATAGCATTACGCACTACTGAAGTATTCGCAGCACCAATTGTACGAGCCGCTTCTGCAATACTAGGATAAACTTCTAACAAATTATCCTGTAAGTCGTATTGTGCTACATAAATAGTTTTATGTCGTTTAGTCTCATAGTAAGCTTTTTTCGTATTTTCTGAAGCAGAGATGTTTTCCAAATTACTCAATCTATTATTTGCACGATTTCCATCAATATGATTAATAATCTCAATATTTTCTTCTGGATGAAAAGCTTGATAAACAGCACGATGTGCTTGTATTTCGACTCTTTTATTACTACCAACGCCAAATGTCCAACGAATATAACCGTTATTTTTATTTTGTGAGCCAGTAGTAATAAAATTCGTCTTCATATTTTTAAAACGGCCTAAATTAGAAACTTCATAAGTAGTATCTTTAAATGGCACCCAAACTTCTTTAGCCAATTCTTCAGAAGAAAATACGGGAATGGTATTTTCTACTTTAGGACTAACATAACATCTTAGATTAGAATTTTCTTGCTGTGTTACCCAAGCTAAATTGGACAAATTATTGTTTAAAGGATTGCCATCAATATGATGTACTACAGCTTTGTTTTGCGGATTATCTAAAAAATATTCTGCTAAAAGCCGATGTAAAGCAAAACTACGTGGTACATCATCAATTGTTAATTGCACGTATACATAACCATTAGAAATACTACCTTTTAAGTTTTTATGCGTTTTTGTATTATATATAACGCCATCATCACAAATAATATATTGAGTAGGTTTATTATTATCATATATTGTTTTAAACATTCTACTCGCCTCCTTGTATAATATGATTATACCATATTTTTACAAGAAAGTCAAATACTAAGCAACCATTAAAAATGGATTCTCATATCTCTGTGTGTTCTTATCCAAATTATTCCATTTGGACGACAATTCCATAATTACATCATCAAAATCACGGAATTGTCCATTAGCATCTTTCATCGAGATGCCCACAGACTTCAAAGCCTTATCGACTTTGTTGAAGCTCATTTCTTCGCCTTCACTGTCTACTAAGGCAGTGGGAGAGGTGGTTAATTCACCATAGCGCGAAATAATACTTTTCATTGCGCTGCCGCATTTATGTTACTAAATACTATTAACTTCTATTGCTAACTGCGCTAAGTCATATTTACGTTGCAAATAAACTGTAGAATCATCATATAGTAATTTTAAAACACGATTAACTTCCTCTTTTTTACAAATTGTAAATTTAGGCACAGAACGATTAAAATCTAATTTTCGTTTTACATCCCAAATAGATTGTATAAAAGTTAACATCGCTTCTGTACCTACTAATCCCATATAATAACGCTCACTCGCACGAGGAGAAGTGTGAGGATAAATAGAGCCATCTCCATCAAAAACGCCCCGAGTCCAATGAATAACTAATTCTGGCGGCATAATAAATGCGGGCTGTAATGTTAAAGACTTCTTTTTATACAAGCCTTGCCGATTTAAATCAGCCACTAATTGCTTATCATATAAACGAAAAAAACGATAAGCATGCCCACCATTATTTATTTTATCTTGATATGGCGCATCCGTTTGTAAAAAAGTACGAAATTTATTAATATGTTCTCCATCTTCTGCTTTCAGTCCTAAAATAATAAGCCCTTCTTTTTCATCTACATACCCATCTGCGTATAAAAAACCTAGCCAGTAAGCTTTTTCTTCTGTATCTATTAAAGAAAAGATTGAAGAATTTCTTGAATATTTAAAAGCCATAATACTTAGCGAATAACAAATATTGTTATTCCTCCTATTTCATATAAAATAATAGTTATAATAAGAGTTCAGACTATCGCATCACCATAACCATGGTGTTCTCTCACTTAGTCGTTCACGGTAGAAAATCGGGCATCCCGCTATCTTTCCGCCCTGTTATCTGCTATTATTCAGACGTCCAAGTCAATCAGAGAGAATTTTCATCTACGGTTTATTTTTTATCCCGTAGCGACACCGGCAACACTCTTGTCTTACTATTATAATTATATCATAATTTTTAATAGTTGTCAAGAGTCTTACTTAATTAATGTTTTCGGGCGCTTCCAAATATGTTAAAAGCCGCTCGTTAAGCGGCTTCTCTATAAAAATAGACTACAATTTTATATATAGTTGTAAGTTCAGACTATATCACTATCTTATAAGCGTATAAGATACTTCCCATTTCAACCCACTTGGGTTTACGCTACTCATTCCCACTTGCGCGCCCGCAAGTTTGTTTTCGCTAGTCGTTGCACGTTCCACTATTGTTAGTGGCTTCGCTCAGGATTGTCTTAATAAAAGCACAAGTTTCTTGGTATAATATGTCATCATTTAAATCTATCTCATCTTTTAACGGCTTCCAAGTTTTATTTTGTTGAATCTTCTTATATATATCTACAGTAATACCATATTTCCCTATAAAATCTTTACGAGACACTTTTGGAAAAGTCTTATTACTGTGCGTAAAAAAATAAATATATGAAGCAATCTGTTTTGTGATTTTATTATGCGGATTTAATTCACCCCATTTATTATAACAAGGATTTTTCTCACCTTGCACTCGTGCAGATAAAAAGGCTAGAGTTTCATCAGAAAATTTGCGGCCAGGAACTCCCCATTCTCCGCCCTCTGTTTCATTAAATCCATCTATATAACTATGATATTGCTTAATATAATATTTTTCTAATTCTCCGCTTTCTTCATAAGAACATTCTTGTATTACTTGAAAAACTAAGTCATCCTCTCCATATTTATTATAAACATGTTGTAAATATTTAGAATGATGACGATTCAAACGCAAATCACTTTTGTGTTTTAGTATTCTATCGTGTATATCTTTTGATTTACCAATATAATATTTATCTTGGCTTTTTGAATAAATTGAATAAATACCAACCAAATTACTCACCTCTATTATAATTATTATAACAGAAATAAGTGCTTTTGTCAAGAGTTCCCCTGAATTAGAGAAGTTTTTTCATACTAATCACTTAGTAAGCGCGCTCAGCTTAACGCGTAGTCTCTACCATCAACGCAATCATCGCAGTCGTATTTTCAAAACTCGCACCAACCGCTTCTGCGGATGAAGCTGTCTTACTCATAGCAACTGCCAATTCTTCTGTATCAGAAGCACTAATTGCCGCAATATGGGAATAAACATCTGTAACAGTTTGGGCATCAGACATTTCTAACTTGAAACCACGAATAGCAACTGTCATGTAGTCGGTAGCTGTCGCATAATCCAAGTTAGCAATCTTTGCCATTTTTAGTGTTTCAGTTGTTAAATCCATTACATCTGCGGTCTGCAGACCTTGTTGATAGAATAGTTGTGAAACTTGATACACACCATTTGTGGAAACACCATACTGTTGTGCAATTGCACTATATGTACTAATTTGCCCCCACAAATCCGACTGTGACATGTCCGTAACAACGGCAATTTGTGTCATTGTGGCATCAAGTTCTTTAATGTGAGTTATTGCATCGGAAATGGCTCGTTTTGTTAAATTGATAACTTCACGGAAGCTGAACCATTGACGAATGGCAGCAGAAAGTCGTTGTTGGCTTGCTTCCATTTCTCGGCTAGCCGCCGCAGTCGAATACATACCCGACCTTAATTGTGCTACCTCTACTTCTAATTCACGTATTCGTTGAGTTAATTCTGCAACAGATTGCTCCGTTCCGCTAGATGGGATGGCCGTTTCTTTAATCTGCTGCTTATAATTTTCTGCTTCTGCCGCAGCCTTTCGTAAGCCCTCTTGCACCTGTGTAAATGCTTCGTTAAAACGAGTACCATCTACATTTACATTTTGCAATTCATGCAATAAGCTTAATAATTGTTCCACATTAGCTACAGCAGTTTGATTAGTTGTATCTTCAACTTTTACTTCTTGTAATGCCGCTTCAGCTTTTCGCACTTCTTCACGAGTATTGAATAATAAATTACCTTTCTGTAATTGTTTCTCAATCTTATCCCAGAACTGCGCGATATTGCGCGCAGACTCATTTCCTAAAGCTTCTAGTGTTTGTGAATCAATACCTATTTCTTTTAGTTGTCGAAGAAAAGCTTCACGTCCGCCAACTGCATAATCGCCATTCGCTTTAAAAAAGCGTGGGTCAGTTCGTTTTGCAGCATTACCGGAAAAAATTCCTTCTAACTCACTACCAGTTTGCGCCAACGCTTGTGCGTCTCGTACTGCTTGTTGTTTAGTAGCAAGTTTAGTTTGACTTTTTGCAGCATTTTCGCGCAATGCTTGAATTTTCTTTTCAGCTTCTTTTAAGGTTTTATCAAAAGAACTAGTATCAACGTCTAACTTTAAATCGGCAAAAGCAGCCCGCAATTGTTCGCTTTCTTTAACTACTTCATGCATTTGAGTAGTCTGAAACCCATCTACCCGCGCTTGTGCCGCAGCCAAAGCTTGCTGCAATTGTTGTAATTTATCTAACTCTTCTTTTGGAACTAAATCTAAATTTAAATCTTCAAAAGTAACTCGGGACAACTGTGTAGCCATAGTTTGCAATCCAGTACCCAAATTACGAATCTTCTGTTCAAACTTATTTAACTGTGCTGGATTTTGAAAACCCTGCCGCATGTCTGCAGTGATTGCATCCATTTGTCCTTGAATCTTAACCAATTCAGAACTTAATTTCGCATAAGCTTTACTATCCGGCTTTACTTTTTCCATTGACGCTTGCAAATCATTTATAACTGATTGCAATTCGCTAGCGTTGACTTGCAACGATACTGGAACTTGAATGGTATCCATATTAGCAGGCATTGCTCGTCACTCTCCTTTACCACAAATAAAAAAAGAGCCACTTTCTTGCAAGAAGAAAATGGCTTACGTATCAACAGCGCCTAAGCGCACAATTTTCAAAATTAAATTATTTTCATCAACAGTATTTTCTGGCATACCAATAATATTAAATACTGCTACAGTTGGATCAGCCCTTTCTCCTAAACGCAAGTTTATATCACTCACAACCCTTACTTTAGGCATATACATAAGATTTGTATAATTTATACCATCATTTTCATCTTTAGCATAAAACTTGCCTTCTAAAGTAAAAAGTCCTTTAAAGCGTTCTTTTTGAATTGTATAAATTAACGCTTCATCCGTATACTCATAATAATAATCTACTATGTACTGTTTCGTAATATCAGCAGGAGTACCCACTTTATCTTGATAAACAGTAATAATAGTGTCAGCCTGATCACTTACTTTTCCATAAACTTTTTTCTGAGCAACATCACGCTCATACTCATAAATAAAAACTTTTCGTTGTAAATAAGGTGTATGTGTTAATTCAATTTGGCCATTCGCATCTAAAATGAAAGGACCATCACGTTGCGGCACCAATATGCGATTATTAGAAGGCTTACTAGTTACACCAGCGCTAAATAAAATACCCATACTAATAGCAGACATTACGCCTTCATTGATGGTAAATTGCACTTCTGACCTATCTTCCCAAATAACATGAGGCATATTGCCCCAACCGCCGCGCGCCATAATAGGGTGACTTTGTTCGGTTAGAAGAGACATGCTAATGTTTTCAAAGTACATGACAGGTTCTCCAGTTTCTAGTTGCCGATTGCCAAATATCATAGGAGTTTTCGCTTTTAATACAACCTCATTTAATTCTTTTACACCAAAATATTCATCAATCAAATAGGCTCACCACCTAAAAGAAAAAGGGGCGATAAAAATCGCCCCTTGATTATTAAGGATTAGTCGGTGCAGTAATAGATCCATTATCGTTACCAGATTCACTAGAACCACTATTAGAAGTAGGAGTATAACGAATTAATTTCATCATTTCATACTCACCACGTTCATTAGTATCACGCAATACATTTAACTGCATTTCAAAAGTAGAAGGATCGCCTTCTGCTTCTAGAGTAATAGTTACTTCTGATAATACTTTTGCTTTATTGATTACAAACTGGAATGCTTCATCCGCACCAGTTTTTTGAGAACGCATAAAAGTATCACCTATTACACGATAAGTTCCAGGGAAAGTGTCTGGAGAAATGGTTACTTCAACTGCAGCAGAAGCTTCACCGTTAGCACCAGTCACTTCTTCTACCCAGAATACGCGCACATGATCGCCTTCGGTACCCGCCGCAGCAGTAGACTGACCTGCAGCAGGATTTTTAAACTTAGGAGTAGAACCTACCGCAAGAGTATTCTTTGTTGAATCCTGAGAATCATATTCAATTTGAGTACGTAAACCAGAAGTCAAATTAATTAAACGAATAGGATACTTCTGAATTGCAACAGGTACATACGCTGTCTTAGTAGTAGACTCAATAATCCCAGTTGCAGGAATCTTGCCATCAGCAGCAAGAACTACTTCGGCAGTATGACGTACCAACACTTTCGTGCCAGAAGTAGTATCGGGACGCTTAATAGCACCGCCCAGCATAAAACGCAAAGACTCCAAAGACAATAAAGCATCCTCTAGAGTAATAGTTAACTCTTTACCATAGTCCCAAGTAATTAATTTCGCATTACCCCAACCACCAGTCGCATCAACAGATTCTGCAGTGGTTTCAATGGTACTTACTTTTAAAGTATCTAGATATAATACAATATCACCAGCATAAACGCCCGCTTTAGTATCATTCTCTAAAGCTTCAAAATATACATTGGCAACCTCTTTTATGCCATACTTATCAAAAATATTAACATTTCCGGCCATGTGAGTTACCTCCATAAAAACTAGTTTTTATCATCAGAACTCGCAATGGAACGCATCCAATGCTTTAGTTGTGATTTCTTTAATTTTGCGCCAGCCATCGCTGCGCGATTATTTATATCAAATTGATCGCGCCAACCCATACGTTTTAATTGGTCATGCAAAGCATAATATGTAATATCATAAATATTTATCATATTTAAATTACAATGATTAATTGCAATACTACCAATTAAATCTGAAAGTTTCAAATCACTTTTTTCTTGAGCGGCTTTCTTAGCTTTTGCACGACGCACTTTTTCACGATTTGCCCTCATTTTTTCTTTAATTGCACGAGTCGCGGGATCATCATCTTTTGAGAGAATGATTTCCTCGCCTTCCTGCTCTATAAAATACATACGCTTTAATAATCGTTGTAATTCATAGAACTTTTCCTCAGTCAAAAGGTGTTTTTCTTCTAGCGGCCCCAGCACGATTTGCGCCGGGTCTAACGAAAACATAACATCATTTTCATGTGTAAAAAAACGAAAAGCGTCTCGTAACGTTTGCTGGACTTCTACGTCCATATTTGCTAAAAGCAATAAATATTGAAAATCAGTTAATTGCGCAAATAACTGTTTTAGCTCTTCATCTGCATCTTTTACATTTGTAGGTTTTTCTACCAGCATAGCATTGAGATACGCTTTAAATTTAGAGTAGCCTAAATCCACAATCTCTCCAACTTTTGCGGGAAAAACTGCACAAATATCATCTAAAAATACAGGAGACCCTTTTTGAAACTTTAAAATCTCATCATCAGTTAAATTCATTGATTCTATACCTCATAGAATATCCACCAATCCAAGGCGATAATGTTAAATTATCTGCCCGATGGAATTGTAATGTACCTATACCTGCTAATTTTCCATGGTTAAACATTGTATCAATTTCTTGCATAATCAGATAAGGCCGCAATGATTTATCATCTAATAGCCACTCATCATATGGGCAAGCAATGTCAAAACGTAGAGTAGATTTTTTAAACTCTGGATTATATTGATTTACAGTAAAATCATCAAAAATAGCAGTGATATATGACATTTTTTCAGTATCATCATCGAAAATTTTTGGCACAATTAAAATCTGACGATTAATTAATTCAGCATCATCCACGTCTGGATATTTCTCACTAAACGGATCGCGCACCTGATACTTCAATAAACGACAAATTTTTTGATTCGACATTAGCATATTAGCAATTGTGAAAGTATTTTTACCCATTACAGCAAAGTTACGTTGAGTTTGTTTTTCCATTGTTCTCACCTACCATAATGGAATAATTTGAATATCTTTAGAATATTCTTTCCCTTCATAAATTGCAGTTAATGTTATTTGTCCTAATTGATTATCGGCATTTGCGTGAACGTGACAAGAATTATCTACTATATTTTCAATAGTAGCTAATTTTGTGTTACTAATCGTAAAAGTAACAGCGCCAGTAATTTCTGAAGTAGCTTTTAAAGTATACAAAGATTTACGATCTAATCTTAAAGTCGCAGGGCCTTCAATATAAGCAGCAAATTCTTGAACTTGCGCGCCAACTGTAATTTGTAATGTTTGTTGTATTTGCGGAAAATCCGCCAATTGCACAATTACATCTGCCACACCTTCGCCTACTGTAGTAATTTGGCCATTTATAATCTGAATAATTTTTTTATCTGTAGTGATATATTTGACTTCTGCCGCAATAGGTTTGCCGTTTTTTGTAATAGTATAAACAGGTGTAATTGTTTCTCCAACCTGGAACACTTGCTCTAAATCTGGCACTAATAAATCATAAACTGCTATTTTATCGGTGTCAGCTATGTTTTCATCTAAATCATCATAAATAGAATTAATTTTACCTTCCGTGAGTGATAAGTAAATAACTCCCGGAACACTAGTATGGTCATATTCTACAACTGTCCAAGATTCTTCTTCCACAATAAAGTTAGTAGCGCGATTAATTGGATAACGCGGCATTAGTAATTCTGCGTATTTGTTGGGTTGTGGTGTAATTCATAGAGTATTATTCATTGATCTTATAAAAAGTATAACCTGCATAAGTACAAGGCGAACCTTGCGTCTTAAAAGCTTGGCTTAATTTAGTACCAGAAAAATTATCTGTATTACGCGCATCATTATAATTCAAATATATTTTATCTAATTCTTTACAGTAAATTGCATTGGGGAAAAATGTAATATCAAAACACCATTCCCAATGATAGCCACCCGCACTAGATAAAACACCATTGGCTGCTTCACAAATATGAGAATATGTAATATTTTTTGCTCGTCCAGCTGCTGCCGCAGTCTTAAAAACCTCGCCAGTTTCTATACAACGAATATTAGATTGTTTTTTTGTTGTATTCTTTTTAATTGAACCATATAATTCAATAAACCGATTGCGCGCATATTGAATCTGTTCTAAGGTTTGTTCTGACCCGTCGCCACCAGATGAAATATTATATCCTTTTTCAGGATTAGTAGTCTCATAAAAAGCAATCCAATATTTTTCTTTTTGATTTAATTCTTCTTTAGTAGAAGCTTGATCAATAATTGTCCACTCCCAATCTTCTGCCTTATATTTTAATAAAGCATGATGAAAATAAGGACAACCATTTTTTGTATAATGCGCACTTTTACGTTCTGATAATCTTTGTACTGTTTGACCAATATAACGTTTATTATTTACTTTATTATAAGCACAATAAATAATTCCAGTTTTCATAAAAACTTCTCCTCTATTGGACTATATCTTCATCCACTTGCGTGGAGGCCGCTACTTCGGGCAATGCCCTACTCCTTTCGGATAGTCTCTGAACCTTCCCTTTCGGGCTTGGCTGCTGATCATCCATTATAATAGTATTTAGATTTACATCATGTACTGGCTTTTTATTTCTTTCTACTTTCGTAACATTCACACTTAAATCTACCTGATTTTATGTTGTAGTATAAAAAGCACTAGGATTTTCCAGCAATTCAGCGGCGAATAAATAACCCTTACAGGTTAAGTGCTCAATTATTTTTAAGCTATTCCACGTTCTAAAATTACCTTTAATTTTACTATCCAAAGAGCTAACAAAATAACTCCACGATTGTTGAACATGGCCATCACCATCTACCCACTTCATCAAATAGTTACAGCGTATTATCCAAAAAGTACGATAAGTGCCGTTAATTTTACGCTCTTCTTGAATAACTAACCATTTTTCTATTTGACCATCTTCTAATTTCCAATTAATTATATCACCAATCACTATATCGGTTTTATTCGCTACATTTAAGAACATGATTTTTTCATATTCTTTATCTTTACTAGTTAAAACAATCCCAGTAAAATAAATTTGCCGTTCTGTAGACAAAGACACCGTATGCGGAGATTCCGCCACCCATTTATCAAATGAACGTATTCCGCCGTTACGAATGCGTTCTGCAGTGGTTTCTCCTAAATGATTAATGCGGGAAAAATATACATCAAGATAATTCATAATTTAACCCGCTAATTAGGTTCATGCATTCAAAAATAGTCTTACGAAAATAATCATATGATAAAGTTCGTAAAGATTGCAATTTGCCTAAAAGCGCCCAGTAATTAATTGAATCGGGTTCTTCCATCCCCCGCAATTCAATAATAATTGAATCTAAAAATTTTTCCCAATCACCATTTTTTTCTTTTTCGCAAAGCACACCATAAAGCCGGCCTTTTAATTTATTTTTATAACCGGCATACGTTTCATCACAAAGCATTTTTTTTACCTGCTAATTTTTTAAATAAATCGGCAGGGCGTTTAGCACGAGACCGATCATAAATACCTTCAGCTTTATGAACGTCATCGTTAATCGCGGCCTCCAATTTATTTAATTTATCTAAATGATTAGCTTGCGAAAAGTCTTTGTCCGCATATAGTTGTCGAATATTTTCCCAACTAGCAATGCATCGTTTAACCCATTCATGTTTCATATATAACGCAAGAAGTTGAATTTCATCATTAGTCAAATCTTCAGTAAACTGATAACCTTTTAAATGGGGGCCATCATCTTCTGATTCTGTAATTTCCTCTACTTCAAGCGCTACTCGCGGATATTTGAACCTAAAAATTGCCATTTTTAGAAGTTCTTGCCAATCCCGCTCTACGATTGCCAACTCTTCCTCAAGTGTCCACTCATCCGCAGTAATTCGCGCCAAAAAGGCATCATAGACTTTGAGAAAAGGAGTTGCCATAATATTAGTCCTCTAGCTGATGCTTCTTATGAATAGCATCCACTACATCAACGCCGCAATACTTTTTAATAAGAGCGGTAAATGCGGAGTCAGTAATACCAAGGTCTACAGCTGTATCTACAATAGCAGTTTTTGCTGCATCCGGCGCAGTAGGAATAAATTTTGCAAATTTCGTAATGTCACGAGCCACGAGCATTGTTTTGATTTCGGCCGCATTATAAGTTTCTGGCGCATCAATACTAGCCTCTTCTTCTGCTACGCCATCAAAATGAATATAACCGCCCGCAACAAGATTTTGAATACCTGGCTCGAATACTAATTCATCATAAAGTTCTCGTTCAATATGAATAGAACGACCAGGAATTAATTCACGACGAAACTTTAATTCAGGTACACTTAAAATTACAGTTGCTGCGCTAATATTTTTTACAGTAATAGTATTTTCCATAATTTTCCTCCTTTAACTCCATAGGTTGGGATGGGCTATTGCCCATCCCAATATATTAATTAATTACTAACGGTGATATTCAAACTCGTGTTATATGCTTGCCAGCCGCCTGCGTCGATATTAGCATTGTAATAAATACCCCAATAATTAGGAGTAGAATACATGCCTACCCCAACTTTAGTATAGCTCTGAATATTAATAGAGTTGTCACCTTCGTGGTCGTCCCACTCACGTACATAAGTATTGCCCTCAAAGCACATCTTAATGAGCTTCTCTTTGCCAGCGGGTAGCACATAAGCAAAAGAAGGATTCATTAAAAGCTTGGTATTGGTGTCATCGGTAAAGGACTGTGGCATTACTACAACAGGAGTGCCATGGAACTTACCAATATAACCACGCTCACGCACATCAATCATATCTTGATCAGAAATCTTAATTTGAGTCGTGGCGGTGCCGCTAGTAGGAACATGCGTATAAACAATAGCATTTACCATTTCAGCCGCAAACTCGGGAGTACAATAAATAATAGGAGCACCATAAGGCATTACAGTATTAATTAGCTTAGTCATAGCGGCCGCATCGAAACCAGTAGTAGCTACTAGATTACGAGAAGGACGGCCAGCTTGATTCCAAGAAGCAAGTAGTACTTCTTGTACCATCTCAAATAAACGGTCAATTAAACCAGCTTGCAGTACTTCATAGATATCAGTAATAGATTCTACGCCATCAAGATAACGCTCAAAATCAACGTAACCAGATCCACCAATGGTACGAGGATACACATTGAAGGATTCATGATCTAGACGGAAAGATTCATAGTTACCAGATTCAGTAGCGCGAGTAACAAACTGCTTGCCGCGTTGCTTACCGCGAGTCACACGGAACTCAAGACGAGTACCTTGTGGAACGCGCATAACCTCGGTGAACATACCAAGAGCATCAGTAATCGCGCGAGGCATAATTTCATCTAGATTCTCGGAAAGAATTTCAAATAAATCAACCTTGTTACGGTCGAACATAAAACGATTAAACTTACCATCTTTGCCACAGACTAGCTTGGCAATCTCGTCATGTAGAGCGGCTTCGTAATCATAATCATCGGCAGCAAATTCGGCGGGAACTTTGCGACCGAATACAGCGTCCATTAGGACCTTTAAATTATTAGTCATAATGTTCACACCTCCTTATTAAGCTACATGTACAATCTGATATTGTACGCCTTTTTCGCCATTGGGCATAGTATACTGCTTTACTACCTTACCATAAGTAGGAACATTGGTAGTAGGAGCAGTAGTGGTTACAGTAGGAATAGAACTACCAGCAGTAGGTACTACATAAACAGGAGTCTTTGCAGCTAGAGCAGTATCAATAGCAGCCGCATCAGCAATGCCAGTACCAAACTGTAAGCAATTGGAAGTTACAGTATCACCCACACTAAAAATACCTACACGAGGATAGTCGCCAGCAACTTTACGACCAAAAGTCTTCAAACCATAATGATTACCATCATATTCCTTTTCAGAAGTATAAACAATACCAATAGGAACATTATTAGCCGCAACAGGAGACTTAATAACTCCTAGAGACTTGTCAGCTAGTACCCACATGCCATTCTCACAAGGAGCAGCTTCGGTATACTCTGTGCCTAGTGGTAGCTGAGAAACAACCATGCCAGTCTTTGGGAACGCAACCTGGTTGAGTTCCACGGAGGCATATAATTCAACTGGATAACGTGCCATAATAAATGACCTCCTTAATTTTTCTTATATTTCTTCATTAGAAGTGCAAAACTGGATTCTTCAACTTCAGGCAGCGGTACTTTGTGAGTTTCGTGTTCAGCAGGAACCTGCTTGCGCGCAAACACAACTGCTAACTTAGATTCCAGTTCGTCATAGGAAAAGTTATTTATATTAGAACGGATAGGGTCAATTTCCTCCCCGTCTAATAAATGCGCATAAGTTTCTATCAATTCATTCTTACGAACAGCTTCGGCCTCTGCCGCTTGATGTTCATAGTCTGCGACAGTTTGCCGTAAACGAGAAAGCTCTTCGTTTAATGCTGCCATTTGTTGTACGGTTTGCTGTGCGACAGCAAAATCAGCTTGTAGGGATTCGTAAGCAGATTGCAATTGGTTGTAAGAGTTCTGTAAGTCCTCAAATTGGCTGCGGAGTTCCTCAATAGCAACAGTTTCATCAGATTCAGATTCATTTTCGGGCTCAGGTTCAGCCGCGAACTCATCTTGAACGACTTCTGGTTCTGCCGCGGTCTCAGGCTCGTTTGCCTGAAATCCATCATCTTGAGGTTCAACCGCAGGTTGTTCAACAATTTCGGTAGTTTGCTCATTCACTACTTCTTGTTCAAACTCATTCATAGGTTGTTCTCCTCCTTCTGATATTTTTGTAGCCTCTTCAACTTGTGCTTTGAGGTCAGACAAAAGTGAAGAGAACTTTTCAAATTGAGATGTATATGTATTATCATCCTTAGAAAAGAATGAAGATACCGAAAAACATGGTTCATGTGAACCAATAATACAAAAGCCTAACATTTGCGCGGTTTTGTATACATAATATTCTGTGCCATTAATTTCGGCCCAGTCTCCTGTAATAGAAGCGGGGTCTAATTCCATACTTTGATTTTGTCCTAATATTTGTTTCGCTTCATCAAAATACTTTGTAAAAAGGACAACTGAAAAAACAGCATAATCCCGAGTTATACCATCTGTGTCAGTAAATGGTTCCCATCCTTCAAAGCTTTCAACATAACCGTATCCATTAGCTAATGTTGGGCCAGTATGAGATGCCCATGTTTTCGTTTCTGGGTCAAAAAAACCAATAACAGGTGTTTCCCCAGAAATAGCACTATTAATAAGTTGCTCAGCAACTGCATCAGTAATATAAGAACCATTGCGGTTGCCGTATTTAGTAAAAACACGCACTTTCAAACGGCCAATATTTGGATTAGTTTGAGAAATCTCTTGTAAAGGAGAAGATACAATTACACTATCAAAATAAATCGGTATTTGTTTATCCATACTGTATCACTCCATTTAACCTTCGGCCGCCGCAATATTTGCTTGAGTTTTTTCAGATTTTTGTTCATCGGGCAATTCTGGACGACCTCCCTTATTATTTAAGTCGCCATTTGCCGCGTTACTTGTCGCATTTTTCTCCCCTGAAGCTCGTTCTACAATACTAGTATTAGAAGAAGTGTATGAAGATTGTAATGGAATCATTTTTTCTGTCATATCAAGCACTTCATTCTCAAAATGCATCAAACTTAATTGGTCCATTTGTGGAATCCCCATTGCTACGCCCGCAAGCATTTTAGAATAACCATATTGTGCTCCGCGGAAAGTAGAATTTAGAATGTCTTCACGATTAAATACCGTAGTAGGCATAATAGCAAAATCAAACGTTAAGCCGCCTTTTGCAAAACGGTCATTGAGGTGGAACTTAATCCAATGCTCATATACATTCAAATATGCGCGCACTAACGCTTCATCTTTCTTAATCGCATAAGCTAATGCGGCGCTACCGTCTGCGTTGAAAATTAAAGAACTGCGGCCAAGTGCATCATAAGCATTAGTTTTATATTTTGCAATTCGATCGCTAGATTGCGTCGCATTAGAAGAATCTTGCAAATTCTCCAAATCAGTATCACCAAAGGTAGTAAGAACATCTACAGTATCTATATCCGACAACATATCAGCAACAGAAGAATGAATATCTGCGACTTCATCTAATTGGAAAACCAACTCACCCTTATTATCAATAGGCATACGTTGGATGAGTAATTTATACAACTCATTTTCATCGCGTTTTTCTTCTCGGCCAACTGCGTCTTGTAATTTTTTTAATGCTGGAATACTAGCAATTAAAAGCGGCGTTTGGTCAGTAATAAAACTAAAGTTGATGCCGCCAGAGGCTGCAGGTAACTCTACCCAAGGCTCGATATATTTTGGTGCAGAAATCCATCGTTTATAGGCCCGCTGCACTTCTTTTGGAAAAGTTAAAACTGCTTCCCAACGTGCTTCTTCTGGCAATCGGTCAAAATAATGGAGATTAAACTCAAGAATATTTAAATTATTAAAATCCTTGAAGCGGCTGCGGCAATAGTGCGCCGGTAAATCTTGAATAGTAACTTTATCGCCATCTACTCGTAAAATACCATTATATAAGCCCGTCTTTATCCATTCGGTAGTAATATGAGTAAAAGTAGTTTTTACTGATAAATTATCAATAAAACGACAAGCGGCATAAAAACCTTTTGTAAGATTTTTTTCAGATACTTTCCCAACTTGATAGACAGGAATAACTGCTGTATCATATAATGGTAAATGCGCCAATAAATCTACATTATTGCGGTATTCGCCATTAGTGCGATAAAAATAACAAGACAATTCTCGCATTGCTTCTATATCGCCCGAGCGAATAATTTCTTCAATTTCTTCAACGGTAAAATCATTACGAACAGGCTCGTTTGCACGATAACCCCAACGCCAATACGAGCGCTCAGTTAATGGCGCACGATTGCGTCGCTTTGCCGCGACTCTAAATTTAGAAAAATCTCGAGGAGTAGTTGTTTCTCCCATAAATATCACCCCCTCTTTCTTGGAGTAAAGAATGCATATTGATTAAAGTTATGTTTTTTACTCTTTCTAATCATTTGGTCTTCGTAGTATTTTATGCGGTATAGGCCGTATTCTAAAGACGATACTCTGTCTTTTTCAATACTACGAGAAATGCGCTCGACAACAAATTGATTCGCCGCGCCAGTAGGTTTTAGCTTTAAATTATTTAATTCATCCATAAGGCGTGAAGTCATTTCATAAGGTAATAGGAAAACTCGCTTATCGTAAAAAGACATTTTTTGCCATTTTTTATGACCTTCCATTTTTGTTTTTACAATCCCTTCGTTAGCAAGGAAAGAAACTGAACCATTATTTAATTGGGTAAAAAGATTTGCATGAATTTCATCGTTATTGGAAGAACCAGCTTTTATATCATAAATAATTGCATTTGGTTCATCTGACCATGGTTCATCACTCTCATTGCGTTTAGTTGGTGGCAAGTGATGATCATTATTAAAAGCATAGTATGGTGGGAATTGCTCTCCAGTTTTAGGGTCGATAGACGGCAAAATCATAGCATCTAAAAGTCCAATACCGGGGCCGTTCCCATCAATTACAACCTCACGCGGTTGATATAATTGAATTAGTTTCTTTATACGTGGCGCTTGAACCGTAATATAATTTTCTCCATGAATAACTTCTACATATACTACATTTTTTTTGAAACCATTTGTTTGCGGCAAAGCCTTGATGACGGTAATGGCGGTGTTCGCGTCATAGCGGGCAACGTCCACGCTAATGGTGTAGAACCCGTTGGAGGCATCCTCTAATTTATTTTCGCGTTCACATCGCAATAAGGTGCGACGTTTGGCGAGCTTGGCACTATTAAACCAAGATTCCGCGCTATTGCCAGTCCAAATTGACATACTTTCTATTTATTTTTACACAAGATTCGTTAAATCTTGCGCCATATGGCTCATATTTTCATATGAGATAAGACTATATCTTCATCCCAGTAGGATGCCTAGTGTTAGGTCACTTGACCATGTAGTCGTTGAGCCGCAAATGCGGTCGCTGATTGCCCATTGTTCTGGCTTTTAGGCTTGCGCCATGAGCTATCCAAAAACTTGTTTCTGCTTTCGCTCCAAAACGGCATTTTGGCTTTAGGGGTTTCCAGCTTTTAACTAGGTTCTTTATCTATGTTACCATAGATTCACGCAAAAGTTTACGTGCAAAGGATTCTTCCGAAATCGTAGAAGAGTAGCGTTGGTCCATCATTGTGGCTTTGTCAAGTAGGCCATAGCGAAGGGGTACTTCGTAACTGAGCATTGTTCCATTCATTTCGCTAGGATGAATGCGTTCTCCTATGAACTGCTATATATTTCTATATAGGTCAGACTATATCTTTATCCCAAATAGGATACCCCCTGTTTCGGATACCAATAACTTGTATCCTACATAATAGTCGTTGAACCTTTTCGTCTATATTGTGCGAACTTGGCTGCGGATTACCTATGCGGCTTCCCGCAATTTAAGGGGTTGTTGCCTTGTTATTACTAACAAGCGGGGCCTCTGACCCCAAACGAAGTACTCATTTGGCCGCAATACTTCATTTACGGCACATTCAATTAGTTTTTTATACATAAATACTGTCTTAGATGCAGCAGTAGTTATGAAAGTTTGGCTCGCGGTTGGTTCGCCAGGATTTAAAGAACCATCTACTTCGCGACGAGCAATATTCATTTGCGGCAAAAGAACTTCCGTGTAAGGAACTTCGTCTCATTGTGTTTACTCTACTTAGAGCCATAGGGCTTATGCTTTCACATAAGATCAGACCATATCTTCACATAAAGTGGTTTCCATTTCGGAGAAAGTCGTTAATTTTCTCCTACGCCTAGCGGCTGGTCGTTGAACTTCTTAAAAAAGTCATCTAAGATGTCTTCAATTTTATTATACTCTTTATAACTAATAATTAATAAATGTATATTATTTTCAGCACAATACTGCTGCTTACTTTTATCATATTGTTGTTGTTCTTGAAAACGTTTTTCCCCTCCAAATATTTCAATCGGTTCATAATGTTGTTTACCATTAAACTCAATTGCAATATTTGGCTCAATAAAAAAATCAAATCGCTGATGCCCTGTATTTAACTTTTTTTGAGATTGAAATGTAATGGCGTGTTGAGTTAAATAATTAGAAATACGAGCCTCACCACGACTAAGTGTGCCCTTACAACGCGGGCACCACGGAGCACGAAAAAATGCTCCTCCTTGGGTTTTCCTAATGAAACCGCAAGTATGCCGCACTAAAAAATTATCAGTATTGGTACCTAATAAAACTTCAAACTCATTTTCTCCACAAATTTCATCAACTATTGCTTGCCACTTTTGTTGAGTGTTTTTTTCTTTTTGTTGTTTGTTACAATGCGGGCATTTACCAATAAAATCACCGCAAATCA